>VOFG01004190.1_pt1 | contig 21789 bp, 29 predicted proteins | sample 5384171 | NCBI WGS metagenome assembly VOFG01 (sample SAMN12384726, study PRJNA508395) | human gut metagenome | isolation source: healthy gut F | host: Homo sapiens | reverse complement strand
CTTGACTGCCCGTTCCTGTATGCTTCTGCAAAAAGCAGGTCATGCAGTTCTGGATCTTAAAGATACACCAGAGAATATGGCTCCGCTGTTTGAGACAATTCTGAAATATATCCCTGCTCCGGAGGAGATCCGGATGCTGATACTCAGGTTCTTATCAGCACCATCGACTACAATGAATATGTAGGACGTATTGGTGTAGGTAAAGTTGAGAATGGTAAGATCGCAGTAAACCAGGAGCTTACCCTTCTGAACCATCATGACCTTGACAAACGCAAGAAAGTCAAAATCAGCAAACTCTATGAATTTGACGGTCTGAATAAGATTGAAGTTAAGGAATCATCTGTCAGGCTCTATTGTTGCAATCTCCGGTATTGAAGATATCCATATCGGTGATACCCTCTGCGGCGGTGACAACCCGGAGGCAATTCCTTTCCAGAAGATTTCTGAGCCTACTCTTTCCATGAACTTCCTGGTAAATGACAGCCCGCTTGCAGGACAGGAGGGTAAATACATTACTTCCCGTCATCTGCGTGACCGCCTGTACCGTGAACTCAACACAGATGTCAGCCTTCGTGTAGAAGATACTGACTCTACAGAATGTTTCAAAGTTTCCGGACGTGGTGAACTTCACCTTTCCGTACTGATCGAGAACATGCGCCGTGAGGGTTATGAATTCGCAGTAAGCAAACCGGAAGTTCTTTAATCAAAATTGACGAGCGTGGTAAGAAGCTTAGAGCCAATGGAGATCGCTTATATAGATGTTCCGGAGGAGTGTTCCGGTACTGTAATCCAGAAGCTGAGCGAACGTAAAGGTGAGCTGCAGGGTATGAGTACTGCCAGTGACGGTACTGTCCGTCTGAATTCCACATTCCTTCCCGTGGATTGATCGGATTCCGCGGTGAGTTCCTTACTTCCACCAAAGGGTACCGGCATCATCAATACTATGTTTGATGGATATTCTCCTTACAGGAGATTTCCAGTATAGAAAGCAGGGATCCTGATCGCTTTTGAGGGCTGGCGAAGCTGTTACTTATGGTCTGTTCTCCGCACAGGATCGTGGAACACTTTTCGTTGGACCTGGTGAAAAAGTATACAGCGGTATGGTCATCGGACAGAATGGTAAAGCTGAAGACATCGAACTGAATGTCTGCAAGACCAAGCATCTGACTAACACTCGTTCCTCTTCTGCTGATGAGGCGCTGAAGCTGACTCCGCCGAGAGTTCTCAGCCTGGAGCAGGCTATCGAGTTTATCGATCAGGATGAGCTTCTTGAGGTTACACCATCAAGCCTTCGTATCCGCAAGAAATTCTTGATCCCAGAGAAAAGAAAACGTGCTGCATTCCGTAAGCAGTAAAAACAAACAAGTCTGCTTTTTAGACTACAAAAAACGTGCGCTGTCAATGCGCACGTTTTTTATGTCATATCGATCTGAATGTTGCTTCCACTTCTTCTGAAGCTTAACCTTCGCTTCAAGAAGTTTTTCTCTGGAAAGCTTCGACTCGGAAGGTTTCTCCTTCGGTTGTTCAGGCTTGTGGAAATAATTATCATACGCTTCCCGCATCTCCCTTGATGATTCTTCTGGAGACCTCTGTTCGTCAGCTTCCTGATGATATCATAGATCACTCAAAAAGCGGAACTGCGATAACCATTCCGACAATTCCCCATAATCCGCCAAATAGAAGAATGGAGAATAATACCCAGAAACTGGAAACACCTGTTGTATTTCAAGGATCTTCGGTCCAATGATATTTCCGTCCACCTGCTGAAGGATCACAATAAAGATAACGAAAATACAGTGCCTGCCATGGATTATCAAGAAAAAGCAGCAAGGGTACATGGAATCGCACCGATAAAAGGTCCGAAAAAACGGTATGATATTCGTCACACCGATCACTACACTGATAAAAAGCGGCCGACTCAAATCCCATCAAGGTCGTACCTGCAAAGCAGATCACACCGATAATCGCAGAGTCAATGATCTTTCCAACAAAGAAACCATTGAACATCTTATCTGTATAACGAAATTCTTCCTCAATGATAGCCGCCCACTTATTTGGAAAAAATACCATACAGAAGCAGCTTTTTGCCTGTGCACCAAACAGTTTCCTTTGCTGGCAAGAAGATAAACGGCGATCAAAAAAATCCAAGAAACATGTTCTTGAACACACTGAACACCTCTATCAGCTGTACTTTTTTGGATATTATTAATAATTCCCTGGATCGTCTGCATCATGCTGAATTTGCATTCAGGACATCATTCAGTCACTCTGATCTCTGTGAAGCGAAATGATTAAAATATGCCCGATCTGCGGCTGGTCCTGCAGTATCTGATCAATCATACGGTTACAATACGCGAGTCTCGCCGGAAGAATACGGATAATCTTGACCGTACTGTCCCATACCTGCGGCAGGATCAGAAGAATCAATAAGACTACGATCGTCACAGCAGAAATCACTGCTATCGCGATAGACAGGAATTTCAGACCTTTTTTCGTTTTTCTGTTGCATTTGGAAACCATTTCAGGAATCTGTCATCCATACGGTTGCACATTGGTGCAAGAATATAGGCAATCAACGCACCATACAGGAACGGTTTCAGGATGTTAAAAATTCCTCTGATGCCTGCTGCGATACTCTGGCTCTGGTTCAGGATATACATGATCGCAAATCCAAACGCCAGGACTGCTGCACCTGTAATTCCAAGTTTCACGTATTTTGTGTTTTCATTCTGTTTCAATAGTCATGCCCCTGAAGCTGTCTTTTCTGTATCACATATCTGTGATTTTTCTGTTTGTTTAAAATCGATGAAGTGTGCATGTGGATACTGATACTGTGAGAATGTTCCCATTCTTGTCGGAACTTCTGCTGCATTGTATCTCATAACATCTGTCAGGATTACTGCGTTAGCAACACCGTGTGGCAGGTGGTGGAATGCACCAAGTTTATGAGCCATAGAGTGGTTCAGTCCAAGGAATGCATTTGCGAATGCCATACCAGCCATGCAGGAAGCATTTGCCATTTCTTCACGAGCTTCGGATCATTTGCACCATTCTCGTATGCAGATGGCAGATAATCAAATACAAGCTTTTACTGCCTTCATAGCAAGACCATCTGTGTAATCCGTCGCCATAATAGATACATATGCTTCAATCGCATGAGTCATAACATCGATACCAGATGCACTGGTCAGTCCTTTTGGCTGCAGTCATCATGTTGTCTGTATCTACGATCGCCATGTTTGGAAGCAGAGCGTAGTCAGCCAGTGGCCATTTAATTCCTGTCTCGGCATCTGTAATAATAGCAAATGGTGTCACCTCGGAACCTGTTCCGGAAGAAGTCGGGATTGCTACAAAGTAAGCTTTTCTCCCATTTTAGGGAATGTGTATACTCTCTTACGGATATCCATGAAGTCCATAGCCATATCTTCGAATTTTGCTTCCGGATGCTCATACATTAACCCACATAATCTTTGCTGCGTCCATGGCAGATCCACCGCCAAGAGCAATGATCGTATCCGGCTCGAACTGTCTCATCTGATCCACACCTTACTTGCACACTGCAGAGTCGGATCTGGTTCTACCTCAAAGAAGCATGTATGCTGGATTCCCATCTCGTCCAGTTTATCTTCGATCGGAGCTTACATATCCATTCTTGTAAAGGAAACTGTCTGTTACGATGAACGCTTTCTTTTTATGCAGTACAGTTCCCGAGTTCATCTAGCGCTACAGGCATAGCAGCCTTTCTTAAAGTATACCTTCTCCGGAGTCCGAAACCAAAGCATATTTTCTCTCCTCTCTGCTACAGTCTTGATATTAAGAAGATGTTTCACTCCAACGTTTTCGGAAACTGAGTTTCCACCCCAGGATCCGCATCCAAGTGTAAGGGACGGAGCCAGTCTTGAAGTTATAAAGGTCACCGATTCCACCGTGGGAAGACGGAGTGTTGATGAGTACACGGCAAGTCTTCATGGCTGCTGCATGCTTAGCGATCTTCTCTGTCTCAGCCGTTGATGAACATAAAGAGATGATGTATGTCCGTATCCACCGTCTGCTACAAGCTGCTCTGCTTTTGCAAGAGCCTCATCAAATGTCTTAGCTTTGTACATAGCCAAGTACAGGAGATAATTTTTCATGTGCAAATTCTTCACTGAAATATCTACAGATTCTACTTCACCGATCAGGATCTTTGTAGCTTTCGGTACATCTACACCAGCCATCTTAGCGATCTCATATGCTGATTTTCCAGGAATCTTGGCTATTTAACGCACCGTTGATGATGATTGTCTTCCGAACTTTATCAAGTTCTTCTCCTTCTTTCAGGAAGTAGCATCCACTGTATGAATTCTTTCTTAACTTCATCATAGATGCTGTCCAGAACAGTTACTGACTGTTCAGAAGCACAGATCATACCGTTATCAAATGTCTTGGAGTGGATGATGGAGTTTACTGCCATCTTAATATCTGCTGAATCATCGATGATAACAGGTGTGTTACCAGGTCCAACACCAAGTGCCGGTTTTCCTGAAGAGTATGCAGCTTTAACCATTCCAGGACCACCTGTTGCAAGGATGATGTCAGCATCTTTCATTACTGTTGTTGTCAGCTCTAATGACGGAGCATCGATCCATCCGATGATTCCTTCCGGAGCTCCGGCTTTCACCGATGGCTGCATCCCAGAAACAACTTTCGCTGCCGCAATTGTAGATGCCTTTGCACGCCGGATGTGGGCTGATGATGATTGCATTTCTTGTCTTTGAAAATCTTATCAACCTTGCTCCCTGTGTATAGGTAGCAAAAATTTTCTGAGCTTCTTTCATTGCATAAATCTTAGCTTCAAGTGCACTCTGGAGTATCGATAATTGCCGGGATGTTATTTTCTTTCTTTGCCATTTCTGAAATCCTCCTGTTTTTCTTTTTTTTGTCTTAATAGTGTAGTGTGTTGGTTGTGTGTGTTAATGAATTATCGTTAATTATTTATCAATCTTGCTGATGAGGTTATTATATGTGATTGTTAATCATTTGTCAATATACTTTATTCCTCTAAATCAATCCCCATAAATCCCTTTTCGATTTTTTATGCATTTATTCAAGTGCTTTCAGGTGTGACCCGGTACATTATTATCATATAATTTAAAATTTAGATTTTTTCATTCACTTTCTTTTTGAAATATTTTATATTTTTTTATGTTTTTCTATATACTTTTTTGTTTATTTTGTATATAATAATATATTATGCCGTTTCGTTAATACAGCAAAATACTCACTGTTTTTTCCAGACAAACGCTCAGCCTCCCAAGTATATCCCACAATCTTTCGCAACTGTCCGCGATTTTTCCCCAAAGTTCAAATAAGATTATTTGTCATATTTCTATTATGCCCCCATAATTCTCTTCTGAGAGATTTTACTTTCTTTTAACACAATCAATCTACAAATTTATTATTGAAGGAGTATTCTAATGGGAAGCGGCAATGCAGTACGAGTAACAGAACCAGAAACATTCATTCACATTGATACAATTAGGAGGAAGAAAGACAGAAATTGAAAAAGAAAGAACTATTAAAGAATATGCTGACTGACAGCGAGTTCAGCATCAAGGGACAATGTGCCATCAATCTTATGATGACCAAGATCGATATTATCAACACTTTTCTGCTTATGCACTATGGAAGAAACTTTATCCAGATGAAGACCGGACGACTCAAGAAGCTACGACAGTGTCTGCAAAAAATGCAGAAAAAAAGGCCTCGATATGAATTTTCCGCATGCTCGAAAGATCAACGACCTGATCGGGGTCCGTGCTGTGTGCGCTTATGTGGACGATATCTACAAGGTGGCTGACCTGATCCAGAAAACAGCAGGACATCCGCATCATCAAAATCAAAAGATTATATCAGACAGCCCAAGAAGTCCGGCTATCAGAGTCTCCATCTGATTCTGGAAATTGCAATTCCATTTCAGGAAGAAACCAGTGGATCAAACTGGAGCTGCAGCTTCGGACAGCTGCCATGGATTACTGGGCAAATCTTGACCATCATCTTCGCTATAAAAGAGATCAGAAACAGGCAGCTCCTATCAACGAGGAACTGCAGCAATGTGCCTCCCATGATCAGCCAGCTGGATCACCGGATGCTGGAAATCCGTAAGAAAATTGATAAAATCTGATATCAAAGCCGAAAAACTTTGTTTATTATTTCACAATAAAAGGGACCGCACAATGCTGGGCTAGTGGTATTAAAAAAATATTCTTTTGCTCTACGCCAAGTCCATACTTGCTGCCAGTTTCTTAAACTCCGGAAGGGAATTACAGATTGTCTCATAGGAGACGCAGTATGCCAGTCTCACATATCCCGGGCAGGCAAAGGAGCTTCCTGGAACCATAAGGATGTTATATTTCTTTCCGGCTTCACAGAACTGCTTTTCGTCTGCGATCGGAGATTTCACAAATAAATAAAAAAAGCTCCTGTGGTTTTGATACCTCAAAACCACATTCTGTCAACCCATTGTAAAAGTGTCAGACGATTTCTGTCATAAGCAGCCACATCTACCTCTGCGTCCACGCATTTCTGGATGACTTTCTGCATCAGGGACGGGGCATTGACGCTTCCAAGCATACGACTTTTGCGATCGCTGCTGCTGTGATGACTGTTGCACTGTCTTCCAGTTCATCCGGGATGACCAGATAACCAATACGCCTCCTGGTAAAGAGGAGTGATTTACTGTAGAATATCCTACAACCGTATTCTTGTAGTATTTCGTCAGATACGGAACTTTCACGCCGTCATAAGCCAGCTCTCTGTATGGCTCATCAGAAATCAGATAAATTACAGAGCCAAACTCCTGCTGTTTTTTTCTCAAGAATCGCAGACAAAGTTCTTTGATCGTGTCCTCGGAATAAACAACACCTGTAGGATTATGTGGTGTATTCACGATCACTGCACGGGTATTCACGGTAATCTTTCTTCCAGTTCACTTAAGTTTGGCTGAAAAGTCTCTGTATTCGGGGAGATTTCCACAAGCTGGGCGTCATAATTATTACGTACATATGCACCATATTCCAGAAAATACGGTGCAAAAACGATCACTTCCTCTCCTGGGTTCAGGATCGTCTTGAGGATCACGTTCAGACCGCTGGGCAGCGCCAACAGTCATGATCAGATTATGTGCAGAAAAAGCAGTTCCGAAGCGGCGGTTCAGAGACTGTGCAATTGTTTCTCTGACATCCTCAAATCCCGGCGTTGTTCATATAAATCCGTGAAGAACAGTCGGTTCTTCGTTGTTTACGAGATCTATGATCGCTTCTCTCACGCAGTCCGGTGCCGGAACGCTCGGATTACCAAGGCTGAAATCATATACCTTATCCGCGCCGTACTTTGCACGAAGACGGTTTCCTTCCTCAAACATCATACGAATTGCTGAGTTATTCTGTACAAAAGGTTTCATTTTTTCTGCTATCATAATTTGGGCCTCCTCTTAATTGTTTGGTTTATGATACCTGTTGATCATTCCATGCTATGCACTTCCATAATCCTGATATCTTATTTCTTTTTATTGTGTCCGAATACAATCCATCCAACCAAAACCAGCATGGCAATACCAACAATCATCCATGGAATCAGATAGGAAAGTCCTTTTTGGCTGGAACATGTCATAGTAACCTTTGAGATAAATGATCGCTACAACGACCGGGATCACCCACAGCATGTAATTTCTGATGAATGCCGGGAATTTCGCTCCTTTTCCTGTATTGGTTTCTTTAATAAAATTCTCCATCCCCATCCGTTTCTGGATGCACAGAAAATCACGAAGATCACAGATCCCAGCGGCAGGATATTATTGGAAATAATAAAATCCTCCAGATCCATAATGTTTGTTCCTTCACCAAGAATCTGGATTCCGGACCATGGACCAAATCCAAGGATTGCCGGCATGGAAAGAATAATGATCAGTACGATATTAACCAAACTGCCTTGTTATCGTTTCCAGCCCCACAGATCCATTGCGAAGGACAGGATGTTCTCAAACACTGCAATAACTGTGGATAATGCTGCAAAAGACATAAACAGGAAAAACAAAGCTCCCCAGATTCTGCCGCCTGCCATCTGGTTAAACACGTTTGGCAGCGTGATAAATACAAGTCCCGGCCCTGCTCCCGGCTCTACATTGAAAGCAAAGCATGCCGGAATGATAATAAGTCCTGCCATCAGTGCTACGAAAGTATCCAGGATCAGGATGTTGACACTTTCCCTGCCAGCGTCTGTTCTTTTCCCATATAGCTTCCAAAGATTTCCATAGCTCCGATACCAATGCTCAACGTAAAGAATGCCTGTGAAAGTGCCCAAAATCACGTTTCCAAGACCTGCCTCACGAATATTGTCAAGGTTTGGCACCAGATAGAATTTAACACCCTCCATTGCACCGTCCAGAGTCACAGAATGAACAGCCAGCACAACGATAAGTGCCAGAAGACAGATCATCATGACCTTGGTGATACGCTCAATTCCATTCTTAAGTCCCAGCGAACAGACTCCAAATGCAAGCAGAACTGCCGCGATCATCCAGCCCGTCATGGTACCTGTGGACGTCATCAAATTTGAAAAAATCCACTTATCTCATCAGAAGAAGCGCCGCTCAGCTTCCCGGTTGCCATAACATAACAATAGTACATCATCCATCCTGCAACCATCGTGTAAAACATCATCAGCATGTAGTTACCGATCATTCCCATATAACTGTATTTATGAAAATTAGAACCCTCCGGTTCCAGTTTATGAAATGCTCTTGCCGTACTCAGTCTGCTGCTGCGTCCTACCGCAAATTCACTTACAAGAATTGGCAGTCCAAGCAGCACAAGAAATACAAGATAGATAAGAATAAACGCGGCACCGCCATACTTGCCTGTCATATACGGAAATTTCCATACATTTCCAAGACCTACTGCACATCCGGCTGAAACCAGAATGAAACCAAGCCTTGATCCAAATGATTCTCTTTCCTTCAAAAATTTTTCCTCCTTTATTTTAATGAACCTGTTTATTATAACACAAGGACAGTTCAATGTGAACGTCCTTGTGTTATGCATAGAATACAAATATTTATATTATTTCCCCATAAAGATAATCGCTGTACTCGGATCATCCAGACTTGAAGAATCAATCCATGCCGGATCATAAAGCACCGTTCTCTCAACACCTGAGACTTCTTCCCTTTGGAACGGTCAGCTGCACTGCAGCCAGAATTGTCTGGTAGCCGATTCTGTATGGATCCTGCGAAACCACACCTGCCTCAACACCATTACGAATTGCCTCCTGCTGCTTGGATGTAGCATCTACTCCAACCATAGTCAGAACATGATCTCCTGTTTTTTCGGTATCAAGATAAAGATCAGAGACATCCGCATTGGTACAAAAACGCCGGCAAGATCCGGATAAGACTGAAGCGTACTCTCTATTGCAGACTGCATATCCTCCACCTTGTCCATGTATAATTCCTGAACAACTGAAATATCTGAATAAGCTGAGATTGCTTCCTTAAATCCCTCTACTCGCCTCCTGGAACTCTCTGTCTTCTCCTGTGCCGAAAAAAAAATTGCCACCTTGCCGCTCTTTCCTATTGCATCTGCGAGGCTTCTCTCCTGCAAGCTTTCCTACAGAAGTATTATCAGTACCCTAAAAGCTGCAATCATGTCACTGTCCGTTACATTAGAATCAAAAAGCAACTACTGAAATTCCATTTTCCTTCGCTGCCTCGATCTGAGGCCTGGCAGGAATCCTCGTCGCCTGCTGAAAGACAATACCGTTGGATTCTCTGCAATAACTGCATCCAGTGTATTTTATCTGCTTCTCCACATCCTGCTCATTGCTCGCACCTTCAAACGTCATCGTGATCTGATCGTCTGGACGTATAGCCGTATGCCGCGTTTGACGTCCTTCACCGCATCCTCCATGCCGGTATCGGATTGCTTTCCAGAATTCACCGTCTACGCTCTTGCTCACAACGGCAATCCTGCTTCCTTTGCTGTAACAGGTGCCGAAGTATCTATCTGTGTTTCCAGTTCTGTCTCTTCAGATGATCTGTTCTCTTCTTCTTTCTGTGTTGTCTCGTCATTTGCCTGCACATCCGCTACAAAATTATCAGAGCTGCCTTTTCTATCGAGTCCTCCTGCCACTAAAATAATTCCGGCAAGAATAATTCCGGCTGCAGCCGCTTTTCTCATCGTTTTCCCTCTTTTTCCTTAATATATCCTTTATACAAATGCGCTTCTTTTTACATTATACACATTTTCTTTTTGAGTCTATAGATTTCATAATTTTTTCATTATTTACAGGAAAATCGGTTATTTTACCAGTTTTATTCACAGCGTCTGAAAGCCTGTGAATGCTTCCCATTCGGAGCAGCCTGAAATTCCATCTTCTTTCCTGTTACCGGATGACGAAATGCCAGATGACAGGAACACAATCCCAGTGGTACTGGAAATATCCTTTGCATTATATTTTCGATCTCCCAGAAGCGGCATTCCCTTATGCGCCATCTGAACTCGATTGATGATGATGACCCTGTATCCAAATGAATTTTTACCAGAATCCTTTTCCGGTTTCTGTCCTTTCATCTTTTATTTCTTCCTGCACCTCAATAATCAAGAACCGCCTTTTTGCTCCTGGTGTTTTTGAAGCAACCACAGACGAAGAATTTGTCCTTCCATCTTTTTTGAGATAATCTTCTAAATGTCCCTGGCTTTTCATCCGACATCTGTACTGTCACCGCCAGATATTCCTTCGTAACAGTTTTGAAGTAATCTGTCGAGTCAGCCCTGATGCCGCTTTTTATGTTTTTTGCAAACACAAGAACGCCTTCTACCGGCTGATCCAGCCTGTGTACAACACCCAGATACGGCATTTTTCCGGGATTTTTGAAAGCCAGGTAATTCTTCAGGCTGCTCTCCATATCCGCGGCTCCCAGTCTGCATTCTGCACAGCGATACCTGCCGGTTTATGACACACTAAAATTTCTTTATCCTCAAAAATGATACAGTCCTGTATATTAAAATTTCGCATAAAAAAAATCTCCTTTTGAGGAGAGTATAACAAAAAAGCACGGAACACAACAACAAAGACGACCATCACTTCTATTTATTCTTCACGAATTATGATAAAAGGATGGTCGTCTTAACACTCTTCACTATTCAATTTTAATAACCTCTTAGTTCTTTCAAAACTTATCGTCTTGTTTGCTAATTGAATTCCTATGATATATCTACATTATAGTATATCTTTCATTCAATTCTCTCTTTATTCAGTTTTATATTAATCTATATTCATGTCTTTATCGGATGATTAAAATATTTTTATTCCCCTGCTCATATACGATACGATTTTTATCACTTCGCCTATTTAGAAAGTTTATAGATTTAAATTATAATTTACGGATTATAATTTAATTTAGAGATTTCCGGATATCTTTTCCCTGGATTAGAGCAGCTCCAAACTTAACTTCTTAAATTCCAAACTGTTTTCCTTTGAAATAAGATTTCCTTATAATCTCTTTTAACATCTGTTGTGAGGAGATGTTCTTCTGATGCAAAGTTTCAATCCATATGAGAATTTATCTTATATGCATTTCAAAGTATCTTGTTTGTTTATCTTTGGATTTCTCTGAATCTCTTTTTTCAGGACGAAATTCGGCTAAAACAAGGAGATACTTTTTCAAAAATGTTTCTTACATCTTCGAAATCCTCTTATCAGGTGTGATAGTTATTCAATATAAGTAATCGATTCTATATACCTGTAATACTTACTCTTAAACAATCATTTCTTCTTCATGAAGTCCTGTTCACCAGGTAATATATTTAATATTCTCTGTCCGAATGTATATGATTATTTCTTTAATTCAATGGATAATTTATGTATCAGGTCTTTCTTGCAGGAAACTCGATTCCTATCACTTCTTATATTGATTGTGATTAACTACTGTCCCAACGGTATCACCCTTGCCTTTCTTTTGAATTTTCATTCCTTTTCATGTGTTTATATATATGCTATGAATTGAATGATTTCTTTTTGTACTTTTGTTTGTTTGTTTCTTTTTTTTTTGATGAGATTATAATAGCACTACAATCCATATTTGTCAACACATTTTTCAATTATTTTGTATTTTATTTTATATATTTTCTTATTTTACGACTTTTATTCTTGTTTTAATTTTGTGTGTTTTGTTTATTATTTTCTGATAATTTATTTTTTCATATATTTCCCATATAAGCCAGGAGGTGTCACACAATAAGTGTGCCACCGCACCCCATCCTTAAGAATCTGAACTGAAATTGATTCCTTCAGATTATTCTGTTACTGTGGAACAGTTATATTATTTTCTGTTGTAGTTGATCAGACATCCTTTGAGGATGATCTCACGTTCGTCATCGGTCAGTTCTCCGAGTGTTACCTGGAACTCCTTAAGTCCGTCTTCCTTTGACTACATATCCGGTGATGCTGTATGGCTTTATCTGCAACAGCTTCTCTGATATGCGGGAAGAACAGGAAATCTCCGTTGGTAAACGGAAGCTCTCCCTGCGGGATCAGGAATGGAAGCATGCCCCAGTTGATAAGGTTTGAGCGGTAACGTTTGGTAGCGTACTCGTTTGCGATGTTTGCCCATCCGCCGAGAACCTTCTGGCAGGAAGCGGCCTGCTCACGTGCGGAGCCATCACCTGGCTTCACGGCAAAGATTGTACTTCCGACTCCAACATTTTCTTTGCTGATATGTGCGAACTGTTTCTTTAACAGCTTCCATAACCGGTTTCAGTTCCGGAACTGCCTCTGCCGGACATTCTCCTGCTTCGATCGCCTTCTGTGCCTTCTGGCTCTTTTTGGCGCGTCCAACATACTCGGATCTCTTCTGGACAGGGTAAACTCTGCCAGTCCAAGCGGATTGGAACGGAAAGAAGAAGTCTCTCCGACGGAATCAGTTCATCTGTGGTAGTAACAGGATCATGGATCTCGGATACTACTTTCAGAACCAGGTTCTCTGCCAGCGCCGGCATTTCCGGCCAGTCTTTGATGTTTGGTCCGAACTGGATCTCAACGCTTGGATCTGCAACGCCCTTGCTGTCAAAGATACGGTTCTCATAAATTGTCTTGTCGAAGAAATATTTCTGCTGTCTGTAGGTTCCTGTAAATTCTTCGGCAGAAGTCAGGAAGCCTTTATGGGCTGCTGTTGCTGCAATAGATCTGGCATCCATAAGTGCAACGGAAGAAATCTGACCGTTCTGAACCTTAGATCCTTCACGATTCGGGAAGTTTCTGGTTGTATGACGGATACTGAATGCATTGTTTGCAGGAGTATCTCCGGCACCAAAACAAGGTCCGCAGAAAGCAGTCTTGACAACGGCACCTGTTTCAAGCAGATCTGCGAGGACACCATTTCTTGCAAGTTCCATATAGTTGGGAGTACTTGCAGGATAAAACACTGAGTGTAAATGCCTCTGCTCCGATGCTTGCTCCACGAAGGATATCTGCTGCTGCACAGATATTCTCAAATCCACCGCCCGCACATCCGGCAATGATTCCCTGTTCAACATAAAGCTTGCCATCTACGACTTTATCCTTAAGTGAATACGGAACTTTGCCGTCGAGACTGATCTGAGCCTTTTTCTCACATCATCAAGGATGTCATAGAGGTTTTCTTTGAGTTCATCGATAGTATAGGTATTGCTTGGGTGGAATGGCATTGCGATCATTGGCGATCTCACTTAAATCCACCTCTACACATCCGTCATAGTATGCAACCTTGCCTGGCTTCAGTTCTTTATAATCTTCTTTTCTGCCATGGATCTCATAGAACTCTTCAATCGTCTCATCGGTCTGCCAGATAGAGGAAAGACAAGTAGTCTCCGTCGTCATGACATCGATACCGATACGGAAATCTGCATAAACCGGCAACTCCAGGTCCTACGAATTCCATAACTTTGTTCTTAACGTATCCATTGGCAAATACCTTGCCGATGATCGCCAGAGCAACGTCCTGCGGTCCTACGCCCGGTCTCGGCTGTCCCTTGAGGTAGATCGCAACTACGCCCGGCATATTGATGTCATAAGTCTGGGAAAGGAGCTGCTTAACCAACTCACCGCCACCCTCGCCCATAGCCATGGTACCAAGTGCACCATAACGGGTGTGGCTGTCAGAACCCAGGATCATCTTGCCGCCGCCTGCAAAGCGTCTCACGTGCGAACTGATGGATGACTGCCTGATGAGGAGGTACATATACTCCGCCATATTTCTTTGCACATGTAAGGCCAAACATATGGTCATCTTCATTAATAGTTCCGCCAACTGCACAGAGAGAATTGTGACAGTTTGTGAGCACATATGGGATCGGGAATTTCTCAAGTCCTGAAGCACGTGCTGTCTGGATGATTCCTACAAAAAGTAATATCATGGGATGTTAACTTATCAAACTTGATCTGTAATTTCTGCATATTTCGGAAGTATTGTGTGACTCAGAATACCATATGCCATGGTGTTCTTTGGCTGCGTCTTCTCTGGATACCGGCTGATCAAACTTGCTTTCTTCAACAATGTCACTGCCATTTACAAGGTAAACGCCACCGTCGTATAGCTTCATAATAACTCCTCCATTCATGTAAATTCTGCATTGCATTCTTGCTGTTTTTTGCAAAATGTATATTAATTATACTTTATCTCTAAAATCTGCAATGAGATTTCATAAGATATGTCACAAAAAACATGACTCTGGTGAATTTATAACACTCCTTTTACTTTCCCATCAAAACCGTTATACTTAGAATCACATTTCTGCCGCTATGGCAGTTCTGACAGGAGAGGTTTTTAATTATATGTTTCGTTTATGGGGAAAAATGTGGAAAGACAACCACATGTTAAAAGACATCGTCATTGATGACGACTCTGAAGATACAAGAACACACAAGATTTTTCGGGCACTTCAAGAAATCTGCTATGATTTTGACCTGGAAAATCCAATCTGGCCTGGACAGCAATGTTGCTGATTTTAAACGCCATGCCAGAACCAGATTCCGCCAGGACAGTTTTTATTGAGCATATTGAATTTGATTATCTGGAGATTCAAGTCATCGAAGAAGATTGACAAAACGGACAGGTTTGCTTCAAGATAAAGTAAGAAACTGCCGCCCGCAGCCCTGCTGCCAATTGACAGCCTGCTGTGAGCGGCAGTGTTTGTTTTTGTTTCCTGCCGGCAGAATCATCCCAAAACTTTCAGACGATCCATTTTGCCTAAGACCGGTATTTTCTTTATAAGTATTACTCCAATACAGCTAAGTACAAAAATACATATCATAACCATCGGAATCGCAATAAATGTAATTCCCGATCATCATACTGTCCACCCCTGCTCTGTGCAGGGATATCGGGGAAAAAAACGCATGGATCAGATAAATACTAAAGGTATAGCTCCCTAACCGGCAATCACTTCTTCCTGTTTCTCTGTCCACTGAATTCGGGATACATAATTTTTGAAAAACAGAAATACTGCACTTCCCCAGAAAAATCCGGCCAAGCGTGAAGTTTTCATAATATGCCTGTATCTCTTCCTTCCCGCGGTGACATGATCTGACAGAGCAGGATTGCTGTTATGATCAGAACGACTCCAAAGAATATAAACTGTCTTTTCCATTTTTTTCGGAATCTCATAATGAGAAAAAGATAATGCCCCAGAACAAAATATCCTGCATAATCCACTATCATTCCAGGCTGAATCGTATACATCAGATCCATAACATACTCTTTCAGCGGAAATGAGAAACAATTCATCGTGTACGGCAGAATCTTGAAGATCCAGAAACAGCAGGATCAGATATTCCTCCCATTTCTTCCCGCGTTCACAGTTTACGATCTCCCACAGAAGCGGCGTCACGGCCAGAATCCCTGCCAGCATCGGAAGATACCATAAATGAAAGTAGGAACTGCTGCAATAAATCAGGACCTTCTTTAAAAAACAGGACCGGACCTTCCATATTTCCTGAAACCACAATTCTGTATACTGCATAAAAAAACTGCCAGAAGGCATATGCAGCCGCAATCTGCAGAATGTTCTTTCTCCACAGTTTCTTAAAGGGACCAGTTCCGTTTGCTGTCCAGATACAGGGTACCGCTGATCATAACAAACACAGCGACTGCAAACCGGAAGATCCCATGATAGAAATTTGAAACTCTCCACACCCCGGAATCAGTGCTGTATCCCGGAAATGCTGCGATCCGGCATGAATACCGATCACGCCGATGCAGGCGGCAATGCGAAGAAGTTCTATCCACGTAATTCTCTTTTTATTCATCTTGACTTGTGAATCTGAAGTCTACTGTTTTTCAGACTCTTCTCCCTTTATTTTGTGTGTCTGCAGCTGTTTATCCGTAACTGTTCACAGTAGCGTTTATCCTCTTTACAGCCGCATATTCTCAAGTTTCTCAGCTTCCGTTATGCTTCAAAGTATAACAAACACCTCTCCTTCCTACCAAGAACTATTTCCTCTGAGTTTCCTGTCACTCCATGAATTCCCGGATGATCTCTCATAATCTCCTCTTCTTCCGGGCTAAGCATCTTGCTGAAATGACTTCCGGTAGCAGCAGTCTGCCGGATACTTGCTGTGATCTTCTCCACCATCTCCTCCTGAAGTGCAGGATCCACTTTTGCCGGCTGCACGACAGGGACAGGTTCTGACTTTCTTGAAGTGACGGTTTCTTCTCTTCGCGTTTTCACAGACAAAATATAATCCGCAAGAGAATTCATCACCAGTTCTTCTCTGTAAGCAAAATCCAGTGCCTGTCTGAGAATCATAAGACCAACCGGGATCACTGTGCCCAGATAGAGATAGCGAAGCGGCAGTCCATCTGTCCAGTCAAGCCTTGTCACAAACCATACCGCCAATACCAGACACCCCGTTGATAAAAGAGACGGGATCCAGACCAGAAGATTCATTCGATTCAGCAGTTTGTCTCTTGTCTTCCAGAGATTCAGCCATTTTTCCTAAGACTTGTGACCGCATTCGTTCTTCGCAAAATTCTTCTGTAAGTAAGGTGTACTGCCAGCATACCGACTGCACCGGATGCACCGGATGCAGCCATGATACAAAAACAGTATCTGCAGGTCCATGATTTTCTCAGCATAAGCCCCTCCTTGCTTTTACAATCTGTCCGGCTTCACCGCTCCGGCTCTTTCTGCTGTTAATTCACATTCTACACCTCCGGGAATCTGCTGCAAACAAAATCGTTCATCAAATTCTCCTTTGAAAAATACAAAAAAACTCCCGTAAACAGCTGAATTCTCTGTTTTCGTGAGAATTCAGCCACTCAATGGGAGTTTCCGTTATTCTTATATTCATCCGAGATATACGGATTCCAGATCTTTACATTTTTCCTGTGCTTCAACAACCTCTTCAAACTTCATAAAGTGAGATGCTTTTACGAGAATCGTATCTCCCTTCTGAACCAGATCTTTCAGATGTTCAGGAGTGCTTCCCTGCTCTCTTCATAAATAACCTCAAAATCCGGATCAGCCTTTCGTGCCGCTTCTGCCATATGTGCCGAAAGTTCACCGACACAGATGCAGGCATCTATTCCACACTGTGCAGCATGAGCTCCAACCTCCTCAGGAAGAGCAATCTCATTTTCTCCAAGCTCACCCATATCTCCAAGAATTGCCACTCTGCGGGCACCTTCTCCATCATGAAGAACATCCAGCGAAGCCTTCATTGACATTGGATTTGCATTATAGCAGTCATCTACCACAAGGAATTTATCTGTCTCTATCATTTTGAAACTAATGCTGATCGTCTCAAGGCTTTCGATGCCCTTTTTGATTTCTTCCGTGGTAAGACCATAGATGCGTCCGACAGCAGCGGCAGCCAGTGCATTATAGACCATATGAATTCCCGGTGTCGGAACAAGAACATCAAAAACAGCTTCCCCGAGATGGATACGGCACGCTACACCTTTGAGTCCCTTACTTTCAATATGGTCTGCGTAAACATCACGATTTTCATCCAGTCCAAAGAATACCGGTTTAATGCCATTGTATTCGCTTACTGAGGCAAGCTTGTCATCATCACCGTTCAGGACAATATGTCCTTCCGGATTCATACATTTAAAGATTTCAGTCTTTTGCTTTAAGCACACCGTCACGGTCTCCAAGATTTTCCAGATGACAGGTTCCGATGTTTGTGATCACACAGGTATCTGGCTTTGCAATCTTTGTCAGCCGGCTCATCTCTCAAAATCACTGATTCCCATTTCCAGAACAGCAATCTGATCTTTCCTCTCAGGCGAAAACTGTGAGGAAGTCCCAGTTCGTTGTTAAAATTTCCCTGTGTCTTAAGAGTGCGGTATTTCTCCTTCAGAACAGACGCGATCACCTCTTTGGTACTGGTCTTTCCCACGCTTCCTGTAATCCCTACAACCGGTATCTGAAGCTGTTTCAGATAAAATTCTGCGATATCCTTCACAGCCTGAAGGGAAGAATTTATCTGAATATACGGAAAATCAGCATTCTTAAGTTCTCGTTCCGACAGTGTTACAAGTGCCCCTTGCTCATGACATCCTCAATAAAACGATGCGCATCCACACGTTCTCCTACGATTGGAACAAACAGACTGTCTTTTTCGATCTTACGGCTGTCTGTGGTAATGGATGAAACCTCTCTGTCCATTATGTTTTCCGGACCATGGTAGATGCCGGAGCAGACCTCTGAAGATTTTTTATAGTAAGATTTTTCATATCGATTTCCTCTCCATATCCATATCACCTTGCGTTCATGGCATTCCGGTGATGATATTTCCTTATTCGTATTTTTTTCTGTGATACACGAATCAATTCTTCGCACAGAGTAGGATAATCCATTCCAAGAACGGCAGCCTCCTGTGGTATCAGACTGGTAGGAGTCATTCCGGAAGTGTATTTGCCTCCAGGCAGTATATCTTCTCATCTTCTGTCACGATGAAATCAAGTCTTGCATAGCTTTCCATCTCCAGTGCATGATAACCGTCAAATCTACTTTCCTGAAGACGTTTTTGTCAGTTCTTCAGAAATCGGTGCCGGGCAGGTCTCCTGTACTGCACCTGGTTTGTATTTATTTTCATAATCATAGAATCCCTCTTTCGGGACGCATCTGAACAACCGGATAAGCCGTTCCGTCAACCACTGCAACTGTATACTCCACGCCCTTGATAAACTCTTCTACAACTACTTCATTCTCATATTCAAATGCCTCATCCAGTGCTTTTTGGTAAGCTTCCTGATCATCTACAATATAAACACCAATACTGGAACCACCACAGCATGTCTTAACTACTACAGGAAACTCCATACCAAGTGCTGCAAGAGAATCCTGGCGGTCTTTTTTTTTTCATGGATTTACCGCCTGGTGTGCTCCACGCCTCTCATCTGGAACATAGCCTTAGTCACACCTTTATCCATCGCCATTGCACTGCTTAAATATCCTGTTCCGGTATAAGGGATTCCCATCAGATCAAAGGCTGCCTGTAATTTACCGTCTTCTCCCGTTCGCACCGTGAAGTCCAAGGAAAAACAAAATCTGCTTTTTGCAGAGTTCAATGACATTTGGTCCAAAGAAATCTCTGCGGGTTTTTCTTTAACTCTTTCATCTGGGAATTAAAGCTCTTGATATACTCTGCTGCCTTTTTCGACATCATATTCTGCCGGAAAAGGATTTGCCCAGTCTACCGATTCAAGACCACAGAATACATCCACCAGAATCGCCTGATGACCTTTCTGTCTGAGTGCCTGACAGATTCCTGTTCCTGATACAATAGAGACATCTCTTTCTGTACTGGTTCCACCTGCTAATACAACAATTTTCATATTCTTCCATCTCCTTAAAGAATGCAAAAACTGCTGCAAAAATTCACCTCCGAATCTCTGCAGCATTTTTACTTGTAGTTATTCATTCAGAATTTATAAACAACCACCGGCATGCCGGTTTCTACATTCTGATACAGTTCCTGTGCAGCCTCTTCCGGCAGTACAATACAGCCTTCTGTGCCGGTCCAGTCTGTCATATCTGAGCTGAAATCCACATAATCCGTACTGCCAAAGCTGTCCTCCTCTGTGTCTGTTATCGCACTGAGATTTAATCCCCGGATCACCATAAATACCAAGATCATCCGTAAAAGACAGCCAGCAGTCTGCGGTCATATTTCCGACAGATACACCTGTCTTCTTTTCTTCGATCAGTACACCATCCGGTTGTACTGCTGCTGATCGCAATCCCGGTATCCACAACAGGCGTTCCGCTCTTATAAGGACAAGTCTGCGATCTGTCAGACTGACTTCCACGTAAGAATATCCGATATCATTCGTGTCGCGGCTCGCCGCTTCCTGTGCATATACCGGCTCTCTCACCTGTGTTTTCTTATCCATGATCGCCTGATACAAAGCATCCGTCTTCTTGGCTGGTCGATCAGCCATCCATAAGTGCCTCCAGATATAGTGATATCCCTGTTATCATACGTCGAGAAAGTACGACCTGTACCAACCGTATCATACTTCGATGCAAGCTGCCCCACATAGGACGCAATCGCATCTTTATCCAGGATCAGACTGCCATCCTCATCTCTGCCAAGCCATTCTTTGATCAGAGTCCTGTCAACCGTTTCCTTTCGGTCACTGAAATCATACGTGATCACAACATCCGTAAGTTCATTCATCTGCTCACAGTCACTTTTCAACTCATCACTATATATTAACGGATTTACATAGCATTCGTCAACTTCAAGATTTACTACTGTTCTTCCGTTGTAACTGCATTAGAAATATCCTTCTGCAGTTTCTCTCTGTCAACCTTTGTGCCTTCTACTTCCGGTACAATTTCGAACCCGTCCTCATTTTCCCTTTATGTACGCATCTGAGGGTTCCTGATTGTCCTTCAGGTAAGTTCAGACCATCTACGGTATTCTGAAAAAAGCTTTTCATTATAGCTGACTGATGCTGAAACTTCCCAGGATTTATGCTGACTGAACGCAAGAAACCACTGAAAAACGTTTCTGCTTATGCAGCATCCTGTTCACACTGCCATCTGAAGTATATTTCAGATCGATCTGATCTGCTGAAATGCTCTCCTGACCATTTCCTCTGGTCTGAACAGCAAGAACGTATACGCTGGTCTTTTCTGCCAGAAGTTTTCTGTCTCTTCCTGTGTCATGTAGGAACAGTTAAAAAACCATTTACCTGCGTTCCCGGCAGGAAATGCTTTGTAAAATAATATACTCCAAAAAAGTAGGCACCGATGGTCAGTAAAAACAGTACAACAATGAAACTCTACCAGTATCTTTTTCTTCCTTGCTCATTTTTCTGTTTTCTTCTGCCATGATGCCTCCTGAAATGGTTACTGTTCACTCCATTCACAGCAGCCTGGTCAAAAAATGTCTTATTCAGCAGAAGCTTCCTACACTTGCAAGCTTAACGCATGACAACAAATACCTGTGCTGCTTTTTTCAAGCTCTTCAAGTGGCGGGAGATGGTGCAATACGGATATTGCTGTTGGATCTTTACCATATGGATAAGTTGCTCCCGCACCTGTCATAACAACGCTCTGCTTTTTTGCCTTGGCAACGATTGCTTTTGCACATCCGTCCATAGACTCAAAGGAGATAAAGTAACCAATTCTTCGGTGTGGTCCAGCTTTCCAATTCCAAGTCCGCCGAGTTCTTTTTCCAGAGTTGCCTCTACCTACTTCGAATTTCGGACGGAGAATTGCTGCATGTTTAGCAATACGTAACTGAACGAAGTAATAT
>VOFG01002642.1_pt1 | contig 21806 bp, 38 predicted proteins | sample 5384171 | NCBI WGS metagenome assembly VOFG01 (sample SAMN12384726, study PRJNA508395) | human gut metagenome | isolation source: healthy gut F | host: Homo sapiens | reverse complement strand
GGTGCGCAAGGTTCGCCGCGAAGTACTAAAATGGAGATGCTTCAAGAAACATCCTCAAAGAGGCTAAAGCATCCCACCACGGCAGCGAAAGAACAAAATCGATGCCGCTAAGGAAAGACTGAGCGTGAGGCCGCGAAGGCGTGAAAAGGAAAGCGCTTCGAGCCATCTCCTTCATTCGCAAGGCAAAGCCTGAAGAGCGGTTGAAGGCGAAAAAGAAATCTGAATAGGCAGAAAGCCCGCCTGGCCCATGGGCTTTTTATGTGATGCCGATGGGCGTGCCAAAAGCTTGAGAGGCAAAGCCGAAGGCCCGCCCCCATGCCTCGAGTCCCACCTGGTGCGACTTAAAGTTCGGTTTTGGGCTTGACCGGGGACCTGTTTTGGCCCTCGAGAGTCCCCCCCCGACTCCTCGTTTGCGCGAAGGAAACCGTAATTGAAGGGCTACCTCGCAGCTGCGATATTTGCGTGAACAGCGGGCTTTTTGATCACCTTGGGCAGAGATCATGGTCAAACTACGGCTATTCGCATCAGGGGCCCGGCGCCTGCTTGTCAGGCCCTCGCACTGACATGCCTCTTGTCCCGCCTTTACACAACCTGGAACAAGAAGAACTTGAGGTAATGGTTTCCTGTACGCCCCATACGATGGGATGGTCGGGCGACTGTTGGCGTTCCTCGATTTGGCGCAGCTGAACGCCGGCATCGTGCGCCGCGCTCACGAGCATTTTGCGGAAGTGGTCGGTATCCATGAAGTGCGAGCAGCCGCGGCTTGCTATCCACCCGCGCGGGGGCATGGCGCGGTAGTTGATCTCGTGGTAGCCACGCGTAGCCGAATCGATGGTCTTGCGGCTCTTCGAACGCCGGCGGGTCAAGAATGATTGAAGTCGTACGGTGCTTTTTCTGGGCCTCATTCCGGGCAACAAAACACGTTGACGGCCTGAAGTCATGATTTGCGAAGCCGTTCAGGCGGGCATTCGATTCCGCCATGTCGACCGCGAGTTGAGAGATGTCGACGCGCATGTACGTGCTCGGCTCCGCCAGCGGCAAAGCGTTTAGGGCGAACGAACCCGTGTGCGTAAAGCAGTCGAGCACGCGACGCCCGCGGGCGATATTGGCCACGGCGCGGCGGTTTGTATTTCTGGTCGAGGAAGAAAACCGGTTTTCTGGCCGTTTTCGAAATCGACATGGTAGCGCACGCCGTTTTCGATGATTTCGGTCGTGGTGGGGCCGAATGCCGCTGCGGCTTCGTCGCTTGGCGCGAGAGGCGCGGCACCGCCGAAAGCGCGGGTTGAGCCCTAAGCCGGCAAAATCGTTTTCCAGGGGAACCAGCCGCAGCTTTCCTGGAAGGCCTTCGAGTTTGCGCGTCGACACGTCATTGCGCCTCGTAGATGCCGAATGACGACGCCATCTTCCGCAAGCACCTTTCACAAGCAGGGGGACACGACGGGCTTCAGGCGTTCCATGCCGTAGGCGAGCGTTTGGGTTACGAGCACGTCGTTGAATCAGTCAACAACAAGGCCGCAAAAGCCATCGGCCTCGAGAAAATCATGCGGCGGCGGAAAAACGTCGTCGCCATCACGGCGCGACGATGGTTCCAGGCCCAACGAATCTTGCGTTCCCAAAACGCCGAATCGAACGCGTCGTTCGCGTTGGTTGAAAAGCAGGCGAATGCGAATCTTGCTTTGCTGCGAGAAAATACCTGTGCCAAGGTATGCGCCTTTGCGTGAGCACGTCGACGAGGGCGCCGTTTTCCGGGATTCCACCCTGACTCGATCCGATTCTTTCCACGTGCGGGCCGCTTCTTTGGGGTCGCCGCTTCTACGATGCGCTCGACTTCCGCATCGTAGACCCAAGTGGCCGGCGCGGCATGCGCGTTCGCCTTTGGGCGTGATGAATGCCATAGGGTAGGGGACGGTGGGTTTTCATGGGTTCTCCTGGTTGGAGCGTGCTTACCGCATGGGCCGCATCGCCAAAGTAATACCAGGGCATTATACGTTGCGTTGGGGCGGGCGCGGAACAAAGGGTAGAATAACCGTAACTGAAATACGGCTTCGCCGAAAGCGAGACACGCACCTGCCCGAGCGATGGAAAAGAGTGCCCATGAACCCAGTTGTGATTATTCCCCATCGTGTCCGCGCGTGGGCGCGTTGAATCGGGTCCTGTTACCACGACATATGACCATACAACATCGATGTCGGCCTCGGGCGAGTTGCCCCGCTGTCTCGAATCGCTTCGGTGCGTGCGCGGGCTTGGGCATATCATTGTGCTCGTGATTGCCGAACCCGCTATCGAGAATAAGGCCGCGAGCAAAATTCGCGCCGTTGCCGAGCAATTTCCCGATTTGAATATCGCCGTGGTTGGCGCTCCCCGAGATGGCGCTTGTGCGCCAGCGCGTGGAGCAGCTCAACATTGACTGCGCAACAAAGGTGGGTCTTGCAGGCTATGGCGCAATGCGCAACCTGGGGCTTCTTCTTGCGGGCGCACCTCGATTTCGATTCGGTGGTGGTTCCGTTTACGACGATGTGGTGATTGACGATCCTGCGTTTCTGAAAAAGGCGATGTATGGCCTGGGCAAGCTTACGCGTAGCGGCGTGCCTATTCTGCGAAGTCGGGCTTTTATCTGAACAAAGAAGGCGAATATCTCCCGAGCCGATCCATGAAAATGGTACAACCGCTATTGGGACCAGGCCACCGCATTCAACAAGTGGATTTCAAAGCCATGAAGGGCCCGCGCCCTGTCTCGCTCGAACCATGTGTGCGGTGGTTGTTTGGCGCTTCATCGCGAGGCGTTTCGTCGCGTGTCGTTCGATCCGTGGATCGCCCGCGGGGAAGATTTGGATTACATGCTCGGATTTGCGCATGTACGGCAGCGATATCTGGTTCGACAACACGTGGTACATGCATCACCTTCCGCCCGAAACCAAGCGTGAAGGTCTTCGCTTCCGCCAAGACATCTTCCGTTGGCTCTACGAGTATCGCAAGGTGGAATACGGGCGAACCCAAATCGACCTGCTGCAGATCAAGCCGCAATCGTTGCTGCCGTACCCAGGGCCTTTGAGCCGGGCATCACGCGCCCGCATTAAGCGGCACGGCGTGGCTGCATAGCTTCGGGCGCCCCTGATGGCGCCGGGTATCGTCGCGCGGCAAGAGCGGCCACGGGCGAGGCATCTCGATATGCCGAAGCCCACTGTTCGAAGTATTTCGGCCTAGTCGATGTGGCCTTGCGGTCATGAAGCGCATGGCGAACGACGCGATTCTCCAAAGCGTGCTTTTTGAGCTCGTCGAACCGCGATGTGCGGCAAGCCGAGGCGCAACGCGCCCCAGCGCGCGGCATGGGGAGCCGCCGGCGGAATCGACCCTGGCGCAACGACGGAGCTTCGCCTTAATATGGGCAACGCAGAATAGGGTTTACGGGAAGTTCATTCATGGTTTCGTTCTTCATCGCCGCGCTCGCGTTGGCGTGGGCGTCGGCGTGTTTTCAGGGCTTTTGGGCATTGGTAGGCGGCACCGTTATGGTGCCCCTGTTCCGCCTGGCTTTTGGCATGGAGCCCATTGCCGCTACGGCGACTTCGCTGTTCACCATTGTGCCAACGTCAATTTCCGGGCATGTGGAAGCTTACGCTAAAACAAGACGTCCCTGCCGCGGGTGGGAATTGTGTGCGGCCTGACGGGTGCGTGCCTCTCGCCCGTTGGCGTGGGCCTGCAAACGTATCGCCGGGTTGGGCGATTATGGGCGCAGCTGCGGTTGTCGTGATGTACTCGTCGTTCACTATGCTGAAAAGGCGCTGGCGGCGCCAAAGCGGTGGCGAAGCGAAGGAAGTCGCAAGGCGTGCGAGAAGAAGTCGACGGCGAGCGACACGGCGGCGGTGCGGTGCTGCGGGGGCGACGGGCGATGCGGCAGCGGCAAGCCTCGCGGCGACGGTGCCTGTGGCGGCGGGCGGCTCGAAGGTGCCGCAGGGGCGCAGGCCGCCCTCTCGAGGCGCGGCAATCAAGCTTACCCCAAATACGTGGCGAAGGTGGCGCTCATTGGCGTTGTTGCCGGCTTCATGAGCGGATATGTGGGCGTGGGCGGCGGTTTCATTATGGTGCCGCTATTCGTGAGCATGCTCGGAATTCCCATGCGCTTGGCGTCGGGCACGTCGCTTACCGCGGTGTGTATTCTGGCGATTCCCGGCGTTATTGAGCAGGCTGTTTTGGGCAATATCGACTACATGGTCGGCGTTGCGATGATGGTCGGTTCTATTCCTGGCGCGATTGTCGGCGCCAACTTGGTGAAGCGTGCCCGAGCGTTGCGTTTTGCGTTTGCGCTATTTTGCTGCTGATGGCCGTGCTTTTTGGTTGTGAATGAAGCAAGTGTGATTTAGGAAGGCGATCGCGCCGACACGTCGTGCGAATGTGGTGCGTGGCAGCTCGGATCGATCTCGCTTCTTCAAGAGACGTTCTTTGAAATTCCGCCCAGCGGCGGCGCTGCTAACGTATGAAAGCGAACCTCATGTCCAAAACCACCTCGAAACATATATGCGCGCGTGCTCGATGTCGTGCTTGCGGCGATATGCGTGCTCGGCCGCGGTGCTTGCGTGCGCGATGGCCTGGCCCGAAACGGTGGGCAATTTGAACGTGGTCGCGGGTATTTCGTTCACCATTTCCGTGGCACTGCTCATCTATTCGCGCCTTAATCCCGATACGGTGCGTCGTCAGTCCGATACGATTTTAAAATCGCGTCGCAAACGCTCGCGTGCTTTCAAGAGGGTTTCGATATTCCCACGGCGCAGAAGGTGTGCCATTTTGCTGCTGCCCGCCATTGGGGCGCAGGCTGTGGCGATTACCGATCGTGAGTCGATTTTGGGTTATGCCGGAGACGACGAAGAAATCAGCCCAGGCGGTGCCCATTCGCACAAAGGCTACGCATGCCGCTTGAAGACGGCAAGCTGCGTGTGCTGGGCACACCGCAAGAGATTGATTCCCCGATAGCATCAAAGGCCTGCGAGCCGGCATTATCGTGCCGCTTACGCGAGGCGACGCCATTGTTGGCACGCTGAAGTTTTACTATCGCCGTTCGCGCGACATCACCGAAACGCAGGTGGCGCCTCGCGGAGGGCTTGGGGCAGCTGCTTTCGACGCAGATTGCCGCCGTTGAGTTGGAACAACAAACCAAGCTTGCGACCACCATGGAGCTCAAGGCGCTCCAGAGTCAAATCAACCTGCACCTTCCTGTTCAATACTATCAACACCATTGCGTCGCTCGTGCGCACCGACCCGATCGCGCACGCATGCTGCTGCGCGAGTTCGCTGTGTTTTACCGTCGTACGCTTGAGAAACTCCGACGATTTGCTTGAGCTGTCGCGCGAGGTCGAGCAGACGATGCGCTGCCCCCGTTCGAAGTGGCGCGATTCGGCGAAGACCGCCTTGCCATCGACATCGATATCGAGCCGGGCCTTGAAAGCGTGATGGTGCCCGTTCATGGTGCAGCCGCTTGTGGAAAACGCCGTGCGCCACGCCATGCCGCAAGAAGGAAAGCTCGAGATTCATATTTTGGCGTACAGCGAGGGGCGATGATTTGTATATCGCCGTTTCCGACAACGGCGTGGGTATGGATGCCGAGCAGCGCCGCAAGCTTTTGCGCCCCGAAGCCTCGAAGGGCTTGGGTATCGCAATGAAGAACATCAACGAGCGCTTGCGCGGTTATTTCGGCACCGAGTCGCGCATGGAGGTTGATTCGACGCCGGGCAATGGCACCCGTGTGACCATGTTCATGAAAGACGGCTTGGTGGAAGACTAGCGTTATGGCGTTTTGTCGGCGACTGGTTTTCTGAGCTGGCGAAAGGTATGAATTTCTGATGAACGGCATTATTTATTGGCGATATCTATAGCTTGCGTGAAGTGGGGCTAAAGGTGTTCCATTCTAGGGTTTCCATGCTTTTTAAACATCGCGAATTTGGGCTACTATTCGTATACGGGCATCGCTCGCCGACGGTTTTACGCCGTTGGCATGGGGCGCTTGAGTCCGCCTTCCTTATACGAACTTTCCAGTTATTGGGGATGCTGTGCTGAACGCGATTATCGTTGACGACGAAGCTCCTGCTCGTTCCGAGCTGCGTTACTTGCTGGGCGAAGTCGGTGGGGTCGAAGTGCTCGCCGAAGCCGCAAGTGTACGCGAGGCTATTGAGAAAATGCAGAGCTACCCCGTGGATGTGTTGTTCCTCGATGAGCATGCCTGAGGTCAATGGCATTCAGTTCGCCGAGGCCCTGCAGCGTTTGAAGAACCCTCCGGCGGTCATTTTCGTTACCGCCTATAGCGAGCATGCACTCGAAGGCTTCAAAGTGAATGCCGTCGATTATTTGGGTGAAGCCGGTCGAAACCGATCGCCTGCAGCAGGCCGTGAATCGTGCGAGCGAGGTACATTACGTTGCATGTGAAGGCCAGCCAGTCGGAGCGCATTCCTGTCGAAAAGGGCGGCAAAGAAGATTCTCATCCCCATCGACAGCATTCGTTTCGTCATGGCGCGCGACGATTACGCGTACCTGCAAACCGACAACGACCGCTACTTCTCCACCGTGTCGCTCGCTCAGCTCGAAAGCGCCTCGATGGCCACGGTTTCTTCCGTGTGCATCGCGGCTACTTGTGAACCCTTCGCATGTCGAAGAGGTCGAGCCCGTTCCCGGCGGTACGCTGCTTTTTTGTCGCTGAATGCAACCGACGAGAAAATCCCTGTTTCTCGCCGCCGCGTTTCCTCGCTGAAAAAGGCGTTGGGGCTGTAGAGTGCAGCAAAATGAACTTCGAAAGGCTCGCCTTGGCGAGCCTTTTTTTCATATGCGCTATCCTTCTTGTCGCTCGATATGCTTACGGGCTTTTGCAATGTCGCGCTTAATGTCGGCGGCCGTTCGCAGCCTGCGCGCCACATCAACGCCCGCGGCCTGTTCTATTTCGTCGGTTATGGGACTTCGGTAGCTGAACAAAACCAATTTTTCGGCCAGGTGGCTGCCTTCCATGCGCAAAAGCGCATCGGCAACTTGGGCGGCGTTTCTGCTCCATCCCATATCGCTGCGAAGCAGGCGCAAGGCGAAGAATGCGGCGTAGCACATCAGAAAATGCGCGCGCATGTGTATGGCGTGGGCCACGGGATAGGGCGAAGGCGAGAAATCGGATTCAAGCAGCTGGAATGGCTCGGTGAGGCGCCACAGCTCGCGATAGATGTGAAACAGTGTGCCGGCGGTGAGCTTCGTTTCGCTTGATGATATGCAAATGTAGCCATCGAGGGCCAAATCTCGCGCCTCATCTTCGGTGCGGCCTTGTTTGCGGGCGATTTTCGCGTAGTCTCGGCCCCAGAGCACCGTGTCTTTGACGCGAATGCCCGCCATCTCGTCGGTGCGCGATTTGACCTTGTAGCTGCCCGATTGCGTGGTGATGTAATCGGAGGCATCGGCGACCCATGCCTGAAGGTCGAAAGCGGCGGTTTCGAGCGGCCGGAAAAAAGACGAACCCGTCGCCGCTCTCGGCGAGCGTCTCGACGATTTCGCGCGCATGGGGAGTGCGACCCGCAACCACAATGACGCGTTTGGCGCCGAAATTGCTTTTCGCGCTCGCGACGAGCCCCGATACTTCATCGGCGCTCGGCGTGGCACTTGTAACATGGTAGGTCATGGGAATGCCCGTGCGGTCGAGCAGCATTCCAATGCCCATCGACAGCCCTTCGTCGCGATCGATTCCGCCCGCCAGTCGAGCGTTTGTCGCGTTCACATCGCCTGTGTCGGCCAGGGTGAACGAGGCAAGAACCAGCAGTACCGAATTGACCTGGTAGGGCTCGCGAATTGCCTGGTAGGATTTCGAGAGATGCGCCACCAACGCCCGCTCGTTGCGCGCGAAGCACTGGAAAGCGGCGTACGTGTCGGCCAGCGTGAAATCGCATGTGCGCGGGAACGAGGCGCGGCGTTGCCACGTCTCGCGCGCTTGGGGCCACGTGAATCATGCGTTCGGATGCGAGCATTTCCGAAAATGCGGCCCGCATGCGCGGGAAAAGCCGACATGTCCCGCGCGATTTTCGAAGAAGCGCCGAACGCCTAGCGCATCGAGGTATGCGAGCGCGATGGCGCTTCCCCAGCGAGCTTGGGCAATATGGGTGTCATCGATGGTCGCGTCGCGCGGAAATGTGAAAGCGATGGGCGGGTTTTCGCTTTTCGCCCGTTCGTTGAGCTCGGCGACGTAGGCTTGAAGTGGGCGATAGGGTCGGCGTATTGGCTTGTGAATTGGTCGACGTAGCCGATCGACTCGATGGTCTTCGTCTTCGTTTTCCCGCCTTCTCGGTAGTTCTGCACAACCGAAGATATACGCGCTCGCCGCGCTTCGTTTTCTTCAAGTGCATAGCACACCTCCTAAGTGTAAGTATAGCCTTGCCGTTCGTTCGGAATACCCCGCTTACCCCCGCATAATGCCTATGGATAAGAAAAAAATCGTTTATGCAGGTCGGCGGCGCGTACAATATGCGCGTTATCGTTCGCGGCGCGTGTGCGCCCGCAAGAGAGGAGTTGTTTGTGCGGCCGGAAAAGAAGCAGTGGACCTATCGCGAGAAAATGGCGCAAGCCAATCGCGAGGCGAAGGCGACCGTGGTCGCGCTCGCGATTGTTGTGGTGGTGTGGATAGCGGCAGGCTTCGGCCTTTCGGCGTTCGATGTGGAAGTATTCGGAACCCTATTTGGGTGTTCGGCGGAACGCTTGGCACATGGATCGCCGCCATCGTGGCGGCTGTGGTGCTGGGCCGCCGGGTGTTCGCCGATTTCGATTTGGATGAGGAGGAGCGCGATGCAAACAACTAGTATTGCGGGCCTGCTTCCCGTGCTCATTTTCCTCGTACTTTCGGGCTCGCGATTGCGGCGCGTCGCCGCTCGCGTGCTGCGGGCGAGGCGGATTCGTGAAGGAATACTTCATCGGCAACCGCACGCTTGGCGGCTTCGTGCTGGCCATGACCACCATTGCCACCTATGGCTCGGTGAGCTCGTTTGTGGGCGGCCCTGGCCAGGCGCGTGGCAAACCGGCTTTGGTTGGGTGTATATGGCGGCCGTGCAGGTAACGACGCTGTTTTTGCTCTACGGCATTATGGGCAAGAAGATGGCGCTTGTTTCGCGTAAGCTTGGGGCGGTCACGGTGATCGATGTGATTCGTGCCCGCTTCCGCAGCAATGCGTTGGCGAATGCTGCGGCTCTGATTATCGTGCTGTTCTTTGCGGCAACTATGGTTGCCCAGTTCGTGGGCGGCGCGAAGCTGTTTGAAGCCGTGACAGGGTATTCGTATTTTGTTGGCTTTGGCCATTTTCGGCGTTGCTGTGATTATTTTTTGCACGACGGTGGGCGGTTTCCGCGGCGTAGCCGTGACTGACGCGTTGTGCGGCATCGCTATGCTCGTGGGCATCGTGGTGCTTGCGGCCGGCATTCTTATTGCGGGCGGCGGCTGGGGAAAACATCATGGGCACCATTCGCACGAACCACCCGCAGATGCTCGAGCTCTTTCGGGTGGCTCCATGCCCGCGTCGCTTTACTTCACGCAGTGGCTGCTCGTCGGCATCTTCACATTCGTCCTGCCCCAATCGGCTGTGCGCTGCATGGGCTACAAAGATACGAAGAGCCTGCGCGGTGCGATGATCGGTGGCACCATTATTATCGGCGCCATGATGATTGGCGTTACCACGCTCGGCGTGCTTTCCGCGGGTGTGCTTACGGGGACTTGGCCTCGTATGGTGGAAGCGTTGACAATATTATTCCGCGCACCATTGTGGAAACCCTGCCGCCATGGCTTGCCGGCGTTGCGATTGTCGGCCCTGTTGCCGCATCGATTTCTACCGTGTCTTCGCTGCTCATTGCTTCGTCTTCGGCCATTATCAAAGACTTGTGGCTGCACTATGCAGACGATAAGGGTCAGCAGGTAAGCGATGCCGTGGTGGCGCGTTCGAGCCAGATTATTACCCTGGGTGTGGGCGTTATCGTATTCGTGCTTGCCGTGGTTCCGCCGAGCGTTATTTGAAGATCAACATGTTCGCGTTCGGCGGTCTTGAAACGGCATTTTGCTGGGTTCTTGTGGGCGCGCTCTTCTTCAAGCGAGCGAACAAGGTGGGCGCGATTGCGTCGATGGTGGGCGGCACCGCTGTCTATTGCCTGTGCATGGCGCTTGGCTTCAAGCTGTTCGGCCTGCACCAAATCGTGATTGGCATTACTGTGTCGCTTCTGTGCATGGCGATTGGCTCGTGGGTCGGCAATCGTCGCGCAAATGCCGCCGACGGCCGCAGACACCGAGATGCGCGAGGTGTTCTTCCCGAGGCATAAGAGGGGTCTGCCCATAATCCTCCCAAAAAGAAGAGCCCGCAGTTCACAATTGAACTGCGGGCTCGTTTCGTTTCGTGGGTGCGCCTATTCGGCCGCGCGCTCTCGCTCGATTTCGTCGAGAACCTTCATGACGGCATCGCCCAAGGCACGAATTGTCACGCCGGAATTGTCGGGCAGGTGCAGGTGCATGCAGCGGCGGCCGCGCTCGATAAGAATCGAGAGGTCGGCGGCGGCCTGCGTGCGTGCGAGCATTCCCAGGCTTTCGGGCTCAACGTGGCGCAGCGGGATGTCTTTCAATTCGTCGGCGGAAACCATGAGGAATACGCCGTTGTTGGTGCCGCCTTTTTGCAGCTGGCCCGTGGAATGCAGGTAGCGGGGCCAATCTCGAGGCAGCTTACGACGCCGAGCTTGTCGGCGACGCCGTGGCGAATAACTTTCGAGCGCTTCGCGACGCCCCTCGCCGTCGAAAGGCAAGAACGCATCGAGCGCGAAGTAGTCGCCCGGTTTAATCGACGCGAATAGGTTGTGCAAAGCACCCATAAGCGTATCCGATTTGATGCAGGGCGCGATGGTGATCTCGGCTTCGCCCATGTTCACGTTGCCGATGAAATTCTCGGTGAAATCGGGTTTCGGGCAGCCTTCTGCGAGGAACTTCAGCGCGGCGGCCTTGGGGAGGCGACGTCGGGTTGGTCAAACGGGCAGCGCTTCATAAGATAGCCGCACATGGCCGTTGCGTATTCCCACATCACGAAGTGCTCGGCCAAATCGAGCACGCTGTCGATGCGGAAGGAAAGGCGCGGAATAGCCGAGTCGAGGTAGGCGAGGCTCATGTCGAAATTGTGCGCTCGTCCCACAGGTCGGTTTTGGTTTGGTAGGTGATGACGCTGCGGTCTTTTCGGGTCTTTCGGTAAGAAGCAGCGCGTCGAGCTCGATGTTCGGCAGGATTCCCTGGCCCCCTCTTACCGAGGCTTTCGGCGACGAGCTGCTCGATCCAAAGGCCAAGCACGCGTCCGCGTTTCGGCGTGAGGAAGTTGAACTTGTCGCGGCCGTTCAAGTAGTTGTCATACAGGAAGCTGGCCAGCCGATGGCGGGGTTGTCGATGGAGTCTTCGCTGCAGACGCGTTCGGCATCTTTGGCGTGACCTAAAAAGCCGCCCAGGTCGATGCCGACGAGCGCAGGCGGGCACCAAGCCGAATACCGAAAGCGCGCTGAAGCGGCCGCCAACGGTAGGCTCGCCAAGGAAGCATGCGCGCCAGCCTTCGTCGGGGCGCGCTTCTCCAAGTCACTGCCGGGGTCGGTGATGGCGACCAGATGGGACGGGATTTTCTCGGTTTTCAGGTACATCTCAAAGTGATCAAGCACGGCGTCGAGTACGCTGCGCATTTCGATGGTGCCGCCCGATTTGCTGGAAACGAGCACGAGCGTGCGTTCCAAATCGAGGCCTGCCAGAATCGATCGCACGCGAACGGGCGACACGGAGTCGAGCTTTGAAGTCGAGCGCGTTGCGGTCGACTTTATTATATTTGGTAATGGTCATAGGAGCCTGAGTGGAGCCGCCCTGACCAATGAGCAAAACGGTTTTAAAGCCCTCGGCGATGATGCCTTCTGCGAAAGCTTGAATCTTTTTATAAGGATAAGGCGGCTGACTCGCGAGCGTTGCCCAACCGGTGAAATTCTTCGCGCATTCGGTGGCAGCTTCGTCGAAATCGTAGAGACTTTCATCCTTTGGCGTGAAGGCGGCTGGCGACTTTGTCGCGAACCAGAATTTTTCGCCGAGGGATAAAGCTTTCGGTATCGCTGATAAGCATAAGACCTCTTTTCGCAATCGATGGTGCGAATGCAAGGGGAGTCGTTGGGCTTTACGTTGCCGAAGAACCCCTTCACGAGCAGGCGCGCTAAAACGCGCGCCTGAGTGATTTCTTCGTTGTTGGGAGCATTGTACCGAAATCGGGCCTCAACTGGAAATTATCGCCTGTTCAATGGAGGTGACGTGATGGAGGGGCGGATGCGGCCGCAAAAAAAAGGGGAGGAGGATGTTTTCCCTGCCCCCATTGCGGGTAATTAACAAATGCGCGGAAGCTGTTCGCCCACGAGCATGTCGAGGATGCGGCGCTTGCCGAAGCCCGTTTCCAGGAAAACCTTGGACCGCGGGTCTCGTTGGCTTCTTCGACGCGGCCGATAATGGCGGCATCGGCGCCGTATTGTTGGCCTTCATGGCGGCAAGCGCCGCTTCGGCCTGCTCGGCGGGCACGATGCAAACCATTTTGCCTTCGTTGGCAACCTGGAACACGTCGTAGCCGAGCATGTCACACGCGCCACGTACCACGTCTTTCACGGAACGTCGTCTTCCGAGACCACCATGTCAACGCCGCTTTGCGCACCCAATTCGTTGAGCGTCGAGGCCAGGCCGCCGCGAGTGGGGTCGCGGAAGCAGCGCGTATCGGGGCGGCGGCGAGTACGTCGGCAATAAGGTCGTTCAGGGGGCGGCGTCGCTTTCGATAGGGGCGTTGAACGAGAGGTTCTCGCGTTGGCTCATGATGCAAAATGCCGTGATCGCCCAGCGTTCCGGAAAGCAGAATAGCGTCTCCCGGTTTGCAGTTCGCGCCAGAAAGCTCTACGCCAGCCGGCACCAAGCCCACGCCTGCCGTGTTGATGTAAATGCCGTCGCCGTGTCCGCGATTCACGACCTTCGTGTCGCCCGTCACCACATGCACGCCGGCCTCGGCAGCGACTTCGCGAATCGTTTCGCAAATGCGGCGCAGGTCATCCATGGGAAAGCCCTCTTCGAGAACCATGGCGACCGAGAGGTATTTCACCTGGCGCCGCTTGTGGCAACGTCGTTCACCGTGCCGCACACGGCCAGGCGGCCGATGTTGCCGCCGGGAAAGAAATGCGGTGTGACCACGAACGTGTCGGTGGAAAAACGCCAGGCGCTCGCCGGGGGGCGGGGGCGGGCAGGAGCGCCGCGTCGTTTCCCTGGGCAAGTTCTTCGGAGCCGTAGGTCGCGGCGAACACGTCGTCGATGATGCGCTTCATCATGGTTCCGCCGAGCCATGACCCAAAAGAACGGTTTTCGTCAGCCATTATGAAAACTCCTTCATCGGGTGATGGGTGTGACCCATCCAGTAATAGCGGGATTCGCTCAAATTCGTCAGCTCTATAGCTTGACGCATTGGAATGAATCTTCAAACGGCAGAATGCCCGATGTTTCGTTTGCCTCGCCAAAAAGGCGAAGCGAACGAAACGAGTATTCTATCGTCCAGCGAACGAGGAAAGCGCCGCGTTTTCCTCGTTCACTGGACGGTTTCCGAGCGCCGGGCGGAAGGGGCCGATTTGGCATGCTCGGTTTCTCAATTTCTCCCAAACGGGAAACCGGAGCGAGGCGCATAGGCCGCGAAGCGGCCGGTAGCCGAGCGGGCATGCCAACCGGCCCCCCTCCGCCCGGCGCGGACAACAACCCTAGTAATACCTGAAATACGCGGCGCAGGAGCCCTCCGAGCTCACCATGCAGGGTCCCACGGGGTTTTTCCGGTGTGCAAACCTTGCGGAACAGCGGGCACTCGCTTGGCGCCATAATGCCGCGCAGGACATCGCCGCAGCGGCAGCCCTTCGGTTCAATCGTGGGCTCTACCTCGACCTCATGCACGCGCATCGCATCGAAAATCAGCGAACTCGTCGCGAATTCGGTAGCCGCTTCCCTCAATGGGGCCAAGGCCGCGCCATGTCGCGGTGCAGGTATCGAACACCTCGTCAATCGCGGCAAGCGCCACGGGGTTGCCTTCGGGCATGACGCCGCGCGCGTATGCGTTCTCGATTTCGGCGCGCCCTTCGTGCAACTGGCGCATGATCATGGCGATGCCCTCGAGTACGTCAAGCGGCTCGAACCCGGTGATAACGCCAGGGATGTGGTATTTCTCGGCCAAAACTGGTAAGGCTTCATTCCGATGATGGTGCTTACGTGCCCCGGCAAAATGAGGGCGTTAACCTTCAGCTCAGGGTCGCCCATGAGCACGTCGAGCGCACCGGGCATGTTCTTGTGCGCAGCATACACGCTGAAATTGGCAAGCCCCATCGCCTTGGCGCGTTTGATCGCCATGGCAACGAGCGGCGTGGTGGTTTCAAAGCCGACGCCTACGAAAATGACGGGACGCGTGGGGTTTTCTTTGGCGACCGTCAGCGCGTCGAGGGCGAATACACGATGCGAATGTCGCGTCCCGCGGCCTGTTCCTTAAGAAGCGAGCTCGTGGAGCCGGGCACGCGCGTCATGTCTCCGAAGGTGGTGATGATCGCGTTCGGAACGCGCGAGAGCGCGATAACCGTATCGATGTCGTGGTTGCTCGTCACGCATACGGGACAGCCCGGACCGCTTGCAAGGCGGCAGCCTTCGGGCATGAGCGAGCGAATGCCGTTTCGGGCAATGGCGACGGTGTGCGTTCCGCATACCCATAAGGGTCGCATGCTCGGGCGCGAGGGCTTGGATGCTTTCGATGAGCCCGCGTGCAAGCACGGGTCTTTGAAACTGTTTTGGTCAACCATGGCCGCCACCTACACCGCGGGCGCGGGTTGCACCGGCAAATTCGGGGAATTGGCGAATAAGGTCGAGCGTTTCGTTCGCGGCCTGTTCGCTTACTACCTCAATCGCGAATCCCGCATGCACCAACACGTAGTCGCCTACGGTTGCCTGCGGAGTAAGGTCGATGGAAATGGAGCGCGTGACGCCCAAAATGTCGACGGTAGCCATGTTGCCCTCGTCGAGCTCGGTGATTTTTGCGGGAATCGCAAGGCACATACTGGGTTCCTCCCTCTATTTCTGCGCATCTACCCCAGCGTGGCGCGCTGCGGCGATGACGGCTTGTCCGAATGAAACGCCGCCGTCGTTGCACGGCAGCTCTTTATTGAGCGCAACGGTGAAGCCGGCGGTTTCGAGCGCGGCGAGCGTATGCTCGAGCAGGTAGCGGTTCATGAATACACCGCCCGAAAGCGCAACGGTGGAAATGCCGTAGGCCGCGTTTGCCACCAGGCATGCCTGCATAATGGCCTCGACCATGGCGTCGTGGAACTTGCGGGCGATGGCAGACGTCGCCACGCCTGCCGCCATGTCGTCGAGCATGCTCGCGAATACGGGCTGGGCGTCGAGCAGAATGACGCTCGTGTCGTGCGCGGTGCTGTCGGGGTTGGCACAATTCTTGGAGACGCCCATATGGTAGGCGTCGCCTGCGGCTTCGGGGTCGACAATTGCTTTCGGCCCAACGAGGCGTCGCTTTCATGGCCGCCTCCAGCAGCACAGCGGCTTCGCCCTCGTAGGCGGGGTGCTCGCATACGCCCAAAAGCGCGCTCGCGGCGTCGAACAGTCGGCCGACGCTTGAGGTGCGCGGGCAGTTCAAATCGTTCGATCATATGGTCGCATATCTGGGCGGCATCGCCGAGCGCCTCAATCGCAGGGGCGGCTGCGGGGTGATCGAGCAAGTCGAATTCGTGCAGCGCCCCATAGGCCATACGCAGCGGGTTTTTCACCGCCGCCGCGCCGCCCGGCATGGGAAGGTAGGCGAAGTTCGCGAACCTCTCGAAATCGGTTCGATTTGCGAGCAGAACCTCGCCGCCCCAAATACGCCCGTCGTAACCGTAGCCCGTGCCATCGAAGGCGACGCCAATGGTCGCCTCGTCGAGGCCGCATTCGGTCATGGCGCTTACGATGTGCGCGTGATGGTGCTGGATTTTCTCAAGGGGCAGCTCTTCGCCTGCGTCGGCTGCGCGGCGATGGGCCTCTTCGGCCCATTTCGACGAGGTATTCGGGGTGCATGTCAGCCACAAGGCTTTCGGGCGCGGCTTGGAACAGGCTTTCGAAATGCTCTTTTGCCGAAAGCCACGCGTCGAACGTCTCGGCGTTTTCCATGTCGCCAATATGCTGGCTCACGAACGCCTCGTCGCCGCGCAGCAGGCAGAACGTATTCTTTTTGCTCGGGGCCCGCGGCGAACAGCACGCGTTTTGTTTGGCTGCTGGTTTGGTCGCCCTTCTTCGCAAGCGAAATCGGCATGGGTGCGAACCCGCGTGCTCGGCGCACCATTTGCACGGCGTCTCCGGCGCTCCCCGCCGAAATCACGCGCACGACCGAATCGTCGAAACGGCAGCGAATGGGGCGGTTGTTGCCCAGAAACGCGTCGGCGATGCTCGCGAGCTGGGAGCGCGCCTCGTCATCGGTCATGCAAATGGGCTCATCGCAGATTGCCCGACGTCATGACGAGTGGTCCGCCGAACGCGGCAAGCAGCAGGTGCTGCACCGGCGTATACGGCAGCATAACCCCAGTTCGGGAAGATGGTCGGCGAGGCCCGCCGCGAATTTCGCGTCGTCGTGCTTCTTCAAGAGCACGATGGGTCGCTGCGTGCCTGCGAGCAAGCGGCGTTCGGCATCGTTGACCTGACAGGTTTCACGCACGTCGTCGAGTGTGCGATACATAACCGCGAATGCTTTGCCCTCGCGGCGTTTGCGGCGGCGCAGCTCGGCGAGGGCTTCGGGGTTGCGCGCATCGCATGCTAAATGAAAAGCCGCCAAGGCCCTTCACGGCAACAATGGCCCCTTCATGCAAAAAGTTGGCTGCGCGCGCGAAAAATCGCATCGCTGGCCTGAAGGGTGCTGCCCCACAACGTTCCGTCTTCGTCAATATCGGCGCCGTTAAAGGCTTCGTTCGTCGCGGGGTTTCCGTAAAGCCTTTTCCCACCAGGAGATATGAGGGGCCGCATTCGAAGCATGCGTCGGGCTGTGCGTGAAAACGTCTGTCGGCCGGGTTGCGATATTCGGCGTCGCACGCTTCGCACATGGGGAAGTCTGCCATGGAAGTTTTCGCGCGATCATAAGGGAGGCTGTCGATAATCGTGAAGCGCGGTCCGCAATTCGTGCAATTGATGAATGGGTAATGGTAGGGCGGTTGTGCGGGTCGAACAGCTCGGCCACGCATTCGTCGCACGTTGCCAAGTCGGGCGACACCAGGGTGGTCGCGTCGGCTTCGGCTTCGTCCGAATAGCGAATTTCGAAATCGGAGAACCCCTCGAGCGGGGCTTCTTTCATATTGATTTCGTCCACGCGCGAGGCGGCCGGCGCATTGCTGGTTGATTTCCATAACCAATGCGTCGATATCTTCGGGCTCGCCTTCCGCGTGCACGAAGACGCCCGCGGTGGCGTTGAGCACCCAACCGCAGATGTTGTGGCGCAGCGCGGCGTTGAAGACGAACGGGCGAAAGCCTACGCCTTGAACGACGCCGTGAACTTCTATGTCGAGGGCTTCTCTCATGGATGCTCCTTGGGGCTAGTGCGTGTGGCTATGGCCGTGGGTACGCGGATGGTCGTGCGCGTAAGCGCGCGCAGCATTCACGGCGTCGGTGCCTGGCGTGGGCTGATTGTCGTAGATGCCATGTCCCGTCGAGGTCATGGTGAGATGCCCGTGCGTCACGCCCTTTGTGCCCAGGATAATATTTGAGATGGTTTGAATCAGGCCGCTTTCGCCGCGCAGGATAATGACTTCCATGCAGGTTTCGGCATCGAGATGCACATGCATGCTCGAAACAATTTGCTCGAAGAACTCGTGCTGGATGCCGTCGAGTTTGTCGCGTACGTCTCCCGTGTGATGGTTGAACACGATGGTGAGCGTGCCCATGACCTCTTCGCCGGGCATGGAGCATTCTTCGTCGATGAGCGCGTCGCGCACCAGGTCGCGAATGACCTCGCTGCGGTTTTTCGCCAGGCCGCGTCGCGCGACCAGGGCATCGAAGCGAACCAAGAGGCTCTCGGGCATTGCAACCGAGAACCTCATAAGGTCTTGAGCCATGATTTACACCAGTTTGACGGTTACGCCGCTGGCTTTTTCGGCGTCGTCTTCCAGGGCTTCTTTTGGCGTCGTCGAGCAGCGCGCGAATGTCGTCGAGCGCGCTCATGGCTGCGTGGAGCTTCTCTCCAGCGGTTTCGAAGCCCGCGTCTTCTGCCTGGTGGGCCAGATTGTGAGCCCAGCGGCGCTCCAGCTTGATGTGGTCGTCGATCTGCTCAATCATTTGCTCGAACTGGCCGGTGTTAATGCCGTTGGTGCAATATAGTGGCTCCTCTCACTGCGCCTCGCAGGCAACGCTTTGGCCTCGCTGGCCGGTGGTCGTTGGGGCTGGCGCAAAAAAATGGCGATGGGCGCGATGGGCGCTCATCCGTACGGTTTTCGGCGGGCGTTCGCTTTTAGACGTTACGTTGTCGCTCGCGACTGGAAGTGCGGCGATTGGGCGCGTTGCCTTTTCGGGCGGGTTGCTCCGTCGGAGCGTGTCTGAAGAGGGTTTTGCTGTTTGGCCTCGGGTTTGGGGCTATTATGGTCCTGCGCGTGTTGCATTGAAAGCAAGAAAAGGGGATAGGTGTGAAAAACCAGTGAAAAAGTAACATGTATCTCGATGCGAAGTTCGAGCAGCTCGCGGAATACGATGCGGCTATTGCGGGCGACGGATGCCGATGCGTGCATCGTTGGTTTTGGCGAATTGCCTGACCAGGTGTTTTCCGGCGCTTTGCGCGGCATGCGCAGGTATTGGCATGCCAAACCCCGTGATAGTGGATGCGTCGCTTGTCGGCGACCCCGCGCGTGCGACGTTCGTAGTGGAGCGCTTGACCCAGCGGCGATTATCGTGGCCGATGGGATTGCGGCGGCCATGCTCAGATGGCTACCATGCAAAGCTGCCGCTCAATGCCGCGACGCGCTTGTTGGGGCGCCCGTTCGTGGCGTTCGAATCGTTCCAGGGCGATTTGTCTGACGACAAATTGAAGCAGCGTGACTGGGCGCTCATCAAAACGCTGAAACGTGCGTAACTTAGTTCTGCTTGTAGGTGGCTTCTTCTTCAATAATGAGTTCGGCCATGTGTGCTCGCCCCAGACGCGCATGGCGTCGATGACGGGCTCGAGGCTGCGGCCGCGATCGGTGAGCGTATATTCGACGCGCGGCGGCACTTCGGCGAACACTTCACGCTTGAGCAGGCCGTCTTCTTCCATGGCACGTAAATTTGAGGTGAAAGCACTTTTGGGAGATGCTGCCGATAGATTTCTTCAGCTCGCCAAAGCGTTTCGTGCCGGTAAGAAGATCGCGAAGAATGAGGACTTTCCATTGTCAGACATGAAGGAAAGCGTCGCCTCGACGGGAGATGAAGTTCTAGACAGCTTAGTGGCCATGCGCCATGGATCCTTTCGCCTCGTGCGGTGTTTAAGGTGTGTGTAAGCGAAACTTATGAAATTGTGTGCGGTTGCTGATTGCACGGTGGTTAGTATCCCACAGAAACCTGATTACCGCAAATAATTCATAGGGTTTCCTATGAAAAAAACGAGCAATTCGGAAAATGCAATTTGTTGCATGCGGCTACCTCTGAATGTGTGACGGGGTTTGCTAACGCGTTACAAAAAAAGGTTGGAACCGTTCAACGCCATTTCCGAATTTCTTCTTGCAAACGCTGCAAGTCATGGTATTTTTGCGGTCAGTGATTTGAGCCGGCGGGGTGCCGGTTTGAGTTTTTGGTCAGTGTTGATTTTCAAAGCGTTGAAGCTGAGTACAAGTGAGAGGAGCACACAATGGCTCATCCTGTGCTTGAAACCGAAGAGTGCATTGGCTGCGGCATTTGCGTGACGCTTGCCCGCAGGACGTTTTTGGAGATTGCCGGCGGCGTTGTCGTTGTCGAGAACGAAGATGCATGCATCGCCTGCGGCGACTGCGTCGAGGAATGCCCCATGGGCTGCATCACCGAGATCAGCGAAGACTAATTCAGATTTTGGTTGCTTCCGAGGGCCCCGTGTTCAAGACGAGCGCGGGGCTTTCGTGCGTTTTTCGAGCCGAAAGGCCGATTTCGGGCCGAAGGGTTCTTTGGTTTGCGCCTGTGGGGCGGAGTTTGCGAGATGGAGGCGGCTTGGTCTTGTGGAATAAGGTCTGTGCCATTTGATGTTGGCGCAGATGGCGCTTCGTTTTTCTGTGGAATTTGTTCGAAGCGCCGTCATGCGTTAAAGGTCGCTTTGTTTGAAGCGATGTTGGGTCCAAAGACTGCGCCGCATATTCGGTGAAAAAAGGTCAGGAGCGAACTCCTGACCTCAAGTTTTAAGTGGTGCGGGTGAAAGGACTTGAACCTCATGGGGGTTGCCCCCTATACGGACCTGAACCGTACGCGTTCGCCAATTCCGCCACACCCGCATGGCTTCTTGCGAAGCGAGTAGTACGATATCCGAAGCGATTCATGGATGCAAGCACTTTTTCGAAAAAGCGAGATTTTTGGTTTCGGTGCCATGGGGCTTTCTGGGGGGCGCTCGTTTTCGCGGGCGATATCTTCCAAATAAAAATGCCGACACGAGGCCGGCATTTCTTTCGACGGTTGGGGCCTGAGGTGCCCAGTTGGTTCAGAGGCTACTCGTCCTCGTCATCGTCGTCATCGAAGAAGGTGAAATCGTCATCGTCGTCTTCGACTTCGCCGCGATCTTTGAACGTTGGCGGGTGCGCCACTCCAATAATCACACAAAAACCGAAATCACGAGGCCTGCAAGCACCAGAATGCCCACGCCAGCGAATGATTCGAAGAAAAGTGGTACAGCGACTCTATGCTCATGACGATCTTCCTAAGTTTTAGATGAGTAGTTGCGCCTTCGCGCTCCTGCGATTCTAAACGATTGCGCGCGCGAAGTTGGGCGAGACTTGCTCATATTGCAGAGAACCAAACAACCTCGCGGAACGGGTGCGCGTGCCGGGAATTGCGCGCCTGCGGTGCTTGGCGCGTTTTCGGATGCATGCGGGCGGTCTGCGCAAGCGCTTTTGTGTTTTCGCCGGGGCTTGGCTGATGGTTCGGTGAGCCCCGGCGCAGTCGCATTCATACGCTTCTGCGGTCGGCGCCGGCGGATAAAGAAGGCCGTTAGCGAGCGCGCGCCCGAGGACTGCGGGCTTTGCAGTAGTATAAACGGTTATTGGTGAAGCAAATGCGTCGCGAAGGGAAAGGTTGGTGGGTTTTGAAGAGGCTGGGCGGTGAGATTGAGGCATCGAACCCCCCGCAAGCGGGTGAAGCTTGCGCCAGCGGCCGCGTCGCTCGTGACGTTTTCTTTCGCGCTTTGTTTTCGAGCTCGCTGTTGTATGCGGCGCTCTTCCCTGGGTTTTTCCGTGCCGAGCTCGTATGCGTCTTTCCATGCCGAGAAGAGCAGTCCGCATCGCCCGAGGGGTTATTCGCGCGCTGTCGGCGACGGTTCGAGCGAAGCTTCTTCTGCCGACGGGAGCGAGTCCTCTTCTGGCGTTTCGGCATCTTCCGCGCTTACATTCGAGTTTTTCGCTTCCCGCGATACAATCGACCGAGGCGACTGTTTCGAAAAACGAATCCGTCAACTCGCAGGACCCTTCATCGGGTAATCCTTTCTTCGGCGATGCCTCGACGGCTCTGATCAATCGGCCCTTCGGGCGGAGGCCCTGACGGCTCAGGTGGTTCAGGTGGCGCCGATTCCAACGGTTCGGGCGGAGCTGAGCACACAA
>VOFG01003069.1_pt1 | contig 21831 bp, 39 predicted proteins | sample 5384171 | NCBI WGS metagenome assembly VOFG01 (sample SAMN12384726, study PRJNA508395) | human gut metagenome | isolation source: healthy gut F | host: Homo sapiens | reverse complement strand
TCTTTGGTGAGTTTGATAAGCGCGTCGAGGTCCTCTTCAGGCACGGGGCCCGCCAATTTCAGGCGGGCCCTGCCAGATCTCTTTGATTATCGAGAACTTCATGACGAATGCCGTAGGCGTTTTATTCGGCGGAAGGCTCGGAATCGGCCTGGCGGCTTTGGCGTCGCTCGTGAGGTACGTGGCCTCGGCGACCAGATCGTCGACTTCGGCTTTTGCCTGTTCAACCATATCCTGATAGCAGTTCTTTGCACGCAGGCCGCATGCGATGCCATGCACATAGGCCTGCTTTGCGAGGCGCACTCGTAAGCGCCTTGATACCTGCGGTGCCCAGCAGGAAGCCGCCGCCGACGAGCAGGGTGTTGAATGTAGCCTTCTTCATGTTTGTCCTCCTTCGAATCGCGACGAATCGCGAATGCGTTTATGCATGAACGATGTTCGCTCACGCATACTTTTTGTAAAAAGTAAGAGTAGTGTTACACTTTGCGAAAGTCAATGAAAGTAGAAACTCGATGTTAAGGAAGATTTACATATGGAAGGCATGAATGTTCAGACGGCAGTTTTGCTGGCGGTTATCGTCGTGGAGCATGGTCTTCGCCGCGCGACTGTATCGTGTTTTTCGCTGAAGGACGATTGTTGCGGCGGCGGTGCGAAAGACTCGTCGAAGAAATTCAGGCGCAGCGCGTGAGCGATACGAACGAAGCGAACTACAAGCATGCGCTCGATTTGAAGATTGGTGGAATGACCTGCGAAAATGCGTCGAGAACGTGCAGAATACCATCAATTCCGTATGCGGGCAATGTGTGGAGCTCGTCGTCGATTTGGGCTCGAACGGCGCATATTCTTTCGAAGGAAACGCTCTTGACCAGGCTTCTGTTGAGGGCGGTTGAAGCGGCAGGTATTTGAGGTCGTCGATGGTGGGTGCAACTATCGCAGGCCTTCGCGCTTCGCGCAATGTCAGCGCGTCGCCGTATGCGGCCGGGATGACTTGGCTGCCAGCATTTCGTTTAGTGGTTTCAAGCGAGTTTTGAAGTTGCTGCGCAATTGAAGGAACTGTCCAGATGCGCTTGTTGCCGCTTGGAGATCAAAACGAGCGCCGGCTCCTCAGCGAGGGCCCGGCGACACTGGATGCGTGTCGCACATAAGCAGCCAGGCATTGTTCGGCGCCATGGCATGCTCGCAGAAACTGCAAGGCTTATCGGCGCACAGCGGCGCGCTGCGCCACAGGGCGGCGACGTCTTCCCATTCGCTGAGCTGGTTCGGCGGGCAGCATGCTGCGCGGAACCGTGAGCAGTTCGCGCGCACCGCGCCCAAGGGCGGCGTCAATTTCCGTTTCATGTTCGACCAGGCGAACATGTGCCGGCGAGTTGGCGCATGCCTCGTGCGGTGGGGTGCGTGCCTTCAATCGCTTCGTAATCCATGCCGCAGGCAGCGTCGGCCACGCGGAAGCGCCGGCTTCGCTGGGCGGCTGCGCGAATAACGTCTCGTTGTATTCGGCAATTGCGCGGAAATCGTGACTGCGGTTTTACATGGCCGCAATGCGCCCGGAACGAAGTGTGACCAGATTTCAGTTTCGGGACAGCGTGCGCGAAGGCGTGCGAGCGCATCAATATGGAAGGCGGTTTTGAAACAGCTCGATTTGACCGGGTGCAAGTTCGGCAGAACTTCTCGACGGCGCGCTTGTGCGGAAAGCTCAGCAGGGCAGGCTGTCCATGGCCGTCAGCATTCATTTCGCACTTAAGCCGTAGTCGTTGATGCCGATGAACGCATACGATGGCGTCGGGAGCTTCGCCATCATCGCCCAGAATCGCGTCTGCGCGCTTGCATCGGAATCGCCGGCGGGGAAACCCGCCTTCACGAGGCTTCCCGAAAACGAGTCGTTTTTCAAAAGCGTGCCGCCGTGGTCACGTGAACAGGTGCCACCATGTTTGTTCGACATGCGTAACGCCCGTTTTCTCAATCGCTCGTCGGGTAAATTACGTCGAAGCCCGGCGGGTTCCACCCGTCGAATGTGGAGAATGGAATCGCCGGGATCGAAAAGCGTTTTGCCACCAGATTGCTCCTTGGGTCGGTTGCTTGGTTGTGCGTGCAAACACACGACCCACGCGGCGAGTGCGCGGGTCGATTTGTGCTCATATAAAAGGGGCGCGAAACGACGGGTTAAGCCGAGCGTTTCGCGCGTGTAGCGCTAAGCGTTATTTCAGAATGCGCGGTGGCTTTCAGCGCTTCATACATGTCGGCCTTATCGACCACTTCCCACGGCGCATGCATCGAGACACCGGCGCCACAGTCGATGACATTCATGCCCGTATTCGGCCAGAATGTGGCGATGGTTCCACTGCCGCCCACGTCGACGCGGCCGAGCTCGGCGGTTTGGAACGCGGCGTTGCCCTTGTCCATGATGGAACGAATCTTGGCCATGTATTCAGCGTTTGCGTCGTTCGATCCGCTTTTGCCGCGCGCCGGTGAACTTGTTGAACACCACGCCGCGGCCCAGATAGGCGGCGTTCTTCGTTTCGAAAGCGCTCGCATAGCTGGGGTCGAAGCCCGCAGACACGTCGCTCGAAAGCATGGAGGAATTCGCGAGGCAACGACGCAGCAGCAAATCGCCTGCCTGGCCAGCAAGATCCATGAGTTCGGCGATGGTGTTCTCGAAGAACATCGATGTCATGCCCGTAGCGCCCACGCTGCCGATTTCTTCCTTATCGACCAAAATGCAGATGCCTGTTTTCTCAAGGTCGCTCGCCTCAAGCTGCGCGACCAAGCTGGGAAGGCGCATACGCGATCGTCGTGGCCGTAGCCGAGCACCATGGAGCGGTCAAGCCCAGCTCGCGTGCGCGGCCGGCGGGAACGACCTCGAGTTCGCTCGAAAGGAAAGTCCTCTTCTTCCATGCCGTATTTCTCGGCGAGCAGCGCGAGAGCATGGTCGCTTCACGGGTTCTTTTTTTTCGCGAGCTTCTCGAGTTCGGTTTTCTCGGCGTTTTCCTTATCTTCCGCCTTCGCGGCAGGGCGGCCACCTGCGAGCACGTCGAGATTTTCGCCCTCGACAACCTCGGAGGCCTTCTTGCATTTTGTCGTTGGCGAGGGGAATGAGCAGGTCAGTGATGCAGAAGACGGGGTCGCCTGCGTCTTCGCCCACGTTCACGCGCGCAGCGCTGCCGTCTTTTTTTCGCGATAACGCCGTGAATGGCGAGCGGCAGCGTGACCCATTGGTACTTCTTGATGCCGCCGTAGTAATGCGTGTCGAGCAGCGCCAAATCGCCCGATTCGTAGAGCGGGTTTTGCTTGATGTCCAAACGCGGGCTGTCGACGTGCGCGCCCAGAATGTTTAGGCCGTCCTGCATGGGACGGCTGCCGATGTGCGCCAAAATGATGGTTTTGCCGTACAGCTCGGCATAGACCTTGTCGCCCGCAACGAGTTGCTTGCCTGCGGCATGCGCCTCGTCGAGCGAAACGTAACCCGCCTCGCGCGCGCCTGCTCGATGGCGGTCGCCACGCATTCGCGCTCGGTTTTGTTGGCGCTGATGAAATCGATATAGTTGGTCGCGAGCTTCTCGAGCTCGGCCAGCTGCGGCTCGTCGTATTCGAGCCATGCGTTCTTTGTGCTCCAAAGCAGTTCCTTTCGCTTGGGAATTCTCACAAGCGCATTATAGAAGGGAATGGGCGCGGCGGCGTGTCGGCGGCGAAACGAAACAGAATGGTCTTAACCGAAAAGCCTTCTTCGGTGTGTACACCACGAGGGACACTCGTCTTCTTTTTCGGAATATAATTGTTTCCGAGCAAAGCATGGGCGTTGGCGATTGGAGCGAACATGGCCGAAGTTGTCGCAAGCAAATTGAAGCTGCTGCATTTGGCTCGCATTTTCGAGCGCGAGACCGACGACGATCACGGCCTTACCGCGCCGCAAATCATCGGAAAGCTCGCCGAGCTCGGCGTGAATGTTGAACGTAAAACCTTGTATCGTGATATCGATTGTCTGCGTGCATTCGGCTACAACATTCTGAAGTACAATCGCGCGCCCGTCGAATACGGCTTGGCCGCGCGATTTCAAGCAAAGCAAGAGCTGCTTCTGGCCGATGCCGTGCAGTCGTCGAAATTCAATTACCGAAAAGCAGAGTCGCTCCCCTCGTCGAAGGCATCGGAAAGCTCGGTAGCAAATATATGGATGAAAACCTGCGAAAGCAGGTGCACGTCGAGGTCGCATCAGAGCCAAAACGGTCGGTGTTCTACAACATCGACGCCATTCAGCGTGCGATATCGCTTCGCCGCAAATCGAATTCCGCTATTTCAAATACGACGAGCATAAGAAGCGCGTTACGAGCAAGCATGGGGATGGAAGTGAGATATAAAAAAACCCTGTTCAACTTGCATATATGGACGATGAATACTATCTAATTGTATGGAATGACAAATACGCCGGTTTCACCCATTACCGCGTCGATAGAATGCAGAACCTCGGGTGTCGAGTGTGAAGCGGCCACGCGCAACGATGAGATATCATCATTTGACGTGGCCAAGCATCGGCAGCGTGTATTCGGCATGTTCCATGGCGAATCGGTCGGCGTCACGCTGCTCGTGCGCAGGTCTGTGATGAGTGCGATTGTCGACCGTTTCGGTAAAGATGTCGAAGTGCTGCCTGCGGAAGACGGTTGGGCGCGCGTGTGCGTGACGGTTATGGCCGCGCCCCACGTTTTACAGGCTCGCGACGTTCGGGTCGAGCGTGCAAATCGAAGAGCCGCAGTCGTTGCGCCAGGCATATGCGGGATACCTATCGGCAATCCTGGAGAATTACCAGTAAGGGTCCACGCCGAAAGTGTGGTTGAGTTGTAGTGTGAGGGGTTTTCGTGGCCGAATGCTGTAGGTGTCACCGTCGACTCGGCGTGCTGTCGGCGAAAATCGACGAGAGCATTTGGGCGGAATTCGATGAATAACCGCCCGTGGGCGTTTTCTTGCCTTTCGCCCTTGCCCAGTGTCGTTTTCGTCGCCTTATTGCTGCTTCCGTCCTTCAGTTTCGTGCGTCCTTTGAATTTGTTTGGAGCTATGGCATTCGCGCGTTGGGGGCGCATATAATATTCCGTTAACGTTCCGGAAAACACACAAACCGAAGGAGACATCAGATGGCGTTCTACTACGAGGAACCCTCGCGTACGTTCAATGAGTATTTGCTGGTCCCGGGCCACACCCCGGCGTCCTGCATCCTGCGAAGGTTGACTTGAAAACGCCGCTGGTGCGTTACCGCAAGGGTCAGGAAGAGTGCCCCATTTCGCTGAACATCCCCATGGTGTCGGCAATTATGGCCGCTGTTTCTGACGACCACATGGCTGTTGCCCTTCGCCACTGAAGGTGGTATTTCGTTTATTTTACGGCAACCAGACCATCGAGAGCGAAGCGGCCATGGTCGCTCGCGTGAAGGCGTACAAGGCTGGCTTCGTCGTTTCCGACACCAATCTTTCGCCCGACACCACGCTCTCGAGGAAGTCGTCGCCCTGAAGGAGCAAACCGGCCATTCCACCATGCCCGTCACCGATAACGGCCAGGCTGGCGGCAAGCTGCTCGGCGTCGTTACCGAGCGCGACTATCGCCTTTCGCGCATGTCGCTCGACACCAAGGTTTCTGAGTTCATGACTCCCCGCGAGAATCTCGTGGTTGCTACCGAAGGCACCTCGCTCAAGGAAGCCAACGACATCATCTGGGATCACAAGCTCAACAGCCTGCCTATCGTCGACGCGAACGATAACCTGTGCTACCTCGTGTTCCGTCAAGGACTACGACACCCATAAGGAAAACCCGCTCGAACTGCTCGACAACGAAAGCGCTACCTGGTTGGCGCGGGCATCAACACCCGCGACTACGCCGAGCGTGTTCCCGCTCTGGTCGAGGCTGGCGCCGACGTTTTGTGCATCGACTCTTCCGAGGGCTATTCTGACTGGCAGAAGATGACCATCGAATGGGTGCGCGAGCACTACGGCAACGATGTGAAAATCGGTGCCGGCAACGTTGTCGACCGCGAAGGCTTCCGCTTCCTCGCCGAGGCTGGCGCCGACTTCATCAAGGTCGGTATCGGTGGCGGTTCCATCTGCATCACCCGCGAGACCAAGGGCATCGGCCGTGGCCAGGCTACCGCGACCATCGAAGTCGCCAAGGCTCGTGACGAATACTTCCGAGGAAACCGGTATCTACGTGCCCATCTGCTCCGATGGCGGCATCGTGTACGATCACACATCTCGCTGGCACTCGCCATGGGCGCCGACTTCGTGATGCTCGGCCGCTACTTTGCGCGTTTCGACGAGTCCCCGTCGGCCAAAGGTCATGGTCAACGGCACCTACATGAAGGAATACTGGGGCGAGGGTTCTGCCCGCGCTCGCAACTGGGGCCGTTACGACCTCGGCGGCAAGAAAGAGTGCTTTCCTTCGAAGAGGGCGTCGACTCGTACGTGCCTTACGCTGGCAGCCTGAAGGACAACATTGCCGTTACGCTGCTCAAGATTAAGTCCACGATGTGCAACTGCGGCGCGCTCACGATCCCTGAGTTCCGCGACAAGGCAAAGCTCACCACCGTGTCTTCGACCTCCATTGTCGAGGGCGGTGCTCATGACGTTTTGCTGAAAGACAAGACGCCGTACGCTTCTCGCGTCCGCTAAAAGCTGCGTTTTGAACAAATAACAGCACGGAAAGCGACCCCTCGGGGTCGCTTTTTATTTAAACGTTACTAATGTGGGGTGTGAACTACTCGCATTGACTTTACCAGGGAGTTTGTTCAAAATAGGCGGTTGTGTTTCTTTCCCACACGATTCGTGGGTATAGGAAGGCGGGTTTCCGCCACTGCTAATGGCGCATTGAGCGCGGTTGGCGGCGTAGAGAAAAACGACGAAAGCGGTTTATATCAAAACCTTTTCCAACATAACGGCGTTGCTGCTCGCGGGCGTTCTGTCCGCTGGCTCGCTGACCTTCGCGTGCGCCGCACCCGCCTATGCCGACGAGGTGAGCGATGCTCAAAACGCGCTCAGTGCCGCCCCAAGCTCGCATGTCTCAAATTGAGCTTTCGAGCACGAATACGATCTTGTTAAGCAGGCAGAGGAAATTGCAGCAGCAAATCGATGAGGCCACTCAGGGCGTGATGGACGCGCAGGCGGCTGCTCAGACCGGTCGAAACAAGTCCGGCATCTATGCCACTCAGGAGTACAAAACAGGCGGCATCTCACTTATTAAAGTATTGCTCGAGGTCGCAAAGCATCTCTGATCTCGTGAATAACATGCAATACTTCGATGCGATTCAGGAAGACCAAGCTCGTCAAATCGCAGAGCAGAAGCAGCCCGAAGCTACGGCTCTAACGACGCCCTCGACGATTTGAACAAGAAAAAAGACGAACAGGTCAAGGCCATTTCCGATGCCGAAGCCAAGCAAACCGAAGCTCAGCAGGTCGTGGCCCAGGCCACCGCGCAAAAGGCGATGCCCAGGCTGCTGCCGAAGCCGCTCGTTTGGCCGAGCTGCAAAAGCAGGCTGAAGCGCTGAAGGCCCAGCAAGGAAGCCCAATCTCAAACTGAGCAAAGCCCCTGCGGAGGAATCGAAGGGCGCCGCCGAAAAAGCGGAGGAATCTGGCAACAGCGCTGCGTCGAATTCCGGCAACCAATCTTCAAGCGGCTCGTCGAGCGGATCGAGCAACTCGAACGGTTCAGGCTCGAACAATTCCAATTCCTCGAATACGAGCACTTCGGGTTGGCAGTCTGGCGTTGTTTCCGCCTACGGCTCAACGAGCGATGGCACGCTGGGCGCCCACACCGCGACGGGCGCAATCGTCAGCGAAAGCTCTATGGGCGTGGCTGTTTCCTATGTCTATGCCCAACTACCGATCCTATTTTTGGGCGCTCGGTCGAAATTAGCTATGGTGGCCGACGGTTGTCGCCGTGGTGAACGACTGCGGTGGCCTGGGCGGTGGCTCCCGTGCGCTCGATTTGCAGCCTGGTGTATGGAAGGCCCTTGGCGCGAGCAGCTGTTTCGATTGGGGCGTGCGCACCGTTTCCTACCGTTTCCTGTAAGGGCAAGTGCCCGCATCGTTAGGTGCTAAAACGCCGCCCGCTTCTTTACGTAATGGAACACTATGTAAAGAAAGGGCGGTCTCGATTGATGCGTTCCCCAATGCGTATCGCACGGCGGGCTGGCGAGCGGTTCCATATTCAATCAAGCCTGAGCTTGTTGAATTTCATTTGAATATTTTCTATTGAGCTGAATTAGCGTCCGCGTTTGCGGACGTTTTTTTTGTATGGAGCGCAAAGGCGCGTTACAATAGTCAAATTATCGTTGCGCATGCGTATGCGCTGAAGTTCGGATTAAGGATTGCACACATGAAGGAATACAACCCTCTCGAGATCGAGCCGCGTTGGCAAGCGGCTTGGGAAGAAAGCGGCATCAACAAGGTGCATGAAGAAGACCAGGCGTCCCAAGAAGTACATCTTGGAAATGTTCCCGTACCCTTCGGGCGACATTCACATGGGCCACGTTCGCAATTACACCATCGGCGACGTAACGGCCCGCTATTATCGTATGAAGGGCTTCGACGTTTTGCATCCGATGGGCTGGGACGCGTTTGGCCTGCCTGCAGAAAACTGCCGCCATCAAGCACAATTCCCATCCTGCTAAGTGGACGTATGCCAACATCGAAACGCAGAAGGCTAGCTTCAAGCGCATGGGCTTTTCCTATGACTGGGATCGCACCGTTGTTGCTTGCGACCCTGAGTACTATCGCTGGGGTCAGTGGATCTTCCTGCAGATGTACAAGCGCGGTTTGGTGGAGCGTCGCAACAGCCCTGTTAACTGGTGCCCCAACTGCAAAACGGTTTTGGCAAACGAGCAGGTAACCGAAGGCCGAATGCTGGCGCTGCCATGGCTGAAATCGAAAGCGCGACCTCACGCAGTGGTACCTACAAGATCACCGATTACGCCCAGGAATTGCTTGGACGATCTTGACCAGCTGGAAGGCTGGCCTGAGCCTGTTAAGCAGATGCAGGCAAACTGGATCGGTCGCTCCGAAGGTGCCGAAGTTGATTTTGAGCTGATTCCCGCCGAGGGCAAGGACGACGGCCAGACCATCACGGTATTCACCACGCGCCCCGACACCCTGTTCGGCTGCAGCTTCTTCTTGCTGGCTCCCGAATACAAAGTCCGCTGGTGCACGACCTGTCGATGCGGCACTGAATATGAAGCCGAGGTTATGGCCTTGGTTGAGGGTGCTGCCAAAAGTCACCGCCGTGGAGCGCGCCCAGGGCGACCGTGAAAGCATGGTGCCTTCACTGGCCGCTACGTTATCAATCCTGTTAACGGCGAGAAGGTTCCTGTATGGGTTGCCGACTATGTCGTTGCCGATTACGGCACCGGTGCTGTAATGGCTGTTCCCTGCGGCGATCAGCGTGACTTCGAGTTTGCTCGCAAGTACGACCTGCCTATCATCCTCATTATCTTGGGCGAAGAAGACCCGCTGTTCCCGCAGCTCAACGGCGTGCAGGAGCGCAAGGTTACCACCGTCGATTGGGAAAAGTCCTACGAGGCTGAAGGCGTGTTGGTTCAGTCCGGCAAATACACCGGTATGGTGGGCGGCAAGCATTCTCCTGCTGTCGACGCCATCATCGGCGACCGAAGCTCGGGCCATGGGCCGAAGTCGGTTCAATTCCGTTTGCGCGACTGGCTCATTTCTCGTCAGCGCTATTGGGGCAATCCCATCCCGATTGTTTACCCGACGACTGCGGCATCGTGCCCGTTCCTGAGGATCAGTTGCCCGTTACGCTGCCCCCGGGGACATCGATTTGGCCGCTGGGGAAACGCTTGCCACGCATGAGCAGTTCGCTGCACCTGCCCGAAGTGCGGTGGCGAAGCCCGCGCGTCGTGAAACCGACACCATGGACACGTTTACGTGCTCTAGCTGGTATTACATGCGTTATACCGATCCGCACAACACCGAGCTGCCCGTTCTCTTCCGACCGCGTAAACCGCTGGATGCCGGTCGACCAATACATTGGCGGCATTGAGCACGCTATTTTGCATCTGCTGTACAGCCGCTTCTTCACGAAGGTGCTGCGCGACATGGGCATGCTCGACTTTGACGAGCCGTTTCACGAACTTGCTGTGCCAGGGCATGGTGCTCGACGAAAACGGCGAGGTAATGTCTAAGTCGAAGGGCAACGTTATTTCAGCCCCGAAGACATGATTGCCGGATACGGCGCCGACGCAGTACGCTGCTACATTCTTGTTCATGGCTCCGCCTGATAAGGAATTGCAGTGGAATGAAGATGGCCTTGCGGGCCTGTACAAGTTCCTGAACCGTGTGTGGCGCGCTGTGTACGACTTGAAGCGCGAGGCGGGCGAGGATACGCTGTTTAACGGCGGCTCAAAGCTGAATGCCGCCGACGCCTTCAAGACGCTGATGCGCGAGCGCCATCGTGTGGTGGGCAAAGTGTCCGATGACATCGACCGCAACAACTTCAACACCGCGATTGCTGCCATCATGGAGCTCGTGAACAGCACGAACGACTTCCTGCGTGCTGCCGGCGCCGAAGAGCGCGCTGCCAACGCCGAGTGGGCTGCTGGTTGCGACGAGGTTGCCGAAGTCATTGTGAAGCTGCTTGCTCCGTTTGCTCCGCACTGGGCCGAAGAGCTGTGGACTACGGTGCTTGGCAACGAGCCCAGCATCCATAACCAGCCGTGGCGAGTTTAATCCCGAAGGCCAAGGCCGATGAGGTTGAAGCTTGCTGTGCAAATCAACGGCAAGGTGAAGGCCCGCATCACGGTTGCCGCCGATTCTGCTGAGGAAGACATCATCGCCAAGGCGTTTGAGGCTGCCGCCAATGCCGTTGAGGCAAGACGGTTGTCAAGAAGATTGTTATTCCCGGTCGCCTGGTGAATATCGTTGTGAAGTAAAAACAAATAGATTTTACGAACAAATATTCGTAATTAATGATACAATGGCTATCATTTAAAGATGGTAGCCATTGTTTTTGTGATGGGGATGATTGTTAATGGCTTTTGGTTCTGCTCTATCAATGGTCGAGGACCCCCAATCATGTCGCAAAAAGAGCGTGGCGCATTTTCACGCCCCTGAATTAGGACGATATATTGCAGAATGGGCCATTCGGGACAGAGAAGAAAGATAATCGAGCCCTCATGCGGCGAAGGTGAATTTCTGCTAGCTGCATGCAATAGACTCCAAGAACTCGGCGCGTCTATTTCGGCTATTTCACATCAGATTGAGGCGTTTGAAATACATGATGCGAGTGCTGACCAGGCACTACGGCGCTTGAAATCCAGCGGTTTTTAGCTGCGGTATTAAAAAGTGGGTAATTATCTGGAATTGCCTTCGACGGATTTGTATGATGTTGTGATAGGTAACCCTCCATATGTGCGGTTTCAAACGCGGTTGATGGAAAGCAGAAAGCACTTTCTAGGGAGATAGCCGATCGTAATAAAAGTGAGCTTCAGTGGCCTATCATCGCTTTGGGTTTCATTGTTCTAAAATCTTGTGAGGGTTGCGTAAGGGTGGCCGGTTGGCATTTGTCCTGCCTGCAGAGCTTTGTCGGTCAATTGTGCATCGTCTATTCGCGCATTCCTTATGGATTCTTTTTCGGAAGTTCAGGTCGTGACTTTCGAAAAGCGTATTTTCCCTGAAGTTCAAGAAGAAGTGATTATTCTACTTGCCCAAGGTTTTGGGGAAGGGTCTTGTGATTCTCTTATATGGAGGCAATGCCTCGATATCGAATCTTTACGGAACGCCAGAGAGACGGCTTTTGCGCCGCGCACGCGTTCGGAGCGATGGTTCGCGATGCTTGTGCCGTCTGCGCCTCAGGAAGCACTCACGACGCTACTCCAAAGTGGAAAATTTGTCCCATTGAGCGAATGGGGCCGAATATCTTTAAGGGGTCGGTAACGGGCGCGAATACGTTTTTTGCTATGACGTCAATGACAATGAATGATTTCGGTATTTCTCGAAAAGATTGCGTGCGCATTGTTCCTCCTGGTTCAAAACACATACGAAAACTTTCAATTTCTGAAGACGATTTGGATGAATTGGACGCCATGAACGTAAGAACGTTTCTTTTTCGTCCGGAAAACGAGGAGCTTTCAGCTGCAGCATTGAAGTATATAGAACTTGGCGAAAAGCTTCGAATTACTCAAGCGTATAAATGTCGACAAAGGAATCCCTGGTGGCGGGTTCCTTTGTCGCAAACTGAACCTCTCTGATAACATACATGAATTCGGAAGTGGTCAATATTTGCTCAAATGAAGCGCATGCGAATATCTGAATTCATGTCATGGTCTTGTTCTAAACGATGATGCAAAAGGGCTTGGAATGGAATTGCTTCCTCTAGCGTTTCTAAATTCCGCGACTCTGTTTTCTGCAGAGATGGTGGGTCGTTCGTATGGCGGAGGAGTGTTGAAGCTGGAACCCAAGGAAGCAGCTTCCGTCTTTGACCGTCCCCCGCTTTCATATATGAGCATGCCGATGAATTGAAAAATTGCGTCCGGAATTGAAAGGTTGCTTTCTTGCAGGGATTATCAGGCGGTTGTGGATCTTCTTGATGGCGTCATGAAGGAAAGCTTCAGTGAGATTGGCGTTTCGATTGCTGATTTGTCGCGGGGTAGAAATCAATGCGTGCTCGACGGGCGAGCCGTTCGAAATCGGTGAGGCGATAATAGTGGATTCGTATGGCGCGTTCGAAGAGATAATCACGCAAAGAACGGAAGCGTTGGCCCTTCGTTGATAAGCCACGGTTTTGGCGCAGTGGAATGCCTTGTCTCGATTATGAAATGCTCAACGAATTGTTGAGTGTATCTCTGCAAATGGAAAATCGGCTCAGAGCGGCGAACTTGCGAAGGGCCTTGATATTGGTTGCTGCTGAGATTCGGCGTGCTGGTTTTGAAGAGGTGGGAATATGGCCCGTCTTCATATGCCTCGCGCGCTTGATCCCTGCTATTTTAGTTTTATTCAGTCTTTGCCGGCCGGTTTGGCGGAACAGTGCTGTTATCAACTGCCCAAAAGATATAAGTCGTCTCAGGCTTCTATATTGGGACTGCTTACAATAAACAAGTCGATGTAGGTATGTCGGGATGGCTAACGGGACCAGAAATATTGATCTCAACAAAAACGATGACTTCCTCATTCGGTAAAGAATCTTAATAATCGATTCGAAGAAGCATACGGCGACGCCAAAACCCTCAAGGGAGACATCCCCTCGCCTCTGTTGGCTTCTTTTTTTTCCTGGTGGATTCCTCTATTAGGCGAGAAGAAACCTCCTTCGCGAAGGCTATTTCGATGCTTGAGTAGCTCAAGATGGAAAAAGATGCTTACGATGCGTGTGCGTTGTTGCTCGTTGACTTCTCAGCCGCTTCGGCGCATGTACGAAAAGAAGGATGGTCTTATTCCTGAAGGAATATCTGCAGAGTCTTTTTTCCTTGACATCATTGAGTTGACCCTTCAAAGGGCGGCACCTGATGCGCATATGGTTGCACGTAAGCTTTATTTAAATCGGAGTATGTAGTGCTTCTGGGTTGAAGGTCTACGGGCTTTTATGGATGTTGTTTAATCCAAGCCGCTCCTATGGGAGCGGCTTGCTTTGTTTTTTGGGAGACTTCGCGCGCGGCCGCGAAAAAAGGCGGCTTATTATGGGACGCTCAGGAAACGAAGGAGGTTTGCGTGCTTAAAGGTTTGTTCAAATTCGTGTTGGCAATTGCGGTTGCGGCGATTGTCGCCGTGGGCGGCATTAATGCGTGCGTTGTGCTGTCGGGCGAATCCGGCCATTACGACGTTGGACAAATACGAGCGTCCCGGGTCGCGTCATGTGACGCTATCGTCGTACTTTAGGGCGGCGAGCGTGCTGCCCGATGGCTCGCTTTCGCCTATTCTGCAAAAGCGTGTCGATGCAGCAATCGATTTGTTTCAGGGGCGTGGCCCCCCATTGTCGTTATGTCTGGCGACGGCCGCGAATCGAATTACGACGAACCAAACGCGATGAAGGCCTACGCCATTGCGCAGGGTGTTCCTGAATCGGCGATTTATTGCGATGGGGGCGGCTATCACACGTATGACACCATGTGGCGCGTCGCGAATGTTATGGCGCGCAAAGCGTGGCCATTGTCACGCAGAAATACCACCAATATCGCGCGGTGTTTGATGCGCAAGGCGTGGGTATGTCAGCCGTTGGCGTGGTGGAGCGATACGGGCACCTGGCGACGATCAGGCCTATTACGATATTGCGAGCGGCCCGCGCGCGTGCAGGATGCTATTTCGGTATGGACAGGCCGAACCCGGACAATCCAGGCGAGGCTATAACGCTGTAAGGCTCTTTTCGGTCTTTACGGAAGCTATACCTTGACAAATTTCTCGAAATAAAGAAACCTATATCCCTAGTTAATATGTGGGTTTCAGGGGGCGCATTTGGAGACCGACCGCCTTGCTACGAATTCCATGCATCATCAGGGGTGCGCACGGTGGCACCCATGTTCGACCGTGTTGCATATGGCCCTGATGGGCTGGTTGAAGCGGTTGAGGTGCGTGACAGGTCGTTCATCATGGGAGTTCAGTGGCACCTAAATTCTTTGCGGGCACGCGGAAAATGGGGTGTCTTTTCGCTCGCTTGCGCAGGAAGATTCGTTTTACATACTGCGACGGTCGATGCGCGTGGGCGTTGCCGTCTCAATATCAAAGCTAACTCCCCGATGCAAGGTCGTGGCCGACAATGGAATATGCCGATGGTATTTAGAAAGATGTTTGCATATATTTTAGGATAGGTACCTAAAAAAACTGGAAGCAAATTAACTTTAAAAGTATCAAAGAGATACCGATATAAAAATAATGCCTAGTACCTTAATAATGTAAGGTTTCGAAAAGTAACTATGATATATCTCGATAACGCCGCAACAACTGCATTGCACGAAAGCGTGCAGAGCGAATGCTTCCGGCTTTCAGTGCCGACTTCGGCAATCCGGGGAAACGTGCACGGCGGGGCGTACGGCGCTGCATGCCGTGATGAATGCTCGCGCGCAACGGTTGCGGAATGCCTCGGTTGCACGCCGCGCCAAATCGTTTTACTTCTGGCGGTACCGAAGCCGACAATCAGGCATTGGCAGCAGGGACTGAATTTGGCCGCAGGGGCCCATCGAATGCGCATGGTTGCCTCGTCCATCGAGCATCCTGCAGTGCTCAGGGCGCTTGATTATTGGGAGGCCCAGGGCTTTGTGATTACGCTCGTCAATCCCGATGAGACAGGCGTCGTGAGCGCTCGAGCTATCAGGCCGTTCTCGATGGCGATGTGCCTCGTGAGCGTTATGACGGCGCGAACAATGAAACAGGCGTTTTTGCAGCCCGTTGCCGAAATTGCGCAGGTGGCGCATGCTGCGGGCTCGCTTTCCGCTACCGATGCCGTGCAGGCGGCCGGGCATGTGCGCCTCGATGCCGAAGCGTTGGGGGGGTCGATATGCTGTCGATTTCGGCGCACAAGTTCCATGGCCCCAAAGGGGTCGGCGCGTTGGTATGCCGTACGCGCGAGGGCGCCGACCTATCGTGTACGGCGGCGGTCAAAGCGCGGTCGTTCGGGCACGGAAAACGTGCCAGGCATCGTAAACTTGGCTGGCGCTCGAAGAAGCGTGCGAAACCGTGGAAGAGAATGCAACTCGCGTGCGTGGTTTTGCGCAATCGCCTTGAAGAGCAGCTTGAACAAATCGAGGGTGCATATGTCGTAGGAAAAGCGGCTCCCACGCGTACCAGGCATTTCGAATGTATGTTTCGAAGGGCTCGATCACCAGGTTCTTATTCCGCTGCTTGATGCACGAGGCGTGTGTGGTCGGCGGGGGGCCTGTTCGGCGGGCGCGGTGAAAACTAGCCATGTGTTGCGCGCTATGGGCGTTTCGGAATCGCTCGCGAAAGGTGCCGTGCGCTTCTCGTTTTCTGTGGATACCACGCAGAAGATGGAGACGCCGCGGCCTGCAATGCACGAAAATCGCCGTGTCGCTCAAGCGGTAAAATATCTGCGCCTGCCGTGAGCCGAAAACGGCGGAATGGAACCGATGAAGAAGGATAAATATGGCGAAATCTAAGGGGCGCGTGCTTGTTGCGATGAGCGGCGGCGTCGATTCGAGCGTAACGGCGTATCTGCTGCAGAGCCAAGGCTACGAGTGCATCGGCGCTACCATGAGTAATATAACAACGATGCCATTAACAACGATGGCCATACGTGTTGCAGCCTCGATGACGTCGAAGATGCGCGCGACGTTGCGTTCCGCCTGGGAATCCCGCATTACGTGTTCGATTACTCTGCGGAATTCGAAGACGAAGTCATGCGTCCCTTTTTGTGGAAGAGTACGAAGCGGGACATACTCCCAATCCGTGCATTGAATGCAATCGCCGCATGAAATTCAGCAGGCTTTTTGCAGCGTGCCGAAGAGCTGGGGCTGTGATTTCATTGCTACTGGTCATTACGCTCGAATTGAGCGTGCGGGGCAAATGCGTCGAGCGCCGCGAGCGTTGACGATGGTTGCGATTCGTGGGCGCGCGATTATGCGCCCGCAAGCGATGACGTTCGTTTCGAGCTGCGGCGCGGCGCTTGATGTTACGAAGGACCAAAGCTACGTGCTCTCCTTCATGACACAAGACCAATTGGCTCACACGCTTCTGCCTCTTGGCGGTTTCACGAAGGCCCACGTGCGAGAAATCGCCGAACAGCAAGGTTTCATCAATGCGCAAAAAACACGACAGCCAAGATATGCTTCGTGCCGATGGCGACTATCTGGGCTTTTTGGAGCGCTACCGCGGCTCGTCGTACGAACCGGGCGAGATCGTCGATGCTCAAGGCAAGGTGCTTTGGCCAGCATAAAGGGCGCCGTTGTTACACCATTGGGCAGCGCAAGGGGCTCTGCATCAGGCGCTCCCGAGCCTTATTTTGTGCTGGGCAAGAATATGGCCGCCAACCAGGTAGTAGTGGGCCGCGCGCGCGGAACTCTCGTCGCAAGGCTGCGTGGCCGTGATGGAACTGGGTTATGCCGCCCCTTTCGGCTGGTGAGACTATGAACGTGCAGGTGAAGGCCCATTATCGCCAATCTCCTATTCCTGCCGAACTTTCTATCGATCCTGATGGCTCGGTGCGCGCGGCGTACCTCGAACCTCGCCAGGCGGCCGCTCCCTGGCCAGGCACTTGTTGCCTACGTTACGGGCGATTCGGTGGTTGGCGGCGGCACCATTGTTGAAGCCTTCTAGGCGTTTTGCCGTGGCGCCGGTTTCGATTGTGCTTTGAAAAAATGCCCGATCTGCACAGGTTTTTCAGGCGGGCGCGGCGCCAGTATTTTTGTCGATTGAGAATTGATCGGCGAAGTCGAGTAATGAAAGAACCTGCGCAAATCGAGCTTTTTTTGATGTCGCTTGCGTCGCATGCACCCTGCGATGGGGCGTGTATTGCGTTACACATACATATGGTTCGGGCGTATGCGAATAATTTTGGCCGCGAATAAGGGGGATTCATGGCTTTGTCGATAATGTTGCACTTTACGCGCTGGGCTACGCGCCACGAGCCATCCTCATGCGCCTTGACCAGTATTGCTTGAATACGGTGCAGCGCAAATACCCTGTTCTGATTGTCTCCTATGCATGCCCGAAAAACATCGATATCGCCGCAAAGGAAAATCAGCTGGCGCGGTTGCACGAATTGCAATCCTGTGCGTTACGGCGTGTCCTACGCAGGCGATCTATGAATCGTCGGCGAGCCTCGATACGGCTCTTGCGAACGCCGGCAGCGCAGGCGACGTTGTGGTGGTGGCGTGCGATCAGCATAAAGGCCAGACCAACGTTCGCGCGCGCATTGCTTGGCATCAATTCCGTGGGAGTTGTGGCGGCGCTTGCGCTGAAAAAAGCCCGTGGTGCTGAAGGGTGAAGGCATGCCGCGAATGCCAGAACGATGATCTTCGCGAAGGCGTGCATGGCCCTGATCAGCAGCCTGAAGCGCTTTTTTTCGGCCCGGAGGAATTCAAGAAACGCATTCATTCCCGTGTACCCGAAGGGGGGCGCATTTCTGGCGCATCGAAGCGCACGGCGTTCGAGGGCGCGATGTCTACCGTGAAGCGAGGCGCCGAGGAACTGCTGTCCGATATAGACGAGCAGGGCCGCGTGTCGCACTACCGCGCCATTTTGCTTGAAACGTTGCGCGAAATTCTCGAGGGAGAACGCCCCGAAGTCACGTGGTCCACGCTTACCGAAGACGGCAATTGCGCGATGCGCGATTTGCTCGAAAATGTGCCCCCATGGCGCGATTGAGCTGCGTATTCCCGAATATGCTGCGGAGCAAAAGCGCCGCGAGTCGAGCGTGAGAAGTGAAACGCCGTAAAATGCCCGTGATTGTCGAGCCTTTCGAGGATGATTCGAGCGACGAGTTTTCGTTTACCTACTGGCTGCTCCTGCCGGAACTTCCGACCAGGCGCTGAACGAGGCGAAAGAGGCGGCTCTTGCCGCCATCGACGAAGAACCGCGCGCAATATATCGCTTCGGCCAGGCGTTCGTGCACGATGCGTCGCGCTGCACCCAATGCGGTTTGTGCTATATGAGTTGCCCTGAAGAAAATATTGGCGGCTGGGCTGAAATAACCACGCGCAAGCTTCCTGCGAAAGTCGAGCATGGCCTTGCGGTTCAGCTTATGTGAGAAGTGCGGTCGCCCCTTCAAGCCGAAGGCCGACGAAACCAAGTGTACCGCCTGTTCGGGGTGAGCTTCCTGTAATCGTTTTGCCGGCGACAAACCTGCTCAATGCTCAGCGTTTAACAGGTTCCGCGAAGTGGTCGGTTGGGTTTGGAATGCGCGGGCGCAGCGTTGGATTTGCTGCTTCCCGACGAGGCATTCTCGCGGGCATGTTTTGTCTGCGCGGCTAAAGCGTGGGATCAACCGTGCTCAGCAGTTCGCCAAGTTCTTGGCGCGCGAGTGGATATCGAGCTTTGTGTAGATGTGTTTGCTATGCGTGCACGGTATTCCTGGAAACGAAAAAGCTCTTCGGCAATCGCGGCAACGCTGCGTCCACGAGCGATAAGCCTCGCATACCTCAGTTTCGCGTGCCGAAAGACCGTAGTCTCGTTTAAGCACCAAACATTGCTTTGACAGGCGATCAGTAATAACAAACCCATCATTGCCTATAGGGTGCCCGCGTTTTGAGGGCTTTCTGTCGGATTGTCGTCCACTGTGTTGGAGAGATCCGACAGGTGCGTCTGCAGCTCCTTCTTTCGCTTTCTATGGGGCCCTTGAGAACATTGCCTCTTCGGGGGCTTTCCATGCCTTTCCGCTTGTGAGCTCAATTTGGTCATCGCGTCGCGGTGTTCCGTCTTTTGACGGTCCTAAAAGCGTGCCTGCCGAAAAAATACAGTGACATGCCGAGTGCATATGCGGCGAGCATCGAAAGAATTGCGGTTTTCCCTATACCCATTACGTCGATATCGAGCGTTATCCATCCTAAGATGAATCCGAGTGCTTTGAGGCACGTATGCGCATGCTCAAAAATGCATAAGCGAATACAGGGTTTGTGCCGCGGTCTCGTGCGATTTTGGGCACTCTGCATCATGAGGACGAGCACCATAATCGAAAAATACTGTATGCAACGCTGGCGAAAGAGCGTAAGCCCCGCTCCCTTGCGCAAAAGGGAAGCAGTAAGCCTGTGAACATGATGGGATATACCGCGCGAAACGCCGATCTGAGGCTAAATTGAATGGGAACCAGCGCCATGCGACAATCAAAAACCGCGTGCAATGGCACGCCTGCCATGGATGTCGTGTACTGCGATTTGAATATCGGGTTCCACAATGGCAACGCCTCGTGCCAGGCCGGCCGCGAAGGCAAGCGCTCCCAACCCGCCGGCTGATCGCCAGAAGTCGTGGAGCATACGCGCATATACTTGTGGATGTTCTCGTGAATGTCTTCGAACATCGATTGGTCGAAGTCCATCTCGCGCACCGAAAGAGATAGACATAGTGCGCAAATCGGCAGAAGCACCACGGGAATGAGAAAATGCGGTAAGCGAATCGGGAATCAAGTAGAGCATGAAATAAAGCAGGGGGCCAAAAGCGGTTCCAGCGATAAGCCTCCAGTTGCACTCAAGTGCAGAAATCGAGGAAAAATAACGTTGCCAAAGCATGAAAATGCCCGCGCATCCCACGCCGAGGAATGCGCCTCCGGCAACGATGAAGCCAGAGCGTGAACATGGGAAACGTACATGACCGCGATGATAAAGCACGATCCTGGCGAAAGTGAGTGAGATGGAGAGAGTGACGAGCATTCGCCGTGCTGCGGAGGGCACGTAGTATGATCCCAAATGCGCTCGCGACATACGATGCGCAAAACGCCAACGACTGCGAAAGGTAGAACGTCCGGGGAAACTTCTTTGCGTTTGAAAATCGGTCGGCAGAAACGGGAATACGCCGCCCCAAATTTGAGTTGCATACACCACAAGAAAAAATCGCTGAAGCCCGCAACGGAGGCGTGCGGTGCCAACATCGATTTCTCCCATGCTGAATCCTTCCTGCGTATGTCATGCGATTAATGAGAAATTGCTCATTTCAGTGTGCCTATTGATCGGCTCTCCGTGCAGTTCTTTGAATTTTGCCATTGCATGCGTAATTGCACGAAATCACATGTGGGGTGTGATGCGTTCGTCTGGTCTTTTCCCGTACGGTAGGCACGATGCATGGCTCCTATGCCATGCGGGCTTAAAGGGAAACCACGAAAGAAGGGGGAAAAGATGAGCGAGAATGAAGCGTGGCTTTACGTCGAAACTTCGTAAGGGTCGTTCGCGGGCGCTGCGGTGGCCGCAAAGCGCGCTGGGCGCTAGCTCAATGTTCGGCTGCTCGCCGTCGGTAGACAAGAAAGGCGAAGAGCCCGCTGCTGAAACAAACGAGACCATCGCGTGGAGCCAGTGCAATGTCAACTGTGGTGGCGCGACTGCGTTTGCGCAGTGGCATTCTAAAGACGGCAAGTGCAGTATATGGAAACCGACAATACGGGAGACGACATTCCAGGCACGCGCCTGCGCGGTCGTCTCCGTTGCGTCGTTGGCTGAACAGCCCCGATCGCCTGCTGTACCCGATGAAGCGCGTTGGCAAGCGCGGCGAGGGCAAGTTTGAGCAAATCAGCTGGGATGAGGCAATTTCGACCATTGCCGATAAGCTGAAGTACACCATTGAGACCTATGGCAATGAAGCCATCTATGTAAACTATGCAACGGGCACAATGCATTCCGCGACGGGCAATCCGGGCAAGCGTCTGTTGGGCCTTTTGGGCGGATATGTAAATCAAGGTTACGACTACTCTGCGAATATGATCTTAGCTGTTATGCCGTATATGTACGGCAGCTCCGCGAATCTTGATAAAAGACGGCAACCATGTTACGCTCGGAAAGCCGGCGACGGCGTTCAACCCCTATGATGCGGTAAATGCGAGTTCGTTTGAAGGCCGAAGCGAATTCCGACCTTGTGGTGATGTTCGGCAACAGCCCGCGGAAACACGCATGGGCGGGAGCCACCGCCGTATGGGATTTCGCGCGTGTTCGCGAGGCCGAAACTGACGCGGTGGCAAGATCGTCAATATCGACTATCGCATGAATGAAACCGTGTCGGGCCATCCCGATGAATGGCTGCCTATTCGCCCCGGAACCGATGCCGCGCTTGTTGCGCATCGCGCACGAGTGGATTGTGTCAATGGCCAGGTGAAAAAGAGTTCCTGGACAAATATGCCGTCGGTTACGATGACGATACTATGCCCTGAAAGCGCAAAGGCGCCAGAACAAGTCGTACAAAGATTACAGTTATGGGCACTGGCGGCGATATGGTCGAA
>VOFG01002756.1_pt1 | contig 21837 bp, 41 predicted proteins | sample 5384171 | NCBI WGS metagenome assembly VOFG01 (sample SAMN12384726, study PRJNA508395) | human gut metagenome | isolation source: healthy gut F | host: Homo sapiens | reverse complement strand
AAGGTGGGTGCTAACCCTCCTTTGATTTTATTCTGGCTCTATCCTGTTGTCGTCAGGGTTGGCTGGTGTGTTTCTCGGCGTTCGCATGATGTTTTGCACTTGCATGTTGCGAAGAGCGGCTTCATGCGGCAATTGTGCTGGCGTCACTGCTCGTATCGTTCGTTGTTGGCGCGATAATTCCTTCTTGTGCTTCAAGTGTGCGGGCTTCCTTATGCTGGTGCGAATTATCCGATGCTTCTTGCCGCGGGGGGCTTTGCTCAGATTTTTACTAAACCAGATGCGAAGATGTTCAATGTGGGTTTGCAATCGTATACGAAGCGTGCTTTCTCGAATATGCTGCTCGTACTCATGTTTGTGTGTTATCTGTTCGTGAGTGACATGTTTATGGGTTCGTATGTTTCTACGTCCAGCGGGGTTTGGTTTACCGGTGACGCATTGCATCTGATCATAGGGTTTGCGCTCTATGCCGTTTGCTCTATTGGCATATTTTGTTGAATACCGCAAGGAACGTTCCTCTTTATTACGCAGCGCAAGTGGGCGAGTTCTTTCTTTTGGGATCATTTATGCTGCTGCTTACTATATTCCTCTATTGCATAGCACTGCTTTAATCCTGCCCATGTTGGGTTGTGCGCTGAAATAGTGTTGCCAAGTCTGCCGCTTGCCATGGTGCTTCTTTGGCTTTTGGGCTTCGAATGGGCAAGACGGTCTGATCGAAAGATAGCCTGTATATTGCGGTCGCGATCCCATTATGCATTGTTGGTACGAACGTAGTGGCAGACGCATTTGGGACGATGCCTTTTGGCAACAGCGGTTTTATGGCAAATACCGTGAACGCCATCGCGTTAGCCATGGCGTTTCTTATGGCGTTTTCTTCTTCTTGTGGATGATTCTGGGTGTTGACGGAATTTATCCGCAACGTGGCATCGAAGGGCAAGCGACGAGCAAGAGGAAGCTGTTCGCCGGCTTTCCTCGCAATATGACTTAACGCAGCGCAGAATGCGATGTAATGCGTTTGTTTTCAAAAGGGTCATACGCAAAAAACGCATTGCTCAGGATTTGGGCCTGTCGATTAACAGCGTCAGACGTATGCGAAAAGCCTCTATCGAAAAATGGGCGTACATTCGCGACAAGACCTGATTGACCTGTGTGCGATGCGAAAGAAAACGAATAAACAAAGTGCAAAAGTGTTCTGTTTGGTATGTGCCAGGGGGCCAAGAGTAGCTCTTGGTCCCCTGCAGGAACGTGGCTGACTAGAGGCGTCTACCAAACGCTGATGGCCGTGGCGCAATCAGGGCTTTCCCACATATATGACCCGTCTTCGCCTGCGAAATATTCTTTCAAGTCATCAAATCCACTGGGGTTTTTTAGGTGTCATGTCGCCGGTCAGCGCGTGAATCACCGTATAACGCCCTGCGGTGAAGATATGGGAATTCGAAAAGCCTCCGGGCATGCTCCAGTTGATGCCGCCGCATGGGTTGCCTGCATCAACGCCGGCAGCGTATAGTCCCGGAATGGGATTACTGTCTTCATCGATAACGCGCGATAGCGGTCGTCCACCATGACGCCAGCGTTGGTGCCGACATACCCATCGCCCTTGATGCAGTAATACGGCGGGTGTCCATTGCCACCAGATGACTGCCGGGCACACCGAAGTCGTCATCTCGCCCTTGTGCGCACATTTCGTTATAGCGTTTGATGCTTGCAACGCCTTCATCAACGGAATGCCTGCATTTTCGCACAGCTCCTCGAGGGTGTTTCCCGATACCACAATTTCGGGATCCATCCAAAGCGGACCCTTCGCCAACTAGGGCCACGGGTGGAATGCCCAGGCTGCTCGGATAAAATCCTTCGGTTTTGGAATCAAACAGCCTGAAATGCCTTCCTGCGTCTTCTGGCTTGGTGGTGTAAGACATGGGGATGTTGAGGCTACTCATACCAACTGTCTCATTGCAGAAGCGTTTGCCTTCGAGGCTCAGTGCGAGGAAGGGGAAGAACATAAAGGGGCCGATGTAGTTGGAATGGATTTGACGCGCATGTCAAGCGGGGCAATGCGTCCACCGGCAAGAATGCCAAGGATGTGGCCGTCGCCAGTGTGGTTTTCAGTACCCTTGGATACATAAACGAATCATGCAGATTGCGGTCGACCATTGAGTCGTTGTTCGTAGCAGTCGCCCGCCGCCAAGATGACCGCTTTTGAGGCGTTGAGTTTGATGTACTTTTCCGTCTTTGGTTTTTGCCAATTGCTCCGGTTACGGTACCGTCTTCAGACTGCACAAAGCTGAACGCAGGGCGTTTCGTAGTAAAATGGCGCCGTTTTGTTCAGCGCGATTTGCGAGGGCAACCATGAGACTCTGATTGGATTCTTGGGTTGCGTCGCATACGGCGACAAGGCTTCCGTCGTCATAGTGGATTGAGCTGTCGGTTAAGAACTCGATAGGGGTAATGCCCTCTTCGATACCGCGAGATATAACCCACGGTACCGCTTCTTCGGCATAGTCCACGTAATACTGGAACAGGGCAGGATTGATTCGCCAATCACTGAGTTTTGCCCAGTCACTGCGCCAGCGTGCAATGCCGACAAGTTGGAAAGCTTCTTTAACTACGAAGAGCAGCCGTTTCCGTTGGCGGCAACAGTGGCCTCTTTCTGGAGGCATGCGACGGTCGCGCCCTCTTCAACGGCGGTAAGCACTGCGGGAACGCCGGCGCATCCGGCTCCGACCACCACAATGTCGTAGGTTTCTTCGGAGGCGAAGCTGGTTATAGGGTCGGTTTCCACCACGCTGTATTTAAAATCTGACGCGCGTAGGTCAGCGGGGAGATCAGATTTTGCCGCTGGGGCGTTTTCCGCATCTTTTCGCGGTGAACAAGCCGAAGCGCCGAGCAGGGGCGGCCGCGGCAAATGCCGCACCGCCTTTAATGAATTTCTGCAGGAGATATTCGTTTCCATGCCACCCATTCCTTGTTTTGTGTTTATGAGGTTACCCGGGTTGTTTGAGAATTGTGCTGCAGGGTTGAGCATTTGTCTTCACAGGAAACAGGGACTTTTTCGTTTTTTCTTCCCACATGAAATATGGATATGAGGTTCATTGTCGAAGTTTCGGCGCTTTGAAACGGGTGGGGTTCAATTTGAAGAGGAATCGAAGAGGCCAATTGGGCCCAGACGAAGACCGCCCGAACGCGGCGTAAAGGTGTCAATGGAATCAGGACAGATTCGGATTCACTGCGAGCATTCGGCAAGTTGTTTAAAGGGTCGCAAGCCCGCAATGTCTCGGCAGTGGCGCAGGGCGCAGGGGCCTTCGACCGTCTTCCGACTAGGTTGGTGCGTTTGCGAAGTCATCTTTTCTGGGCTGCTAAAATAGAGACCGTTATTGTTGAGGGATTGCAAGCGGGGTTGGTTTTGGGGAAGGCGATAAAGGAAAACTGAACATTGCGGCTTTAATTGGTTCCGGCATGTATTGGGCGTGGTTTGATGCCCTATTCATGGGTGCGTTCTTTATTGCGGGGAATGCTGGTCATCTTCCTGAAATGGCCGCGGTTCTTACGTTCTTCGTCGGTGCGTTGGTGTACGCGTCGGTTTTTCTTGCCGAGGAGAAGGCGCGTAAGGTTCTCGAGGGGAAAACCGCCTTGGGGGTTATCGGTGCTCTTGGCGTCGCCGGCTCGATTCTTTTTTCATTGTTTCCGGCGTGACGTTTTTCCTGGCCTTTTATTGCTGGCGGGCGGAACATTCAGCGGGCTTTTCATGGGCTTCCTGGGGCTTTGCTGGGGCGGCGTGTACTGCAAGCAGGGAACGAAGAGCACCGTTCAATACTTAGCCGGCGGCTTTGCAATGGCGATTGTTTTGGATGCTCCGCTCCTTTTCATGATTCCTGTCGCGTCGTCGCCTCGTTTGCGATCATGCCGATTGTTTCGTCGGTTCTGTTCGTGCTGACTGATTCGTCTTTGAAAGGGTACGCTTCGCCCGTTTCGGCGAAGCCCGAAGGAGAGAAACCGGCGACATTCATATCGCGCTATCTCGGTGTGTCCGCATCAATTCTTGCAGCCCTCTGTCTCATCATGGCTGGATTCGATATCTCCAGCATCTGGTGTCTTTCTCTCTTGCCGAAATCAACGGTGGTGTAATAATCCAGGCTATTCGAGGCATCGTCGCTGTTGGATCGTTCGCGTTCCTCTCAACGATGCCATCGAGGTCCAAGCGTTTTTGTATCGTGTTGGTTTGCTTGCGATTATTGCTGGGTTTGCCGTGATGGCATTCCTTTTTGGGACCGATTTGTTCTGGATCGCGGGCGCCATCATCATCTCTGGGTATACCGTATTCGACATTTTGAAATGGGCGGTATTCTCGTCCATTGCCAACGGGCAGTCTAAGGATTCCCCGACGATTGCGGTCATGAGGATAGCCGATGCGGTTTTCTATATTGTCGGTGCGCTGGTTGCGATTCTGTTGGGTGCGAGCCCCGAGGGCACGGCGTTTTCCGCGCAGGAATCGACCGTTGTTGGCTACTTAATGGTGATTGCTGTGGTGCTGTTGCTGAGCAGCGAAGACATCTGGGGCCTTTTCATGTGGAAGAAAGCGGCGTCAGCAGGTGGGCAGCACATCGACCTCGCCTCCTGCTCCGAAAAATGGGGGCTCACTCAAAGGGAGTCCGACATTTTGTGTGCCTGGTTGCTGGCCGAACGAAGCCCTGGATAGCTGAAAATCTGGTCATTTCTGAAAACACCGTCGGAACCCATGTTCGGCATATCTATCAGAAGGCGGGCGTGCATGGTAGGCAAGAGCTGCTGGATTGCCTGCTCAACGGCCAATCACCCGATTCACGTGAGGAATAAATTCAGCACACCAACAACGCATTAAGTTGCGGAATGCGTTGGTTCGTGCGTTGTGGAGACGGGCTTTCAGGGTCCATTCTCGGGGTAGACGCCAGGAGGGGGCGTCGGCGCGATAGGCATCGCGTGTCGATGAATGGAGGGACTATGGAAGTCACTCGTAGGAATTTTCTGAAGGGTTCTTTGACGGCAGCTGCTGCGACTGCTGCAGGGGGGCATTGGCCGCGTGCAGCCCGAATGGAAACGCTTCGCCGGCTTCTTCAACGGATGCAAAGGCCGCATCTGCTGGAGAAATCAAGCATACGTGGGAAGTTGCTCCAGAGCCTATTAAAGATGTCGCTGAAACGAAAGATTACGACATCGTTATCGTCGGTGCCGGCATCGCTGGCAACCCGCCGCAGAGGCGGCCGCCCGCAACGGCGCCAAGGTTGCGGTTATCGAGCGCACCGATGGCATTCAGATGCATGGTATTGACGTTGCGGCAATTGGCAGCAAGTTCAAAATCGACAATGGCGTCGATATCGACATCGACGAGGCATGCCGCCTTCTGTATCTGTGGTCGCAGCAGACCACCAATTACAACCTCATTCGCACCTGGGCCGAAAAGACTGGTCCGGTAATCGACTACATTGAAGGAATGGTGGCCGAGCAGGGCTTCAAGATGGTTTCCGCACTGTCGAAAACCGCGAAATACGGGTGGGAAACGCTTCCCGAGCGTTGGCGCGTGTATCCCGATGCCGTGTCGTTTGTGAGCGACGCAGAGCCTGGCGCGGTGCGTTCTGACAAGAAGACCTGCAACTGAACCTTGGTGAGGCGCTGGGCCAAGTCGGCGACGGATAACGGCGCGGAATACGTGTTCAACACGCACGCCGAGCAACTGGTGGGCGATGCGAAGAGCGGCATTACGGGTGTGATTGTCACCGATGCGAATGGCAAGTACGTGCAGTACAACGCTTCCAAGGGTGTGATTTTGGCGACGGGCGACATTAGCGGCAACCAAGAGATGGTGAATTGCTGGGCGCGCATCACCACGCGCGCCGATGGCAACGTGTATACCCCCGAAGGCGGAAACACTGGCGATGGTATTCTGATGGGCTGCTGGGCTGGAGCTGCGCTTTCGAAGAGCCCCGCGGCACCGATGGTTCACCAGTACACCCCGAGCTCCAAGAGCTTCAACCTTACCGCCTTCGTTATGAGCTGGCTTGCGGTCAACCGCAATGGCGAGCGCTATGGCGCGGAGCTTCCCTTCGAGCCTTATTTGACCAATGGTCGCATGAACACCCTGGCGACAAGGCGTGGTCGATTTTCGACGCAAATTATGAGAAGTGGGTCAAGCAGCAGTGGCCGACCAATTATGACGTGCAGCTGAAGGGTCTCGACGAGGAGATGGAAAGCGCCTGCAGGACGGCAGCCTTATTAAGGCCGATACGATTGCCGAGCTCGCTGAGAAGCTGGGCGTTCCCCGCCGACAAGCTCCAGGAATCTGTCGATGGCTACAACGCGGCATACGAAGCGGGCAAAGATGTTAAGTTCGACGTGCCGGCGCAGTTCCTTCTCGAAATCAAGACGGCCCCGTTCTACGCGACGCCCGTTGTGTGCCCGTTCTGACCATTCCGTTCGGCCTGCATGTGAACGACGATTCCCAGGTGTGCACGGAAGAAGACGAGCCCATCGATGGCCTGTTCGCCGTCGGCAATGTTCAGGGCGATTTCTTCGGCCTGAATTACCCCGTGCATTGTCCCGGCGTGAGCCATGGCCGCTGCCTGACATTCAGGCCAGCTCGTTGGCGAGGCTCTTGCAACGGATACCGTTATCACGAAGCTTGAGTTCAAGCGGGCCGACGCGAAAACGATATACCCGAAGCCGCTTTCCTCCCGTGCGGCGTTTTCCTAAAGGCCTCGGTGTAACGCCGGGGCCTTTTGTGCGGAGGTTTTAGCAAGGCAATATTGGGCCATTTCCGACGATGCGTTTGCGCGCGTCCTCTCATCGAATGGTATGATTTCTCCGGAGTGCGAACGCGTCGATTGCCTTATGAAGCGGGTGGAATATCGTGGCAAGTGCCTATATTGCATGGTACTTATTTTTTGCCGGTGCTGGCGCAGGTGCGTTTGCGATTGCCTCCGTCGTTGATTTCGCTCTAAGGTTGGCCCCTCGGCCTCATCTGCTGAAAATCTCGCCAATTACGGATGCTGGAATGGTCCTTGGCCCGATTATGGTGGCCGTGGGGTGCGTCTTCCTGCTTCTTGATCTTGGCGACCCATCAATTGCCTTCAACGTTTTCCTCAGGCCGTCAAGCATTTTGGGGTTCGGCTCGTGGGCTATCGGTCTATTCTGCCTCTTCGCAGCGTTATCCTTGGCGTTCGGCCTGATGCCGCATTGCCGCGTATCAAAGCTCATCGAGCCCCTCTCGCAGTTTCTGGCAATGATCCTCTCTTTGTCGTTATTCTCTATTCGGGCGTTTTCTACTCGCTTTTCCCGTCGGTTCCGTTCCTCAATACTCCGCTTGTTCCAGCGCTTTTCACGGCTTCGGCCTTTTCATCGGGGCGGGCCTGCTCGTCGTTGTCGGCTTTTTTTTCAGGCAAACGTGCGAAGGCGTTCTTGAGGGCATGAATGGCCTATCTGCGATAGACGCGGTAATTGTGCTTGTCGAGATCAGCGCTTCTATTGACGGCCCTTTGGCCCGTCCAGTGCTTTTTTCGAAAGCGATGCTTCGCTGTCGGCCTTCGCTCTTCTGTTCGGCGACTTATCGCTCCTTTTTTGGGGTGTTGTCATCGTCGGCTGTGTTGTCCCTTTGGCGGTGGACCTGATGTGCTTTTGCTCGCTTACGTCCGACTGTTCTGTGCATTGGCGGCATATCCGCGCTCGTCGGCGGTGTTTGCTTTTAAGGTTCTGTATTCTTATGGCGGCATCGAGGTTTGCGATTGGTTTTGTTGCCGTGCAACCATTTTGGGTTTAGCTCATAACATCGAAAAGGGAAATCGAGTGCGTAAGGAAGGGGCGGCTGCAATGGAGCCATTGGATATTTTCCAAATTGACGAGAGTAGCGGTGTCCCCATTTGGATTCAGATTCGAAAGAGGCTCATTTATCTAATCGGATCAGGTCATTTCAAGTCTTCCGAAAGGCTGCCTTCCGTAAGGGAAATGTCAGTTCGCTTTGGCGTTAACTACAATACGATTAACAAGGTCTACCAGGATCTTGAGCGGGATGGGTATATTTTTACACGAAACGCGGGCTTGGCACGTATGTTGCCGAGGGCTGCCCGAGTCCGCTTCGATTGACGATGATATTGCCTCCATGGCAGACGAGCTGTCTAGTCGGGCGGTCGAGAAAGGAATGTCTCTAGGCGATCTTCTAGAGATTGTTCGAGTGCACTATTCGAGGCCGCTGCACGAGGCGCTCAGGAACGATTTGTAGCGATGGGAATGCGGATAGGCGATAGGGGCGGTTATGCGCAGCAAAGAGAAAAGGGAAGCCGAGAAAACGAAGCCCGGAACGCTTCGGCGAATAAGAAGGCGGCGGCACCAGCCGAAGCGCACTTCCAAGGTCGGCGTGTTTTTGCTTCGCTGCGGCGATATTCGTTCTATTTTCTCTGATGGGAACGGCCTCGTTTCCCTGGTTGCGGGTCTATCTGCCTGGGCGTGCCTCGCGGGCGCTTGTTTCGGCGCTATTGGGTGCTATTCGATTAGAATCGCAAATCAGTGGGAACGTGTCGTTATTCTTCGGCTGGGAAAAATATAACCGGCAGGTTGGCCCTGGTTTGTATTTTATCATCCCCATCATCGAATACGCTGCCGCGCATGTTGACCAGCGAATCATAACGACCCCTTTATTGCGGAAGAGGCTCTCACGGCCGATTTGGTTCCGCTGGATATTGACGCGGTTCTTTTTCTGGATGGTATGGGATCCGAAAAGTGCGTGCGTCGAGGTGGAGGACTATTCATCTGCAATATGGTGGGCTGCCCAGACAGCGCTGCGCGATGCCGTTGGCCGCATTAATTTGGCGGAGGTCGCTACTCGTCGCGAGCAAATTGACGAGGAAATCAAAAGCATACTTGACGAGAAAACGAACAGCTGGGGAATTACCGTTGTTTCGGTTGAAATCAGGGATATTGCCATACCGTCTGACTTGCAAGACGCCATGTCGAAAGAGGCGCAGGCCGAACGTGAAAGAAACGCTCGCCTTTGCTCGCCGAAATTGAGAAGGACATCTCCGAGATGTTCGTTGACGCCGCTTCGGTGTATGACAAGAACGATAAGGCGTTGCAGCTGCGAACGATGAACCTCATTTACGAAAGCGTTAAGGAAAAGGGCGGGCTCGTTATTGCCCCGAGCGCTTTCAGCGAAGGCTTCAACAACATCGATAGTTTCAAAGATTTTTTTTGAAATAGAGCGCATAAAGGTCTCCTCAGGAGGCCTTTTCTATTCTAAAGATAGGATAGTTCAGGCAATTGAGTGTCATATAACTGTATGTTACTATAGCGTCAACAAGAGAATTAGATATCGAAAAAGGGGTCTCTATGGGGTAGGGGTTTCGATCGGTAGTTCTTCTGGGGCGACGCGGTTTTCTATGTCGCTCTGCAACTGAAATCACCAAACAATTCAAGCAACGGCGCTGGAAAGCCCAGCGTTTCCATGTGCATTGCAAGGCTGTATAAACAACAGTCTTGAGTTTGCGCGCTAAAAGCGCGTATCGATAGTCGTGTATGTAGGGAAAAGGGGAGATATGGGAAAGCATCAACCTGCTATTTCACGTCGAGGCTTCGTTGCGGCATCGGGAGCCGTCGCCTTGGGCGCAGGCCTGGGAGCTACGGCAACGGGGTGTTCTTCCGGCGGCGACGCGGCAAAGGGAGGGGATGCCCAAAAAGAAGAAAAATGGGTTCCTACGACATGCAACATGTGCTTCAACCAGTGCTCCATTTTGGCCCATGTGGTCGATGGAAAGTTGTTGTTGAGCTCAAGGGCAACCCCGATAGTCCTGTCGGACGCGGGCACATTTGCGCCAAGGGCGCATCGGGCATTATGCAGCTCTACGATCCGAACCGAATCACGAAGCCGATGAAGCGCACCAATCCCAAAAAAGGGCTTTGACCAAGATCCTGGCTGGGAAGATCAGCTGGGATGAGGCCTACGAACTCGTCAACAAAAATATCAGTGAGGCCATTGAACGCAGTGGCCCCCATGCCGTTACGGGCATGTCGATGGTTGCAAGCCAGGCAGAAGCCTCGTGCGGCACACGGCCCTTGGCGTTATCTACGGCAACGCAGAGGGAAGCTGCTCGGACATCTGCGGCGCTGGCGTGCACCAGCTTGAGTATCTGCATACTGGCTCAGGCAATGCGATGCCTGACTACAAATATTGCAATTACATTGTTCAATTCGAACCAACGCCGGTACGGCGACGCGTCATGGCTTCAACATGACGGTCGAGCCCTTCTCGGAGCGCCGTAAGGAAGGTTTGCGCCTCGTGAGCTTCGACCCTCACATGGGTGGATCTGGCGAGCAGGCTGACCTTTGGGTTCCAATTCTGCCTGGAACCGATGCCGCAGTGGCTTTGGCCATGGCGTACGTTCTTGTTCATGAAGAGAATCTCATCGATGTCGACTTCCTGACGAATCGAACCAATGGTCCCGCGCTTGTCGACCTTGAAACGAAAGCGAATCATTCGCGCCGAGGGCTCGAACAAGGCTCTTTACATGGACCTTTCCGACAATGCCGTGAAGCCTTATGACGAATGCGAGAAGCCTGCGCTTGAAGGCACGTTCGAGGTCGATGGAAAGACGTGCTCGACTGGTTTCACCTTGTATAAAGAGCACATTAAGACCACGCCGGAGTATGCGGAAAGCATTTCGACCGTTCCCCGCCGCGACGATTCGCCAGGTTGCGAAAGAGTATGGTGAAGCAGCTCATATCGGAGAGACTATTACCATCGATGGCGTGACGCTTCCGTATCGTCCTGTGTGCGTTGATGCGTTTTCGGGCATCACCCGCCACAAGCACTCCTTCTTGACGTGCTGGTCGGTATTCTCGCTCAACAATCTTGTTGGTGCGACGAATGCTGTCGGCGGCTTCATCGGCTTTGATCCTGCATGCAATGGCTGGGCCGACAACAATCCTCAGATGGCCTTCCGTCCTGGAATTTGGGAAGAAGACGGCTTCATCGAGGATGTGTCGCTCATGCTCGCATTCCCGCATTCTTATTATCGGAAGATTCGCGAGTCCGACTATACGCCGAAGACGATGGGCATGCTTTTTGAGCTGCAGCCTATGTCCGAAGACAACCACTTCGAGCATGTTGCACAGGCTCATCCGACCTTTACCACACCCAGGCGGCTGGTGGCGTTCTGCTACGCATGCAAACCCGATTAAGTGGTGGGGAAACTACGATGAGCAGGCCGAGATTTTCAAGAGCTATAAATATGTCATCGGTGTTGATATCTTCCTTAACGAATCCTCGTATTTCTACGATGTGATTCTGCCTGAGTGCTGCTATCTTGAGCGCCTTGAGCCGTTGCCGCATTTCGCCCTCAACCATCGCGTTATTGGCAGCCTCGACAATCCGTGGGCCGTTACGGCGTGGCAAAAGGTTGTCGAGCCGAAGGACGGGGCGCCGTCGAGCTTCCAGCTTTTGCCGAGTTGGCGCACCGCGCTGGAAAAAGACGCCGAGTTCATCGCAACTCTGAACGCCATGTATCGCGTGAAAGATGAGTATTCGGTTCCCATGGACCAAAAACTCGGAGCCTGAAGCATTTGCCGATTCGGTGCTTAAGAGCGTCATTGACGAAGAGCATGGTATCGAATGGATGAAGGGAGCACGGTGTTTACATCGTATCCCAGGAAGATAGACGAGGTCTATATCTGGGCAAACGATGCACCCGGAAAGGTTCCCCTGTATTGGGACTTCATGCTTGAGGCAAAGGAAAAGGTCGAAGCGAAGGTCGCCGAGCTTGATATTCCTTTGGGAAACCGATGACTATCAGCCGCTCCCCGATTGGAAGCCTGGTTGCGGATTCGATGTTGAGAACCCGGATTACGACATCATCCCCGTCTATTACACTGATGCGGTCAATACCGATTCGTGGCTTATGGAAAACCCCTGGATCAATACCGATTCGTGGCTTATGGATCAATGAAGCGAATCCCTATGGCTACACCATCGAAATGAACAAGGCGACTGCGGAGGCGAAGGGCCTGGCGAGCGGGGACAACGTTCGTCTCGAAACTCTCGAGGGCGTTTCTGTCGAAGGCAAGCTTGCGGTTTCCGAAGGCGTTCATGCCTCGTGTGTATCGGTTATCGGTGGCGACTGGGGTTCGAAGTCGGAGTTCATGCCTATCGCGAAAGACAAGGGCGTGCCGATCGTGCACCTTCTTCCTGGCCAGACGCCCGATCGCATGGACCATATCTGCTCCGCATTTGACCAGTGCATCCGCGTCAAAAAATCGAGAAAATCGCTTAAGGGGTTGTGAGCTATGGCATATGGAATGCTGATTGATTTGAAAAAATGCGTCGGTTGCCATGCGCGACGGCGTGCAAAGGGCACATGGAACCCCTCCGGGGTAACTCGCTCTCGTGTCGAGCGAAGCTTTGAGGGCACGTATCCAGACGTGAGGGAAAACGATTCTGCCTGTGTTGTGCAACCATTGCGAAAACGCGCCCTGCGTTGAAGCGTGCCCCTCGGGTGCCACGACGAAGAGGGAAGACGGCATTGTCGTTATTGATAAGAAGTGTGCATCGGCTGCAAGGCGTGTGTTTCTGCGTGCCCCTATGGCGCCCGTTACTTCTATGAGAGCGAAACGGGCTATTTGGCGAGCTCAACGAGTATGAGCGGGTCAAGTATGCGGAAGATATGCCTACGGGCAAGGTCGACAAATGCACGTTCTGCGCTGACCGAATTGATGCGGGCAAAGGCGAGGTGCAGGCTTGCGTCGCGGCATGCCCGGCGGGAGCTCGAGTTTTCGGCGATCTTGAGGAGATAAAGAAGAAAGCCCTGGACGAAGGCGGCTTCCAGCTTGCCGGAAAATGGCACCAATCCGTCGGTTGGGTATATTCCGAATAACGTTGTGGAGGCGGGAGAAGCGAAGTCCCAGAATTAGGTCGTTGGCGTAAACCGTGAATCGAGAAGGGCGTGCTGAGCACGCCCTTCTTTGTAAGGAGTGCCCATGTCGGAAAGAAACGTTAGTTTCAGAGTTGATGAGCAGGAATCTCATTGCCTGCGTGTGCCTTCGTTTCATTATGGCTCGGGCGGGCTTATTTCCTTCGAATCTTCGGTGGTACAAGAACTCGTCGTTCGTTTGGTCGTTAATGGCCAGCAGGTCGATACGCTTACGTGTTCGCCTTGGAACGTCGAAGAACTGACCTACGGCAGGCTGTATTTCAACGGGATTATTAGGCGGGGCGAGCGACGTAACTGACATGCGGATTGATGTCGATGCTGGCTTGGTCGATGTTTTGATTTCCGACACGATGGGCGCTGCGTCCGATTCCCCTTTTGGGGAGCGTAGTGTTCTTTCGTACGTGACGCCTCGCTGGATTATTGACAATATGGCTCGATTTGAGGCGAATTCGTGCTTATTCCGCCGTACGGGCGGGATGCATGGGGCGGCAATCGCTGATGCAGGAGGCTTCCTTGCTCGTTTCGATGATGTTGGGCGACACAATGCGATGGATAAGCTTGTGGGTGGTGCCTAACGAACGGCGTTGATGCGAGCGACAAGGTTGTTTTGTTTAGCGGCCGTGTTCCTTGGGGAATAATCGACAGGGTTGTTAAGTTGGGCGCATACGCAATTATTTCTCCAGGTGCTCCGACCGATATGTCGATAAATACCGCCGGCCAGAATCAAATAATGCTTTGTAGGTTTTGCTAAGAACGGCGAGTTCAACATTTACGCCCATGAGGAGCTTTTGTCCGATGGGGCGGAGGGAGAACGCCGTCTTACTTGCTGAAGAGAGGAAGCTTTGCGAACGGCATGATAGCCGAGTCGCCGCGCATCGAGGGTGAGCGTGTGAGTGCCGTTGGCGAGGGAGCCACCGAGCAGGCGAACGTAGCGACGCGCAGGGTCTTCGACAATTTGAGAAGCAGTTGTGCAAAATCCAAGACGAAGGGAACGAATAAATGGGATACGTATTGCTGGTTGGAGCCATATGCTGCGAGGTGTTCGCCACGTCCATGATGAAGGCTGTGGAGGGGTTCACCGTTCTTTTGCCGTCGGTAGGGTGTGTCGTGGGCTATCTGCTGTGCTTTTGGCTGCTGGGAAAGGCCCTCGTCACGGTGAACTTGAGCGTCGGCTACGCCATTTGGGCGGCTTTGGGAATCGTGCTGACCAGCATCATCGCGGTGGTCATGTTCGGCGAGCAACTCAACGTCCCTCAATCGTGGGTATCGCGCTCATTGTTGCCGGTGTGGTGCTGGTCAACATGTTCGGACCGGCGCACTAGCTGTTGTGTGCCGATAGGTTGTTTACGCCGACGATGCGACATGGGCGGCAGGCCCCCGCACGCTGTGCGGACGCTCCCCCAATATAGTGTTCGATGAAGGCGGGCAGGGCGGAAGTCCCTGCCCGCCTCGCCGTCCCACGCCCTGGCGTACTGCCATTCCTGGGCCAGCGTGCGGTTCATGCGCTCGACCTTGCTGTTCTGCCAGGGGCTGTAGGCCCTCGTGTGACATGGCGGGCGCCCTCGGATTCGAGCAGCGCGTTGAACTCTCCGCTGCGGTAGCCCGGGCCGTTGTCGGTCATCACGCGCGCTCGACCCGCACGCCCATGCCCTCGAAGAAGCGCAGGCACCGGCTCTGAACGCCGCGCAGGTGCCCTTGCGCTCGTCGGGCAGCAGCTCGGCGTAGGCGACCCTGCTGAAGTCGTCGACGGCGACGTGCAGGCAGGCCGCGCCCGCGCCCCGCGCGGAGCCGCAGCCGCGCCCCAAGGCGCGGTGGCCGCCGCCGGGGTATGCAGGCCACTTTCTTGACGTCGACGTCGGAGCTCGCCCGGCCTCCCGCTCGTAGCGCACCTCCCTGTCACGCGGTCGACGTCGGCGAGCCTCGGCATGCCCCGCCTGGAGACGATCCTTTGCGCGCCGGCACGCCCGTCGTGGCCGCCAACCCGAGCGGGGCGAGCAGCATCGAGGAGCGGGCCTCGCAGACCCGCTCCTCGACTTCGGGCGGCGTAGCCCGCCAGCCTTCGCGGGGCGGCTGCTTCGGTCGGAGAGCCCCCTCGCCCACCTGCTCCTGCGCAGCCATTTGCCGGCGGTCTGGGCGGCTGATTCCCATCTGGCGGCGGCGGCCTCAGCGACGCCGAGCCGATTCTATGCGCGAGACGAGCGTCTCGCGCCTTTGGGGGTGAGGATTTTGCGTTAGGGATGCTGTTCCACGGGAGGACTCCTTCGCTATGAATCTAGACAACTCACAGCATGCAGGGAACCCTCCCTATTTGTCACCCGCGGATGTAAACAACGTCTTGGCACTTAACAACTAGCCAGCTGCTGGCGTATCGTACGGCCCGATGCGAAAAAAGGCACCTGTTAAACGCTACGAGCATTTAACGGGTTTTGAGTTGTTGGAGCTGCGACTCTGCTTTGTCGGCTTTAAAACTTCGGGGCCTGTCTTGCTGTGGAGGAGGGGGGTTGAAGCTTGTTCTTCTGTCGCCGCGCTTACAAATGGGCCCGAAGACGGAAGAAGCGGGAAGCCCTCGAGGGAATCTTTCGCTTTACAAAAGCGTTCACAAATATGGTGAGCCCCGGTGACTTGAATCAGAGGTCATTCCCCAAATGCCGTCGGTTAACAGTATAGCGGCCTTGCGGTGTTTTAGGCAAGCACTCGGAAGGCTGCGGCTTATCGACACAGCATTGGTTACTTTTTCGATCAACCGCATAAATCGCTTAATAGGGCAGAGAGTCGGCACGTTATTATTACGTTCGCGATAATGCTGTTTTATTGCTCATAATTATCATGTTCGCTATAATTCATCCGTAAAACCCTAAATTATTACGGACGTGATAATATGAAAATATACGATGCGGCCGATTTTGGGCGTGCGGTAAGGACGTTCCGCAAAGCGAAAGGCTACACGCAGCAGCAAATTGCCGACCTGTCGGGGTGCAGTCTTATGTTCGTCTCGAACCTCGAGCGCGGAAAGGAAACGGCCGAGCTGGGCAAGGCGCTCGCTGTTCTTGCGACGATCGGCGTTGACGTTCGCGCCGACGCGAGGGGGTGGCGCGAAATGAGGTTGGGCATCGGGGTCGAATTCGAAGGTGCCTATCGCTTCGTTGGCACGATTGTGACCAAGCCAGGTATTGGCGCTGTTTTCTCCTACGACAAAGAATGGGTCGAAGGCGCTTCTTGCTGGCCCCTTTCCTATCGATTCCCGTTGGCGAGGCGGAGTACTCCGATCGAGCCATAAGGCCGTATTTCGAAGGGCTTTTGCCCGAGGAGTATTCTCGGAGCGTTATTGCCCGTGAACTGGGGATTTCTGGCCACGGTTATCTAAAAATCCTCGCTGCGTTGGGCGACGAATGCATCGGTGCTGTTCTTGTTTCGAATGAAGGCGTCAAAGGTGACGACGAAAGCCTTTCGCCGCACTACATGCCGCTTGACGAGGAGACCTTTGAATCGCTTGCCGCACGGGAATATGCGGTTTCATCTGAAATTGCAGCGGAAAGCAGGCTTTCTCTTGCGGGGGTCCCAATCAAAGTCGGACTTTACCGTGACCCGGTTGACGGCTCGTGGTGGGCGCCTCGGGGACCGCGCCGTCAATTGCATTGTCAAACCGAATAGCAGTCGCTTTGCGGGGGATTGTAGACAACGAGCTGTTTTGTCTCGACGTTGCTCGCGCGAGCGGAATATCTGTTCCTTTTGCATATGCGGCACCAACGCAAGCACCGATGCTCGTCGTCGAGCGGTATGACAGGAAGCCTTGTCCAGCGGATGCGCCGATCGACGGCCACGTGCGGTTTCGCCGCCTCCACCAAGAAGATTTTTTGCCAAGCGCTTGGCATGCTGGGCACTAAGAAAAATACGAGGTGTCTCGCAGGAGCTATGCGCGCAGTATGGCGGACGCGCTGCGCAGATATGCATCAAATCCATCGAGGATATCCTGCGGTTTTTGATTTGATTGCATTCAATTTCATCATCGGCAATTGCGATGCTCATCTGAAGAATTATTCACTCATGCGCAGCGATGATTAGCGCGAGCTCTCGTTGGCTCCTGCGTACGATTTGGTTTTCGACAACGGTTTATCCCGAGCTGACTACTGCCATGGGCTTGTATGTTGGCGAAAAAGAAGCGACTCAGGCCGTCGAACGGGCAGATTTTTGTTGAATTGGGGGCATTCCATGGGATTGTTCGTAGGGCGGCTGAAACGCGCATCGATATGTTGCGTGATCGCGTTGTCGCGGCGTTTTGAAGCGCAAGCTGCCGACAGCGCCGATAGTGAAATCGCGCGGGCGATTGCATGCCAGTCGAAAAAGTGCATCGGGAAGCTGTCCGTGGTATAGAGGCGGTGCATGTGCGCTCGTCAAACTTCGTAGGCGAGTTGGTTGTTTCGGGCGAGCTGGAAGGCTAGCTCTGCGGATGCAGCGGAATACGTACATTTGACGAAGTGCGGCAAATGAAGCGCCCGGCCGTGCGATTTGTTGGTTACGACGAGGTCGACGCAGGTGACCCCGGACCCTTCTCGCATGTGCGCGTACGTGAGCGTTTTTTTCGTGCCGATCGGTGCGCCTCGTCCTTCGACGCCACGCTCGAACGCATTGGCGACTGCTTAGAAAGGTCTCGGCTCATCACGCTATAATGCTACAAAACGCATTTGTATTGCATTTCAGTGATGGGGGCGCGGATGCCGAAGACTGCCCGTATCGCCTCAATCACTCCTGCACGCGCGCGTTCCGTGGCGCGTCATCGACGATCGAATGGTTGCGCGAATAGTGCGCTTGAGAATGAGCGTTGTTATTCGGAAAAGAAGGCACAACCACCCACTAACCCATTGTCGCTACGAGCCCGCAACGAAATCGATGAGCTCTTGCTTGCTGTGCACGTCGAGCTTCCGATAGATATTGCGCCGATGGGTGATGGCCGTTCCTTCCGATATCACCAATTCCTCCTGAACGCGCGAGGTGTTTCCTTGGGCCAGAATAATGAGAACCTCAAGCTCCCGAGGGTCAGGCCGTATTCGAGGGGCGATGTTCTTGCATTTCGATACGAAAGAATGGTCGCGCCGCCTTTTCGCTGGCATCGGCTTGAGGATCGGCGTTCTTGTTAGACGAAGCTGTTGCGCTCGCTAACGGCTTCGGTGGAACTTCCGCATGGGTTTCGCCACTAATTGCTTCTTCTGGCACATGAAATGCAAGTTTGCCTCGGCCGAAAAGTGCCACTTCATGAAGCATGTCTTTGGTGATAAGCGTATTGGTTGCCAGGAAGAGCAGCATTACGCAGGCCATGCTTATGCTGCAAATGAGCATGGTGCCATCGCTGCTTCGACCAACGATTCCGGCAAATTGGGGAATGAAACCTTGACGAAGGCAACGGCGACGAGTCCAGCAAGCACTCAGCGCAGAGGAATGAGACATTTCGGCCAGGGCGAATTGGCCGCATTCCGCATACCCCGGTCAATTTCGCACGATACGAGCAGTGTGACCCCGGCGAGCGACACCACCCAAACCATGCTGAAAAATCAGAACGAGCCACATATTGAATTCGCTGCCAGGGGAAATGGGAAAGAAACTGAGCAGCGCAATTGCGAAAAGCGCCCTTAGGGAACCGAACGGGTTGGGCTCGCGGTTCGGCATCCAACCTATTGCGACGATGCCCGCAAAAAGCACGAACGCGGGGCGCCCAGGCGTTGATCATAGCTGCGACTTGGATGGAATCGCCCATGAACGACGCGTCGCTCGAGACGAACAGCGCGATAGGCACGGTCGAAGCTGCCCCTAGAAGGAGCATCGCCCCAGCTGCTCGCTTGTTGAACGTTTCTATTTTTTTGCGCGAAGGAGCTTTGAATCGATTGTAGAGGGGTCGACTTGAGGGCGCTCCAAACGAGGCCTCGTAAGGCAAGACGCCGCAACGAAGGCAAAGGGGATGCTGCAAGGGTGGCCGGCGCAGGCAAAACGGCAAAACGAAAATGGCGGCGCAGGCGACGAGGATTGCCGTAAGCGTTACGAAAGCGACCTGCTTTGGCGCAGGCACATAAGACACCGTTCGAGTTGAAAGAACGCTTATGCCGCTCAGCGCACCCAATAAGGGCAAACGCGATGCAGCTGATAGGGTGCCGCCTTCCGATTGCCCGGTTGCCAAAAGCAAGGCGATGCCGAATGCGTATGTGGCGATTGCTCTATGTCGAGCACGTGGCCCGAGTCGTTCTTGAGCGTTTCCTGCATGGGAAATGCGAGCGCATGCCACCGCGAAGAGCTGCGGCAAAGTAGCACGCAAGCGGAAGCGATGCGTTCGATAAGCAGTCAGACCATTCGACGTGCTACGCGTAGCAGGTGTAGCCGGAACAAGAGACCACCTGTAGAGCGCAGCTGATGGCGCTTTTGATTGGCGTGCTGCTTGCCGTCTTTTGCGATACGTTGCCCATTTGAATTCCCCTCCGTGCACGATTCGAAAGCGCATTGCCCGCGCGTTCGTTTGCGCCCTTTGCGAGCAATTCTTTCTCGCGCGCGAACATTCAAATCGCGGTTTCCCGATGACAAAATAGCAGGTTTTCGGTCAGTGTTTTCTTCCGCAGGACAAATACTCTGTAACAGATGATTCATGAGCTGGGCAAACGCAATTCATTTGCTTTGGGGTGATTTGCGGCGGCCGATTGTGGCGTACGTTTCTCGACGCATTCGACGAAGCCGAAGAAAGGGGAGAAATAGATACTTCGATTCAGAAACAACGCAAAACGAAAGTGCGCGCGGCGTGTGCCGTAATGGGTGCGATGTCGATTTTGGTGCTGGCCCTGTACGGCTGCCAACCCTCCCCAGGCGAGCGACACTGCGAGCAAGTCCATTGACAGCTGCGACGGAAAGCATCACGTGACCGACTGGTCGCCGAGCACCGATTGCGCGACATGCCATTTCAACGAGGTCTCGTCTGAGGCCGGTGGCATGCACCACGGCATCTAAGCACGCATCGCTTTCGTGCGCCACCGTTGCCGATGCCGAGGAAGCACTTAGCTCCATAACGGCACCGAGCTCAGACTGATCGTCAGCCGACCCGCCTGAAGCAGACCGAGGTGTCGAGCGAGGTGTGCCTCGGTGCTACCACGATCAAAGCGAGCTTGCCCAGAAGACGGCGTCGGTCACGGCGCTCACCGATTCGAACGGCACGACGGTCAACCCGCACGATTTGCCGGCGACCGAAACCCATCAGGGCCATTACCTGCACGAATTGCCACACCATGCATTCCGAGCAGACCGACCTTGACGGCGACGCGAAATCGTACTGCAATGAGTTGCCACCACGCCGACGTGTTCGAGTGCTATACGTGCCACCAGCACAGCTAGTTAGAAACTCGCCCCGGTGAAAAGGGGCTTCACGGGGCGATAGCAAGCGCTTCATGCGCAAATAAAGAAAGGGGAACGAAATGGAAGGGAATGAAATGGATTTTCTCGTCGTAAATTTCCTGAAGGGGCTGGTCTTGCGCCGCTATGGCGCAGCCGCCGCAACGAGCCTGGGGGCTGCGTTCTTCCGAATCTTCGGCAGACTGGATGCCTTCGAAGTGGATTTTAAAACAGACGTGCTCGTTATTGGCTACAGTGGCGCCGGTCTGTGGGCTGCGGTCACCCGCTAAAGACGAGGGCAACAGTGAAGTGCTTGTGCTCGAGAAGGCGCCGTCGCGTGGCGGCGGAAACAGCCCATCAACATGGGCGGGCGAATACACCTGGTTGATGACGTGGACGGGGCCGTAGTACATTACTGGCTTTCACAGGGCCACACGCCCGAAGAAATTGCGCGCGCGTGGGCTGAAGAGTGCTACAACAATATGGACTATTGCGACCATTGGGGCGTGAAGACGAGAAAGAAGAAGGGCACCAAACGCTTCCGGCGGAACGGCAAGCTACGGTAAGGTCCGTGGATCGATGGCGCGAAGGCTATGCGTGTGCTCGTTCGGCGACGCGACGAAGGGCGGCAACGAGGGCTGGCATACGCTTGACCAGGCTCGTGCCGACTTGGGCATTGAGGTTAAGTTCAGCTGTCACGACGAAACCTTGATTCAGAACCCGAAACCAAGGAAATCGTCGGCGCCCTGCCACTTATATGGCGACGAGCGGTACGCCATCAAGGCACGCAAGGGCGTCATCATGACCATTGGCGGCTTTGAGCACAACGATGAACTGAAAAACACCTACTGCAAGTGCTATCCATGAATGGTTTCACGGTTGGCCCTTCAACACGGGCGACGGCATCAAGATGGTGCAAGACGTCGGCGCAGTTGGCAGCACATGAATAACATTATCGGCTCGTATAACGCGTGGTTCAAAGACTTCCGAGTGGAAATACGCATTCACCCTTACGCCCCAGGCGAATAACTTCGTGATGCTCGACCGTCTGGGCAATCGCTGGATTGCCGAATCGACGTTCTTGAGCCCGCACGTTGGTTGGCATGAGTTCGAGAAGTTCAACGACGAGAAACCGTGCGACTTCGAGCGCACATTTCCGACCTGGGTCGTTCTTGGATCAAACGTCATTGATGCGGGGCCGCTTGGTGCTACTGCGGCGGCACTCTGAACACGCCTGGCGGATCGACCACCATTGGAATGACGTTGAGCGACATTCCTGCAGAGTGGTGGCCAGTATCGGTTGGAGCGAGGACAATTCGGCCGAAATCAGAAGGGCTGGATTCTGAAAAGCCGACACGATCGACGAGCTTATCGAGAAAATGGCAAAGGTCGACAGGGCCCCCCGATGCAGAGGCCGTGAAGGCGACTATTGAAGTACAACGGCTACTGCTGCGCCGCTGGCGGCGATTTCCAGCGTACGGAAGCCACGCGCTTGCGCCGGTTTCGACCCCGCCGTATTACGCGTATCCCCCTTTATCCCGGC
>VOFG01002190.1_pt1:12500-21846 | contig 21846 bp, 24 predicted proteins | sample 5384171 | NCBI WGS metagenome assembly VOFG01 (sample SAMN12384726, study PRJNA508395) | human gut metagenome | isolation source: healthy gut F | host: Homo sapiens | reverse complement strand
ACGATTCTTGTTGATTTTGCAGTATCTCTATTTCGACCGGCAGGGCATAGAGATTTTCTAACCTCTTCGCTCAGGCCGTTGAGGGTCCTTCAGGCGGGTCGCATCTTTTCAGTGGTTACAATTAGCTTCGGCGAGGACATTCGGGCGTAAGTGTCATTGATTAGGGCTACGTCTTTGGCCGAGAAGTAATGGTGGTCGCCGAAAGAAAGCGGCGTGATATCCGTTTCATAATGTTCGAGGTCCATTTTCATTTGTTCCGGCGAAGCGATGCCTGTAAGCAGCAAGACATGCTTGTGGGGCAGCAACTCGTCCAAAGGATATTCTCCCTCTTCGAACAACGGTATGAGACGGCTGTATTTCAGTGTCGAGAAGAACAACTTCTGATAAGGGTACAACTTCAAGGCCTTACTGATGACCCGGAATCCCATGGGCTTGATGTCTTCCGGGCATTTGGTTACGATTACGATATTGGCCCGGTCTTTTCCTTCTTTCGGTTCGCGCAAACGTCCTGCGGGGAGCAACTTGTCGTCGCAAATCAAGCGATGGTAATCTACTAACAGGATGTTGATACCTGGTTTTACATAGCGATGTTGGAACGCGTCGTCTAACAGGATGACTTCTGTTCCCGGTGCGATTTGCTCGTCGCATAACCGTTCAATTCCCCGGCGGCGGTTTTTGTCCACAGCGACATAGACATCTGGAAACTTTTGTTTCATCTGATAAGGCTCATCGCCTATGGTGGGCATAGGCGTTTCGGGTGTGGCCAAAATGAATCCTTTTGATTTACGTTTGTATCCCCGACTCAACACGGCCACTTTATGCTTCTTTCGTAATAGGCGGATGAGATATTCCGTATGTGGTGTTTTCCCGGTACCGCCTACGGTGATATTGCCGACCGAGATAACGGGTATGTCGTAACTTTGGGATTTCAGGATTCCCATTTCGAAAAGCTCGTTGCGAATCCTTACGCCTATTCCGTAAAGCCAAGCTACCGGTAACAACCATTCGTTGATTTTGATTAAGTATCCTTCCATGATGGTTTAGTTGATAAAGTTCGGCTCATACGGTATCCGGGCTTGCAGAACGCTCATTTGCCGGAGCTGTCTCAGGTTCATTAGCGGGGCGTAATATGTTCCGAGGGTCTCTTGTAAGGCCGTGTTCAGATAGTCCTTTTTCTGTTGGTCAAACAAACCCTCGTACCAAGGGGACGGAGTCGGTGCGTATTCCGTATGGTAATCTTTTATTTGGGCCAATGAAGCCGCCTTTTTTGATGGCGGTCTGGAGGTTGCCGTTGGCATCGGCCAATCCGTTTTCTACGGCCTGCCGTCCGGTCCAGACCCGTCCTTCGGCCAGTTTTTCCACTTGGCCGGTTTTCATATTCCGTCCGTCTGCTACACGTTCGGTAAACAATTTGTAACCCCGTTGTATATATCCTTGCATCATTTGAGCTTCCGAGGGATTGAATGGGCGTGCCAATGTACCGAAATCGGCGTGTGCATTGGTTTTACTACATCGAAGTGCAGGCCTAATTTGTCACTGAGCAGTTGGCTTGCGTCGGGAATGAGGCCGAAAATGCCGATGCTTCCGGTCAACGTAGTCGGTTCGGCCACGATATAGTTGGCGGCGCAGGAGATGTAGTAACCGCCCGAGGCTGCCATTCCACCCATGGATACGACCACGGGTTTGGCCTCACGGAGCAATTTCACCTCGTGCCATATCTGTTCGGAGGCGTAAGCGCTTCCGCCTCCGGAATTTACGCGAAGTACTACTGCTTTGACCGATTCGTCTTCACGCAGTGTTCTCAGGTCGCGGCATACGGTTTCTGCGTCTATCACATTTTCGCTCCATTCTGTTTTTCGGTCTACGATGTCTCCGTATGCATAGTAGACTGCAATCTTATCACCTTTTTTTCGGGGTTGCTTCGGTGGCAGCCGCCAGTTCTTTCACACTGACGAGGGGCAGGGCACCTTTGTCCTTTCCGGTTTTTGCGCGTAACATTCGGCTTATCCCGTCGATATAGCAAAGGCTGTCCACCATGCCATTCCGTACCAGTTCTTCTGCGGGACGGAATGTGAGCATACTGTCTGCGTATTCGTTCAACAAGTCCTTCTTGATGGAGCGTGAACGGGATACGTCCGTCAGCATGGTTTGCCAGATGTCATTCAGGTAGGACGTGACCTGTTCGCGGTTGGCGTCACTCATTCGGGTGGCAGTAAACGGTTCCACGGCCGATTTGTAGCTGCCTACTTTGAACACTTGCATCTTAATGCCTATCTTTTCCAATAGGTCTTTGTAAAAAATAGGCTGCGAAGCCATACCACACCAGTTCACCTGTCCCTGTGGATTAAGGATGATGCAGTCAGCTATGCTGCAAATGTAGTAAGCCCCTTGGGTATAGTGGTGCTCCGTATGCGATGATATATTTGCCGCTTTTCTTGAAATCGGCGAGGGATTCCCTGATGTCTCGTATCATGGCGGGAGTTGCTCCCAAGAGGGTTTGTGCTTCTATATATATACCGTCTATGTTCGGATTTTCTTTAGCACCTTGGATGGCTGTCTGTATTTCTCTCAGACTGAGGGTGGGGTAAGTACTGCCGAACAGGTCTCCGAGAGGATCGTTCGGTGCATCTTCCTGTAATTCGCCGTTTAGCGTCAGGCGAAGTACGGATTGGGGTTTTGATGGATGGGGCGGCACTTTCCATGGTCATCATCCCCGCAATGGACAGGATGCCCTAATATGAAGAGGGCTATGCCAGCCAGAAACAAGCCACAGAGCGTGGCCAAAGTATATTTGACGAAATCTTTCATACGTTGTATAAAGTAGGTAAAGCTACACAATTACGCAAATGTACAATAATGTCTACGATTTACAAACGTTATACCTTATAATAATGTTTAAATCAGCTCCGTCGGAGGATAAAACTCCGTATGGGAGACCGCTTGCGTTATGGATTTTGCGGGGCGGCCTTGGAGGAATGTGCCTGGGCATGGGAATGGAACGCGACGGCTGCCATGAGGCACAGGCAAGGATACATGGGCATCATGAGGCGTGGAAACTCGGCGTATGCTCCCCAAAAGGCTGTGAATATCGTGGCACAGCAGAACGCCCACAGCAAAAAGGACAACGCGGTTTCCTGCTTGTGTTTCCGCCTTGTCCACAGGCGCAGGGTGAAGAAGAGGATAAATGCGTGGGTAAACCATAAGAACGTTGATGATTCGGTTCATTATTGTACCGGTAATCCCAAATCCCGCATTGGGATAATAGGGCAGGACAAAAAAGGAGAAAATCTCGGCAACGTCCTTTGAGATAGCCTATTTTGTCTTGGCCGATTTTACGGTCTATGTTTTCCAGATATTCCACATAACCTTCCGTGGCTCCCCACATCTGTTGCACGCGGTCGCGCTCTTCCGGAGCTGCCATGATGATACGGTTGACGGAGGAAACTTGCGAGAGGGTGAACAGTCCGTATCGTTGTTGGATGGCCGAGCAGTAAAGGAGAGTGAGGGCACAAGTGGTCGCCAGGCAAACGAATGTGGTCCATTTTGTAGCGACACTGGCGCGTCGGCCTCTCCATGATAAGGCGAAAGACAGGAGGACGACCGGGACGAAACAGATAAAGAACGGCGGAGCATGATGAGCAGGAACATAAGGCCGCAAGTCAGGAATGAAAAAAGGTGGGGGTGGGCTTCGTATAAATGGACTTGCAGGTCAGGAAGCACAAGAAGACTACTCCCGAGAGGGCGAGCGACTCGGTGCCAATGTCTTCTATGCACCAACTGATAACGGCTGGGTTGCAGGCGTAAAGCGCGGTGGAAATGAGCCTCACTTGTGGCTTGTCGGTTATGTAAGTAGTCGTTTTGTAAAAGTAGATTGCAGAAACCAGGAATATGGCAAACAGGAATACTGAGATTCCGTAAGGATTCCATTCGCCCAAAAGAAGACGGGCGGTGTGGCAGACGGCAGGCATTACCGGCGTACGGATGAAGTCGATTTCCCCTCAAACAACCGCGCACCGGCTCTGTAGTAAGAAGCGGTGTCGGGCGAAGTGCCGATACGGAATCCGTTGGCCAGCATTTCTGCGATGTAGATGCAAATGGCGGCACGCGTGAGCAAGGCAAGGTTGTGCCGGTCGTCGAACCCTCGTATGCGTTGTGCCGCAGTGCGGAGCTGCGTGCAGACAGTCTTGAAGGTGTCGTCAATGTTTTTTGCGTTCATGATATTCCTGTTCCGTATTGATGTTCCAAATGTCTTGTTTGTCGGTTTTCCCGTCCCGGATGTAGGGCCACAGCCTCCATGGCCGTAAGCATGGAGTGGTCCATGTTGTTGTATCGGTGCTGTCCGTTCCGCCCGATGCAATATAAGTTGGGTATGTGGTCTAGCCAGTCGGTTACTTCTTTCAGGCGGCGGTAGCTTCCGTGGTAGGCGGGATAGGCTTTTTTCTCGCGCACGATAGTGGAGTCTTTCACGTGCGTTTCGTCTTCCAGAATACCGATATGTACGAGTTCGCCGATGGCCATGGAAATGAAATCCCGGTCGGTTTTGTTCCAAAGTTCGTCGTTCTCGTTGCAAAAAGTATTCCAATCCTAACCAAATGCAGTTCCGGTAGTCCTCTACCAAATAAGGTGACCAGTTGTTGAAGACTTGGAGCCGTCCGATACACACGTCCCGCTCTTGGATGTAGATCCAAGTGTCCGGTATGCGGTTTCCGAAGGTGGGCGGCTGTCCGTTGTGTCGGATTTTGAGGCGGTCCACGAGGATGCCTACTGTGATGAAATCCCGGTAGGGCAAAGAGGTCGCTACGGAAAAGACTTCGGGAGGTACGGTGATTCCCGTGAAAGTGGATACAAGGTCTTTTGACGGGCATGGACGACAGCACGTAGTCGCACGGGATGTCCACGTGTCCGTCCGGGGTGGCGGCGGTGATGGAACGTATCAGTCCGTCTTCGTAGTGAATGCCTACAAGCCGGTGCATTAGAAGGATCGTGCCTTTTTCGTCGCGTTCGATTTCCTGCGCGGCGGTTTCCCAAAGTTGGCCGGGGCCGAATTTGGGATAAAGAAAGTTCTCGATAAGTGACTTTTCCGTATCTTTTTGCCGGATATCACCGGGCGTTCGTTTCTTGCGGACCAACATGTTTTTCAGTAAGGCTTTGATGGAAAGCCCGTTGACACGTTGTGCGCCCCAGTCGGCACCTAACACGGAGGGGTGCACTCCCCAAACTTTTTCGGTGTAATGTTCAAAGAACATCTTGTAGAGCGGACGGCCGAACCGGTTGATATAGAAATCTTGAAGGGAGAGTTCCGGGCGTTTGGACAGTGTGGCACGTAGGTATCCTATCGCGGCGCGTACGGTCCGTCCCAGTCCGAGGTTGAGTATCGTTTTGGCGTTGAAAGTGACGGATAGTCAAAGAATTTCTTCAGATAGAAAATACGTGAAATTCTGCGACGCAGTAAAATGGTACGGTCTTCTTTCTCCGGATCCGGTCCTCCGGGGACAAACGTTTTCATGCAAGGCGTAAGCAAATCGTCCTGTGCCGGACTTCCCTGTAAGGGGAGAAGCGTTGTCCACCACTTCATGATGTCAGGGTCTTTGGAGAAAAAGCGGTGCCCACCGATGTCCATACGGTTGCCGTGGTAAAAGACCGTACGTGAAAGTCCGCCCACGCAGTCCTTTTCCTCTAAAAGGATAGGGATGATATCGGTTTGGCGGAGCAGTTCTATCCCAGCCGTGAGTCCAGCGGGGCCGGCTCCGATGATAATGGCGGTTTTTCGCTTTTCTGGTGTTTTTGTTCTCATGAAGCAGGATATTGGATGGCCGCTTAATGTGTCGGGTAATGGCGAACCATTGCAAAATTAGTATAAATAATTGAGAATTTGCCATGTATTGCATATAATTATCTCTTGAAATTTATTCATGTTTTCTCGTTTGTAGCTTTTGTGACGATGAAGGGTACGAGGAGGAAGAGTTTATGTAGTGTTGTTTTCCTTCTTGGTTCCGGCTGTTTTTATCATTGTCTTTTTTGTCAGAACGTCAGATTTAGGCCTTTATGTTTGCCGTATTCGTCAGTGGTTCCGGCCTTGATGGGTTTTATTCGCTTCTCGCGGGGTGGGTTTACCGTTTTGCCAGGGTGGGGGCGGCTTTTGCTTTCCTTTGCCGTGTGCGGGGTTCGGGTGTGCGCCGGCGGGCCTCCGGCATGTCAGGTAACGGTGCTTTTGGGTGCCTTATGGTTATTCAAGATGTGCCCCGTTTTTCTTTCAGATAAATCCGGGCTGCGGTTCTGAGGGGTGTTCCGTGGCCCGGATGCTTGTTTTTTTCCGTTTTCAGCCGTGCCGTTTTCCGTTCCTGGCCAGTCGTCTCCATTTTTTGTGCGCCGAACGTAAAACCGTTCGCTTCCGATTGATTTTCCGTTTGGCTGAGACGGAGTGTATGATATACGGCATATATGCAGGATTGGGTGTGTGTTTTGTATAAATATTCAGGTTTGGGGCTACGGATTTGCCTCGATGAGGTTTTCTGTGCCCCGTTTTGGGCGTTTTGTTGTCTTTCTGATTGTTTTTCTTTCTTTTCCTGTCTTTCTGTCGGGCTTGGGGACGGTTCCCATGGCGACTGTAACCGGATGGGACGACGGCCCTTCCTGTTCCGTCTTACGGTTCTTTGTCCGGTAGGTATGGGTATTCGCTTTTGCCGTGGCGGACTTGTCTGGTCCGTCCCGTATCGTCGTTCCCATAAGCAGCCCATGAAAATCCTCCTTTGTCTGCCGGGCAGCCGTGATGTTGCAGGGTAGGGGGCTTGCGGGGGGGGCTGTGGCCGGGTTTGTGTGCACGGTGGCGGTTAAGTACCGCTTTGTTTCGGTGGATGCTTGTTGTCCTTTCTGCCCTTCCTATCTCCGTCCTTGGGCTTCCGTTCCCCTTGTGCTTTTTCTGTGTTTTCTTTGCGCGTGTTTTCGCCTCAATTGCCCCTCCCACCTTCCCGGTACCATTCCCTCTCTCGCCTCCTTTCCCTCCTCTTCCTCCTTCGTTCCCGCGTTTTCCTTCCCCTTTTCTCCGTTCTTTCCTCTCCTTCGTTTCCATTTAGAAAAAAGTTTTCCCTTAAATCATTACATGATTTCGAGTGTTAAATATATGTTTTACAGCATAATCCTTGCTTGTTTGGGAAGTTTTCCTAAATTTGCAGGAGTTTCCGCTTGAAAAAAGTGGCCATAATATTTGGTGGTTATCGGAAAAGTGTCTTACCTTGCACCTTCGCTTTCAGGAAGCAAGGCCTTTTGGGTTTGTGCGGAGTGGAGCGTAAAAGTGAAAGAGTTCATTGAAAGTCTTACATAAAGAGAAAAGTAGTACAAAAGAGCTTGGATGTTTTGGGAGGACACGTTGATTTCTTCTTAGAGTTATCCAAGGGGTAAAAGAAACAGACAAATCATGATTCCCGTGTGTCATGTCAGGGGTGTGAAAAGAAACGAGATAAACGGGTAAGTCCAGGAGTCCGAAACAGAACAGATGCCTTTCCTTATGGGTGAAGGTTAAAGATATTCTACAATGAAGAGTTTGATCCTGGCTCAGGATGAACGCTAGCTACAGGCTTAACACACGCAAGTCGAGGGGCAGCATGGACCCAGCTTGCTGGGTTTGATGGCGACCGGCGCACGGGTGAGTAACGCGTATCCAACCTGTCCTTTACTCCGGGATAGTCTCCTGAAAGGGAGTTTAATACCGATGTGTTTGTCTTTCCGCATGGGAGCGACAAATAAAGATTGATTGGTAAAGGATGGGGATGCGTCCCATTAGCTTGTTGGCGGGTAACGGCCCACCAAGGCGACGATGGGTAGGGGTTCTGAGAGGAAGGTCCCCCACATTGGAACTGAGACACAGTCCAAACTCCTACGGAGGCAGCAGTGAGGAATATTGGTCAATGGGCGGGAGCCTGAACCAGCCAAGTAGCGTGAAGGACGACGGCCCTAGGGGTTGTAAACTTTTTTATAAGGGAATAAAGTTCGCCACGCGTGGTGTTTTGTATGTACCTTATGAATAAGCATCGGCTAATTCCGTGCCAGCAGCCGCGGTAATACGGAAGATGCGAGCGTTATCCGGATTTATTGGGTTTAAAGGAGCGTAGGCGGGCTTTTAAGTCAGCGGTCAAATGCCACGGCTCAACCGTGGCCAGCCGTTGAAACTGCAAGCCTTGAGTCTGCACAGGGCACATGGAATTCGTGGTGTAGCGGTGAAATGCTTAGATATCACGAAGAACTCCGATCGCGAAGGCATTGTGCCGGGGCAGCACTGACGCTGAGGCTCGAAAGTGCGGGTATCAAACAGGATTAGATACCTGGTAGTCCGCACGGTAAACGATGAATGCTCGCTATGGGCGATATATAGTCCGTGGCCAAGCGAAAGCGTTAAGCATTCCACCTGGGGAGTACGCCGGCAACGGTGAAACTCAAAGGAATTGACGGGGGCCCGCACAAGCGGAGGAACATGTGGTTTAATTCGATGATACGCGAGGAACCTTACCCGGGCTTGAATTGCAGGTGCATGAGTCGGAGACGGCTCTTTCCTTCAGGACTCCTGTGAAGGTGCTGCATGGTTGTCGTCAGCTCGTGCCGTGAGGTGTCGGCTTGCGTGCCATAACGAGCGCAACCCTTCTCCCCAGTTGCCATCGGTAATGCCGGGCCCTCTGGGGACACTGCCATCGTAAGATGCGAGGAAGGTGGGATGACGTCAAATCAGCACGGCCCTTACGTCCGGGGCCACACACGTGTTACAATGGGGGGTACAGAGGGCCGCTGTCCGGTGACGGTCGGCCAATCCCTAAAACCCCTCTCAGTTCGGACTGAAACTGCAACCCGACTCACGAAGCTGGATTCGCTAGTAATCGCGCATCAGCCATGGCGCGGTGAATACGTTCCTGGCCTTGTACACACCGCCCGTCAAGCCATGAAAGCCGGGGGTGCCTGAAGTCCGTGACCGCGAGGGTCGGCCTAGGGTAAAACTGGTGATTGGGGCTAAGTCGTAACAAGGTAGCCGTACCGGAAGGTGCGGCTGGAACACCTCCCTTTCTGGAGCGTCTTCCTGTCCTTAGTCGTTTTCAGGTGTTTCATAAGAGGCGAGTTTCCTCTTGTACGGCTGTCTTTCTTTAGCAAAGATGTGAGACTCGAAAAGATATAGCAGTGAGGGGATGCAGGAAGCTGTTCTTCCACCTGGGGTGTGCTAGACACCTATATGCGTCCGTCGTGGCATTGAGCCGCGCCAGTCCTATAGCTCAGTAGGTCAGAGCGCCACACTGATAATGTGGAGGTCGGCAGTTCAAGTCTGCCTGGGACTACGCAAGCATGAGGGGGATTAGCTCAGTTGGTT
>VOFG01002190.1_pt1:0-7500 | contig 21846 bp, 24 predicted proteins | sample 5384171 | NCBI WGS metagenome assembly VOFG01 (sample SAMN12384726, study PRJNA508395) | human gut metagenome | isolation source: healthy gut F | host: Homo sapiens | reverse complement strand
TTTTTCCAGTGAATCCCGTATGGCACTGTTCAGGGAGTCAAGGCCGCGGAATGTCAGCCCTTCGATGTCCGCGTAGACGGAACGGTACATCAGCCTGACCGTATTTTCTACGGGAGCCTTGTCTCTGGGATGACGCACACGGGCCGGGTATACGGCGCACCCGTAATGTTCGGCGAAAGCCTCAAACTCTTCATTGATGACCGGCTCGTTGCGGCCACTCCGGGTAACGGCGGCTTTCAGGTTGTCCGGCACTATGGCCACGGGAGCACCGCCGAAGAAATGCAGCGCGTTCTCACAGGCGGTGATGAGGTCTTCCTTACGCTGGGACCACACAGCCTCGCAATAAGTGTAGTGGCTGCATGGCAGGATGGCAACGAACACTTCAACCTGCCTGGGATTCCCTGTGAACTCGTCAGTCACCTCAAGCCTGTCACCCCGCGAAGTCAATGTACATCTGGTCGCAATGTCCAACGGCCTTTGTCTGAAGCATGTACCGCAGAAGCAGGATGCCGAAATTCGCGTGACGGTAACCCTCCGGATACCCTTGGCTGTATTCCTCGAAGAGCTTGCGGACTGTGACACCCTTTTGCCTCAGGCGGACGGCGTATTTCGGAAGGAGTGCATCCAGTTCGGCACACCGTTCTGAAGGTTCTTTTGTACGGGACTTACCACCGACGAACATACCGTAAAGATGCTCGTCGGACATACCCAACACTTTCCAGTGAAAGGCCACTCTCTTGAAAAGTGCGGACATACTTCCGCACTGTGTTGCGGGATAAAGTGAAGGCACTGCTTATCTCTTTTATTCCCATCCCCGCTGCATAGCAACGGAGAACATTTTTAATTTTGCTATTGTATTTACTGTTTTAACCGTCGGCCAGGACGGCTAACGAAAATACAAAAAATCCCCTGTCAGAACTCACAACTGACAGGGGGGTATTCTTATCTTGGCTACGAGGGGCAACGATTAAATGGCCACGGGGGTCAACGCTATTTGGCGAAAGGGGTCAACATATTATGGATTTTCCAGTAGTAAACAGCACCTGCTTTGTCGTTCGATATCAGATTAAACTTTTGCTGTGCATATATAGTTTGCCCCAAAAAGGATAATTATTAAAGGAATAATGCTTCTTTTCATACTTATCTGATCTATTTTAATTATTGATTAATCTGTATATTCTGAGTTTGTACCCATTCAAAAGTTTCCCCTGTGATCGGAATAATTTTTGTCTGTTTCAAATGGATACCATCTAAGTACCGTCCATAAATACCATTTTCGGAATGTATCTCTACATTTCTGAAATATATATTTTTTGCATAATTCTCCGGTCTACCACATAGGTACATACCGAATCCATATTTTTTCGAAATAGTTATGTTTTCATACCATGCGTCGCGTATAGTCGGCATATTTTCGTCTACTTCCTTGCGAACAGTATAGTCAGGATTTTCAATACCGTAATATTGGTCAATACAAATAGCCCCTCTAAACCACATATTATCGTGATGAATAGAGTCGGTGTGTACAATATTCTTAAATGTTATATTTTCTATAACACCTCCTCTCCCCCAAGGTGCCTTCAACTGTGATACACAAGCGGTATTTTCATAAAAGCAATTATTTACTAAAACATTCCTTACGTTCCCGGCCATTTCACTTCCGACTACAACACCAAATCCCCCGAGAAACTTACAGTCAAATAATTTTATATTATCTGTCGATTTGGCGACTCGTCTTCCATCATTGTCTCTTCCTGATTTAATGGACACATTATCATCTTGCGATGAGATTGTCGTATTATAAACAACGATATCTTTAGAAGAGTCGATCGTTAATCCATCGCCATTATGGATTTTATATTTACGCCCTGTTTCCGGATCAAAGCGAGTGTTGATATATACGTCTTTAATAGTAACGCCCATACAGTAAATAAAATGAACTCCCCATGCCGGAGATTGTAAAAAGCAACTCCTTCCAGACATATATTTTCTCCATTCATCAGGCTTAATATTCGTCCCCGGTACCCTACCCCTTCTTTTTTTTCTGCTGGTTAATTAGATTTTCTCCATTGGCATCTATAATTCCTTTTCCTCGAATAGAAAATTCTTGAATACCACCAGATAGTAAAGTTCCCCCCGTTTATCAGGGATGCATATTGACTACCCTCAATTCCTTCAAAACGGGATCTTACTATCGGGTAATGCGCTAAATCAGAACTGCCTTTTAGAATAGCACCTTCTTCAATATAGAGAGTCATATAACTTTTAAAGAAAAGTGCTCCCGTGAGATATACTCCTTTGGGAACCACAACAATGCCTTGTTTGTTACAGGCGTCAATAGCCTGCTGAATAGCTTTTTGTGTCAAGTGATTTTCCATCTCCAACTGCACCGAAATCTTTAATATTGAAATATTTTGGTGATAGGCTTGTTCTGACATATAGTAAGTTACTATTATATATGACTTTATTTTTTTATTTTGCAACTTCACTTGGAAATGATAAGAAGAATCAGAAGGTAAATTTTTTACATCATAATAAGTCATTGCAGTTGTATCCAAAAAGCTTTCCATTACAATAGATTGAATAGTGATGATCATCATCTGTTTTACCCCCCTTCTCCCCCACAGCAACGATACTGATTGAGACGTTGTTGAACCCGGAGCCGTCGATAATCGTATCGCGTAATGTATCGGTTCTCCGGCAAATACCGGAATTAAAGAATTAAGAATAAGTATAAATACGAGAATATGAATACCTTTCATGTCGCTTATAATTTAATTAGTGAATTTTAATGTCTATTGTATCACCAAACGGGTTGAAATCGAAAATCAAATAGTTGTTTTTTTCTTTAACTTTTAATTCTTTTCCATTTTGGTGTACTATTATTTTCGTATGGTTACTATTTTTCTTCACTACCATCGTGAGTGGTTCGGTAAACAATCGTGAGTCAAGCGCTAATCGAGGAGTAATTTGAATATTCGATTCGTATTTTGCGACATCCAGTTGTACGTTGTTCCGAGCCTTTGTATAGGCTGACACTTTCTCAAATGTATCGACCCATATTTTGTCTTCCTGTTTTTTACTCTGCGAAAATGTTCCCACAGTATTTCTGAATCGGAAAAAGCATCGTATCCATAAGTCATACCGTGCAACATCCCGATACTCCACTCACCCGAAATAAGTAAGTCCTTTATCCATTTATCTAACGATTCTACTGTTGAACCGGATTTCTCTCCGCCTATTCCAAACTGACGGGTGCGAGTGCCTACTCTTCCTTCTGAAGCCATACAAATGATTTCTTCATTGAAAGAATTGCCCGGATAACAAAACGAAAGGGGCTTTTTTCCGATATTGGCTAATATGATACTATCGTTCTTCCCAATTTCAGTACGTACTTCTTCTGTTGACAGATTTTTTAAATTGGGATGGGACCAACTGTGATTTCCGATTTCATGTCCGTTGTCTGACATTTCTTTCATCTGTTTCCATGTCATACGTGGCTTACCTTGTTGTGCTTCCTTTTCTTCAATGATTTTTCCGCACACATAAAAAGTACCCTTGAAACCTACTTTTTCCATTTCAGGAAAAACCAATGTATAATGCTCTTTTAGCCCATCATCAAATGTATAGCAGACGGCACACGTTTTATTGTCTTTATAATCGGCGACATAAACATCCGGATCGTGGTAACGGACGAAAGGGACCAATGCAGGAACAACCTTTACCACTTCTCGTACAGCTATTTCCGCAACCACCTTTCCACCGTAAATATTAAGGTGGGTATTATCTATTTTCCCGTCGGGATGCGCGTCATATACACCTGCGGGTATCCACATATAGAGTTTTGTCGATTCTTCCGGGCCTAATTGCGTTACTAAATCATGAGTCAGATGAGTCATATCGACAAATGGAACATTCATTTCTTTCGCAACCCTGCGTGGTGCAACAACGTATTCACCATGTGTATCAACCAGTATATCTCCCTCTGTTTCATAGCGGTCCTTGCGCTCGCCCACATAACCTGATGGCGGGTAGTTTCGACGTACAATAGAATTAAATAATACAGGATAAGCCCCTTTGGCACGGGTTTCCCGAATGAATTTTCGTAAATTTTCATCAAAGAGCCTCCGGGAACTGTATGCAGTTCTTTAGTTGTTTTCTCATCGTTATGCCCGAATTGTATGAATACATAGTCTCCCTTTTTCAATCGTGATAAGACTTTATCCCAACGCCCTTCATTGATAAAACTAAAAGTGCTTCGACCGCTTGATGCATGATTTTCGATTTTTACATTGGCTTCTGTCAGGAAACAGGGTAACATTTGTGCCCATCCTCGTCCCTGATAACCATTTTGAGTATTATAGTCTGCCATTGTCGAGTCGCCAATGGTAAAAATGGTAATAGGTTGGGTGTCAACTGTAGTGAATGCCGACAATATTAACAACAAGAATGTAGCAGGGATTAAAAATGTATATTTCATGTCCTAAACTATTAATTTAAAGTTTCAGATACAAAATTACAACCGTAGTATTTAAAGCAGTTAAATATATCTGTCGAATATGGATAACAAATTCGTCAAAAAGAAAAAAACAATCAAAAAGAAAGCATTACAAGGATTTTTAATTCATTATTTTATCTCTTCAACAACTTTTTCGGCAATGATTCTCTGTCCGGAGGGAACCATGTGTACACCATCAGGAGCATAGTGATTAAAAATCTTCTGTAGAGGATGATAAATATCTATTACTTGGAAGTTTTTTGTTTTGCAATCCTTTTCAATTCCGGAACAAGCAAAGATAAACGCTCGTTTCCTCCCTGATATTTATATTCAACGTCAGTAGAACGCATAGGCGGTGGTGTGATAAATATAAGCTTCGGATTAGAGTTTTTGATAAATTGATGCGTTTTGATTTTCTGAAGAAGTTTTTCAAAATTAGCAATTACTTCATCCTGCTTTTCTGAAAATTCATTTTTGGCATCGTTGGTTCCTAGACAGACAATCACATAATCATATTTATCTTGTCCGATTTTATGTTTTGCTTCATTTAGGAAATCATCTATGTTTCTCAATGCGTTCAATTCTTTGTTGCCAAGGTTATCGAAGCCAATGGTTCGTCCGGAACGTGAATTATTGACAATACGAGCATTGGGCATCATCATCTTCAATTGGTCTACCCAACCGCCTTTATTTTGACCATTTGAATCACCAATCGTCAGGATATTATATTTCGTTGATGCTATATAGCTATGAGGCAACAATGCCAGTGCTTGTGGTATTTGTTCATGCCCTCCTTCAAATACAGTCAACCGGATATTTTGGTACTGACGGGTCAAATGCACAGGTCTGTTAAAGATTACACTGTTTACTTTGTGTAAAGGGTTCATCCGTTTGGTTACTAAATCAATCACTTTTTTTCGGAAATTAGATCAGAATCCGAATTTGCTTTCTTCATAATATCATCAAGATTAGAAGTATTGTATTTCAAATCTCCTACTAAGCGATTATACATATTGATTGAGTGGGTAATAGGAACAGAACCTATGTATCCATCATGTATACCGGTGTAAATATAGAACTGAGAGTTTTCGCGCTTTTCTTTCGGGAATTTTTGCCACAATGGGGAACGTCGCAATGCCTCTTCCCGATTGTAAACAGTATCAACCGATACGGATTTTACAATATCATCGGCATATTTTTGTTTTCGGCCTACGGATTCCCAATACCAGGCATCTATATCAGATATAGGAACCCAGGCAGAAAACGATTTAACAGGATATTGAATATTCATATATGCGTATAAAGTCGCAAGTCCACCTCCTGAAACGCCAATTATATGGACTTCTTGAGGATCCGCATTCGTATGTTTTAGTGCAAAATCAATAGCATCTTCTATGTCAGACAGTACCAATGTGCTACATGTCGCTTCCGGTTTATTATTTGCTCCCCTAAAATCCGGATGGATATAATTCCAATCACGTGCCATTACGTCATTTACCAGTGGGTCTTTTTGAGTATAATCGCCACTCCATGTATGAAGACTGACTATTAACGGTTTGCGGATTTTACTTTTCGTTTTGTATACAAAAGCTTTCTGAATTTTGCAATCAGTTGATGAGATTATTTCAACTTCTTGCAATTCCTGACTCGGTTTATTCTTTGTCGTATTATCCCACAAAGGTTCTGTTTGAGCAAAGAACTCAGAAGTATTTCCTAGAAAAAACAAAAGAGATAAAAAAGAATAATCGATTCATGGATAGAAATTTATTAAGATTATTTATTGTTGTTTTTTGCCCGTGTTACTTCTGAAGGAGAGTATCCCTATTCATTCTTAAACCATGTACGGAAATAGCTCATAGTATTAAATCCACTCATATAAGCCGCCTCTGAGACATTGTAATCACCCGTTTGAAGCAATTGCATACTTCTTCTCAAACGTATTTTGCGAATATATTCATTTATGGTAATGCCAGTTAATGCTTTGATTTTCCGATACATGGTGGAGTGACTCATTCCTATCTGTTGTGTAAGAAAAATAATATCCAGTTTCTCATCATTGATATTTTCCTCGATAATTTCGGTTGTTTTTCAGAAAAGCCTCATCCAGATTACTTAACTTTAAGGGTTCTTCTATAAAAATAGCAGACTCTGTTTCGCTACCAGTCAATGACGAATCAGTTATTCGTTTTGCCAAACGTGCTCGTGATTCGAGCAAATTCAGCATGCGTGTACGCAGCAGTTTTGGCACTGAATGGCTTGGTCAGGTAAGAGTCTGCTCCACTCTCATATCCTTCCTCCTTGTCTTGCATCGAATCTTTAGCTGTAAACAAGATTACGGGTATATGGCTGGTGCGTATATCCTCCTTTATAGCACGGCATAATTGGATTCCATCCATCTGCGGCATCATTATATCGCTGACTATTATATTGGGGATGGTTGACAAGGCTATTTCGAGTCCTTCTTTTCCATTGCTTCCTTCCAATACTTTGTATTCGGTATTAAATGATGAAACGATATATTTTCGTATGTCCTCATTGTCCTCTATGACGAGAAGTAGCAGACGATTGTCTTGCTCGCTGTCTTCTTCAGCCATGTCGACGACTTCGGAAGCAGACGCAACCTCCTTGTGCATAGCATCCGGATAGTCATAATCGGCAAGTATCCGGAAGGTAAAGGTGGTACCTTTACCGACAACGCTCTTAACTTCCAACATCCCTTGATGGAGGGTGGCCAATGATTTTACCAATGCCAATCCTATTCCTGTACCGGATGCCTGATACTTCCCTTTTCCTTGATAGTATCGTTCAAAGATATGGGGCAGTTCATCCGGTTCGATGCCGCACCCCGTATCGGAAACAGAGATAATTGCATAGTTGTCGCTTGTTTCATTGCCGCAAGAAAGTGATATTATAATTTCTCCGTGATGTGTGTATTTTATGGCATTGGACAGTAAGTTGTTTAGAATAGTCATTATGATTTCCGGGTCATAGTAAATTTGAAT
>VOFG01002518.1_pt1 | contig 21892 bp, 33 predicted proteins | sample 5384171 | NCBI WGS metagenome assembly VOFG01 (sample SAMN12384726, study PRJNA508395) | human gut metagenome | isolation source: healthy gut F | host: Homo sapiens | reverse complement strand
AAGATGATGGCTGGGAGCGTGTGCTTGGCCTGCTCAAACAGGTCGCGCACGCGGGACGCGCCCACGCCGACAAACATCTCCACAAAGTCGGAGCCGGAAATCGAGAAAAACGGCACGCCTGGCTTCGCCTGCCACGGCCTTGGCCAGCAGCGTTTGCCGGTGCCGGGCGGGCCGATGAGCAGCACGCCCTTGGGGATGCGCGCACCCAATTGCAGGAAGCGGTCGGAATGCTTGAGGAACTCCCACGATCTCGCGCAGCTCTTCCTTTTCCTCGTCCGCGCCCGCAACCTGCGCGCGAAGGTGACGCGATTCTTGTCATCCGTCACCACGCGCGCCTGGCGCGCCAAAGTTCATCACCTTGTTGATTTTGCCGCCCATCTGCTGACGCATGAAGAAGAACCAGAACGCGACGATCACCAGCGTCAGCACCGCAAAGGGAATCATTCGACCCACCATGCGGTTTCGGGCACGGGCTCGTTGGTGAGGGTGAAGCCGTAATCCAGCGCCGTGACCCTGGCTGGCGTCCACGCCGTCGCGCGCGGCGACGACTTGCTTTCGTCATTATGGAAGCTGGCCCCACGTCGTTCAAGGGATTTGCAGCGTAAAGTCATATTTTGCCGGGAAGCTCGAAGCAGGAATGCTCGAGTCCTTGTAAAGACCATAGGCGTTGTATTCGGAGACCATCAGCTGAGAGATCTTCCCGTCCCGAACCAGGCCGAGGAAATCGCTGTAGCTGATCTCCTTGGTTCTCGGTCTTGGCGGGCAGCATCACCATCTGCGCCATCACCACGACCAACACCAGCGCGATCAGCCAGAAACCTGCGCCGCGCGCATAAAACCTTTTTTCTTTTCGCAAAGGAATTCAATGCGCTCCCTTCCCTTTGGGAAAATGAGATTCTAAAAACTTACATATACATCTTCGAGGCTGAATGCAGACGTCGGGCAGGTTGCGGTAATGCTCAGCGTAATCCAGACCATAGCCGATGACGAACTCGTCCGGGATGGTGAAGCCGATGTAGTCGGCGTTCAGCTCCACGCGGCGGCGGTCGGGCTTATCCAGCAGCGTCAGGAGCTTGACGGGCGGATTGCGGGTCTTCAAGAATTGAGCAGGTAGCTCATGGACATACCGCGGTCCACGATGTCCTCCACGATCAGCACATCCTTGCCCTCGATACCGTGGTCCAGATCGCTTGAGGATGCGCACCACGCCGGAGGATTTGGTGGAAAGAGCGTAGCTGGAAATGGCCATAAAGTCAATGGCGCAGGGAATTTCAATGCGGCAGAGCATATCGGCAAATACCAAAATCACCGCGCCCTTTGAGGATGCAAACCATCAGCAGATCCTTGCCGGCGTAGTCGGCGTTGACCTGCGCGGCCAGCTCGTCCAGCCGCTTCTGAATCTCCTCGTTGCTGATCAAAACACGTTCAATTTCATCCTTTGAATACTGCATCATTCTTCTCCTTCAACGGTTGATATTCTATCACCAGCGCCTGCACGCTTTCCGGCACGACCGCACAGGTCTTGCCCGGCGCTACCCCGACCGCCCAGAGGATTTCCTCCCCCATCACGATCAGCGGCACGCTGTCCCGCAGCGCGCGCGGCACTTTTTTGTCAATCAGGATATCGCTCAGCTTCCGCTTGCCGCCGCCCAGCAGCGCCAAGCGGTCGCCGTCCTGCGGGTGCGCACAAACAGCGGAGCGCATATTTTGTCCGCATCGAACACCTGCGTATTTTCCGAGGTTGAGGTTCTTCGGAACCTTCCCCGTCCGCAGCGTAAAGCGGCCCAGCGGCGTTTCGTTTTTTCGCCGGAATGCAGCGCCCAGCGCCCCGCTTCCAGCAGGTTCCATTATAACCCTTCGCACTCCGTTTGTATCGCGCTCGAACAATTCTTTACCTAAACTTACCCTCCGACCGACACCGCCAGCCAGCAGGCTCTCGATCCGGACGATATCCGCGGCAGAAAAAAACTCCGGCGTCCCTTGCGCGCGCAGGTATTGCGCGATCACTTCACTTCGGAGACCCGGATGCAGGTCGGATACATCTGCCAGCGCCGCGCCGTACATTCGGCTGCGCAGCACCCGCAACGCTTCCTGCCGGACGAAATCGCTCTGCCGACGCGCCAGCTCCCGCCGCACGGCGATAGCCTCCACCGCGCGCGGATTGAGCTTTTCCATGCAGGGAATCAGCTCGTGCCGAATGTAATTCCGCGTATAGGCGATATCGGCGTTGGTTTCGTCCTCGACGTGCGGAAGATGATTTTCCTGCGCATATTGTTCGATCTGTGCACGGGAAAAGGGCAGCAGCGGGCGGATCAGCGCACCGTCGCGCCCCTCATGCCGGACAGCCCGACGGGCGACGCGCCGCGGATCAGGTGCATCAGCACGGTTTCGGCCTGATCGTTCAGGTGGTGCGCAGTGGCCAGCGTTTCAAGACGGCGCGCTTCCCGCGTTTTCCAAAGGAAATCATAGCGCATTGCGCGCGCGGTTTCTTCGATGCCTCGGCCCTCTTTTGCCGCCTGCGCCGGAACATCGAGATGGATGACGTGCAGCGGCACGCCCCACTCCGCACAACTCCTGTACAAACCGGCAGTCCCGCCGGGGAACTCTCCCCGGGATGCCGTGCTCGACGTGTGCCGCCTCCACGCGCACGCCGCATTGCAGCAACAAATGCAGCTGCACCACCGAATCCAACAGCGCGCAGAGCACGCTTTGTCCGCCCGCGCATCGCGCAACCTGCTCCCGCACTTTTTGTTTCCCCGCAGCAACTGATTTAGTCAGTATACTATTTTATAGGAGGGCGCTGCGGATTGCAAGCCCCGCGCCGGAATGTTCAAAGTTTTTAACCCCGTCTTGTCCTGTTCAGGCTCCTTTTCCACCACGCGCTCCATGTTACGCGCAATGCGGCCGAGATATTCGTTGAGCTGCTGCTGTTCCTCCAGCGTAAAGCCCTCCAGCAGCTCCGCCGTCACCACGCCGATGCGGCTTTCGCCGGTCTCGCACATCTCGCGCCCCTTTTCCCGGACAAATGAACCCGCAGGATGCGCTGATCGTGCTCGTCCATCTCGCGCAGCACCAGCCCGGCCTTTTCCATGCGCTTTTAGGGGTCACGGTCATCGTGGCGGGCGAAAAGATTGAGCGCGCGCCATTTCCTTCTGGCTCATGCCGTCGTTTTTGTACAACAGCATCAAAATCGGCGGCTGACCGCGATACAGGCCCACCTCCGCCAACTGGCTCTGGATGCGGCTGTAATACATCCGGATCAAACGGCCAAACCTCATCTCAAACTTCACGTGGGCTTCGCCCTGCTTTTTCCTGAATGCTCATCCCATCGCTCCCTTTCCGGCAACTTGTTGATTATCTAATGATTTATAATCTAAACTTCGTTTTGCCTTTTGTCAACCGTTTGAGGCGAAAAGTCACAAAACCTTCATTCCTCCCCCTCAGAACGCTCAGCATTCCGCGGGAACTTTTTGGCTTCCCTGCACCCGCAGAGTCATTTCGGCGCAAACGGACCCGATGGGGGGCTCTCCCTCCTGCGCACTCCTTCCCCCTGCGCGGCAAAACGTGCAGCCTCCACTCGCACCGCAACACCCTTGCCGCGCCCCCCCTCCTCTCCTCCACATCTTCCCAAAGCGCAAAAGAAGGACGCATGAATGCGTCCTTCCTGTTCTTCTCGCCTAAACGATCACGTCGCCGGTTTCGCCCGGCCCCCGTTGAAATAGAGCCACCACCGCGCCCAGTTGACCGCATGGTCGCCGACGTGTTCGAGGTACTGCGCGATGCTGATGGCGGTCATCGTCTCGCTGTCCTGCACCTGATGCGCGCCCTGGCGGGCGATGCACTCGCGGTAAATCTGCTCGCAGATCACGTCCACCTCGTCGTCCATTCGCAGCACGGCCTTCATGCCCTCGGCATCCTCGCCCAGCGAACAGGTGAGCACGCGCTCGAGCATGGTTCCGACGCGCTCGCTCATGCGGAAAATATCGTCCAGCAGCGGCACCTTGCCGTATTGCTCCCGCATCATCGCGCGGCCGATGCCCGCCGCCTGATAGCCGATGCGCTCCATCTCATCCGCCGTATGAACCAGATAAAACAGCTTGCGCAGGTCCACCGCGACGGGGTGCTGCGTGGCGATCATGCGCATCACGCGCTCATTGATGGCCATGCGCATTTGCCGCAGGGTGTAATCCTGCTCCAACACGCGGTCCACGACGTTGAAGTCGCGGCGGCGCACCGCATCCATCACATCCTGAAGGGTCTCGGCCGCCAGGTTGCACATATGGATGCTGTCGCGCTGGATCTCGCGCATTTCCTGATCGTAAATGCTTCGCATATCGTATCCTCTGTTCCTCCGCGTTTCTTGAAAGGTTTAGGCGAATTTGGGGCTGACGAACTGCTCGGTGTGCAGGTGCTGCGGATGATAGAACAGGTCGCTGGTGCGGCCCCATTCGAGCACCGTGCCGTCCTCCATCATGGCGGTCTCCTCGGCAATGCGCCCCCGCCATCTGCGGCGAATGCACCGCCACGACGATGGTGCAGTCCTTTTTGAGGTTGAACATCATATCTTCCACCTTCATGCTCGTCATGCTGTCGAGCAGGCGGGTGGGTTCGTCCATCAGCAGCAGGCCCGGCCGCAGCGCCAGCGCGCGCGCAATGCACACCAGCTGTGCCTGCGAACGGTTTAGATAAGAAGCGTCGGTGTAGAGCAAATCACGGAATTCCTCCAATATGCCCATATATCCCAGCGTTTCCTCCGCACACTCTTCAATTTCTGCTTTTTCTTAATGCCCTGCAAGCGAAGCCCCGCGGTGATGTTGCCCAATATATTTCCGGCAAAGAGCACAGGCTCGGTAAAGACCATGCCCACTTTCTGCCGCAGAAGGCTTATATCCTGCATGAAGATCGAGCTGTTGTCCAGCATGATGTGGCCGCTGACCACCGCCCGCCCTCCTCCGCCATGCGGTTGATCACGCGCAGGAAAGTGGTTTGCCGCAGCCGCCCTTTGCCCATCAGGGCCAGGATATGTCCCGCCTGCGCCGTGACGGCCAAATCGTGCAGCACAACTTTTGTCGTCAATGGACGCATTGAGGGTTTTCTACCACCAGTTGTATCGGCAATTTTCTTCCTCCCTTTCACCGCGCCACTTCAGCGCTGTGAGAGCACGCGCAGCAGGATCATCACCAGCACCAGGCCCATGGCCAGCACGGCGGCATCCTGCCTGCCCAACCAGGTCAGGCGGAAAAGCTCGGTGGCCAGCACCTGATTGGGCATCACCGCGCCCATCAGCACCAACAGCGCCGTCGCCTCGCTCAATATTCTTTCAATCAGGCTCAGAACCACACGCGACAGATCCGGCATGGCCTGGGGAATGATAATCTTGAAAACACCTGCCCGAACGAGCCGCCCAGCGCCTCGCCCGCCTGCCGGTATTTCTCCGGCACCACGCGCAGCGCCGCGTCGAGCCGCGCCACGGTATAGGGCAGAAACATCACCGCCAGCAGTACCGCCATCACGGTCAGGCCTCGTGAACGGCGGCTTTTCGCCCGGTCAATGCATAGCCGACCAGGCCGAACAGCATCGGCGGGCACACGGGAGAATCCGCGCATAAAGCGCTGGATGCGCGTCAGCCATGCGCCGCGCACCGAGCGGTACATAAAAATCGTGATCAGGCGGCAGGCGGCGGGCAACGTCAGCAACACCGTCAGCAGCAGCAGCTCCATGGTGCGCAGAAACACCTGCCCGATGCCGGGCAGCACGCCCCAGGAGCGCAGCAGCGCCGTGACCGCTTCGCTCAGCAGCCGGATCAGCGGATAAAAGAGCAGAATCACGCCGCAGGCCGAAAGCAGGATCAGCGCCGCCAGAAAACATTTATTCCACGCCTTTCTTCTTTCCACGCCGTCCTCCTTCCTGGCAATAGGAGATCAGGGCATTGGTTGCCAGCACCAGGATCAGCAGCAGCGCCACCAGCAGCAGCGCATAGCCCGTGTTCACAACCCCCGCCCCGTGACCCCGACCGCCTTCATCAGCGCCGTGACCAGCGTATCGTTTTCCCCGCTATAAGCGGAGAGCACCAGCAAGATCGCCACGCCCTCGCCCATGCTGCGCGCCAGCATCCGCAGCGCGGCATAGAGATAGCTGCGCGCCGCGCGCGGCACCACCACGCCCAGCACGGTTTCCGAAAAGAAACGCGCCCAGCGCCTGCGAGGATTCCAACGCCGGCAGGTGCTTGACGTGCACGCGGATCAGCAGCAGCGTCAAATCCATCAGGCTCATCAGCACCAGCGTCGCCGTCACGCCCAACCACGCGCTGGGCGCTTTGGCGCTAAGAAAGTCAGCCCCATATAGCCGAACACGACCGCCGGGATCGCCGAAAAGCCCGATATTGCCCGGGTCATCGGCATCAGATGCTTCGCGTGCATCACAAAGACCACCATCACCGAGATCGACCAGGCGATCGGGAACACCAGCAGCACCGCCGCCAGCGACGTGGTCAGCGTAAAGCCCGTCATTTCCAGCGCCTTGGGCAGCAGCGCCGACGTTCCTGAAAATGTTTCCGCGGCCTGCACATTTTCAAACAGCAGCGTGCTCAATGCAAACACCGCCGCACAACCGATGATCAGCACGGCCAGCACGCCGCCCCGCCCCTGCGCACAGGCGCATTATGCGATCCAAATTTTTCTTCATGCACCTCCACGCAATTTCGCTGCGGCAAAGCCTGCATGACGATTCTTTCCTAATTGTATATGAATTGTGGATATAGGACAATGCGCCCAACGTTAATTATGGGCAAAATCGTTCTGGGATGCGAATTCAGTACAAAAGAACGGTTCGCATAGCGAAACCGTTCTTTTATACTCAATGATGTCTATTTTTCTTCCTGTTTGGGGCCGTACGGCAGCGTCACGGTAAATTCAGTGCCGACGTTCAGCTCCGGACTGTACATCGATCTGCCCGCCCATATCCATGACGATATGCTTGACGATGGCAAGACCCAGTCCCGTTCCGCCCATGTTGCGGCTGCGTCCCTTGTCCACGCGGTAAAAAGCGCTCGAACAGGCGCGGGATATGCTCCTGCGCGATGCCGATGCCGGTATCCTTGACGTGGAGCAGCACCTTATCCCTCCACATGCTCCACCTTGACAAACACCTTGCCGCCTTCCAGCGTGTACTTGATGGCGTTGTCGATCAGGTTGATGAGCAGCTGCTTGACGTGGTCGTCGTTGGCGATGATGAAGGTATCCTCGCCCTCGTCCACGTTCAGCTCGATGTTCTTGTTCTTGGCGCTCTTGTCGAGCATCAGGCAGACATCGCCCGCGCGCTTGCCCAGGCTCAGACGCTCGGTGGGAACGCGGACGCGGCCGTTTTCCATCGAGGACAGGGACAAACGTCGTTGATCAGGGCGGGGAGAGAGACGATCGGTTTCCATGGAAATGATGTCCAGGAAGCGCTTTAGCCATCTCCGGGTCTTCAATCGCGCCGGCTTGAAGGGTTTCGACGAAGCCACGGATCGAAGTCAGCGGCGTTTTCAGCTCATGGGTGACGTTGGCGGCAAAGTCCGTGCGCATCTGCTCCAGATTGCGCAGCTCGGTGATGTCCTCCAGCAGCGCGACCGCGCCGATGGATTCGTCCCCATGCTCCAGCGGGAGAGATGTACAGGCGGATGAGCCGGTGCCGCGGTGCGGCGCGCACGGGCAGCTCGAGCGTAAAGAGCTCTTCGTGCTCCATGGCCTCCTGCAGGCCCGCTTCCAGGCGAGAGTTGCCTGTGGCTTCGAGCACGTGCTTGCCCTCGACGTTGCCGGTCACGCCCAGCATATGCTTGGCGGCGCCGTTCATCTGCACGACGTGCAGCTGGCCGTCCACGGCGATCAGACCGTTGAGCATATGTGCGATGATGGATTCCAGCTCGGCGCTTTTGTGCTGCAATTTTTCGACGATATCCTGCAAACGGGTATTCATCGATTGCAGCAAAGCGCAGCAGCTGGTTGAGTTCCGAATAGCCCTCCAGACGGAGATTGACGCTGGCATGCCCGTCAATGATGGACTGTGCCGCGTTGGAGAGCTGGCTGATGGGGGTGACGATGCGCCGCGCCATGACGAAGGAAATATAGATCGCCACAACCAGCAGGATGCACATCAGCGCGGCGAACAATCCCCAATCTCCATTGCGGAACACCGTCTGGGACTTGGTCAGGCGGAGAATGCTGTCCCCCTGCCGAACGGACACCGCGACCTGCATCTGCGCCAGGCGGCCGGTGAAGGAAATCTCCTCCCCGCCCTGGTGGAATGGCGCGGATGACGTCGGGCTGATCGAGATAATACCCCGACTGTCCGCCGGAATCATAGAGCACCTCGCCGTCGAGGGATATCCGCGTGACGCGGGCGCCCATCAGCGGGCGATGTGATCCAGATTCTCTTCCTTCTGGGCAGACCTTGCGGCGTAGCGCGCGGCCTGCATCAGCTGTTCGCACAGCGCGCCCTGCTCCTCCTGCATCGTGATGCGAATGGAGAAGAAGGAAGCAACCGTCACGATCACCAGCACAAAAACCGACGCAACAACAATGATGCGCCGGTACATGGATTTCACGCTTCCTGCTCCCGATCAACGAAACGATACCCTACGCCTCTGACCGTTTCAATATAAGGCTCCTCGCCCAGCTTCTGGCGGAGGTGACGGATATGCACGTCCACGGTGCGGGTTTCACCGTAATACTCATAGCCCCAAATGCGATCCAGCAGGAAATCGCGGGTCAACACCTTTGCCGCGGCTGAGAACGAGCACCTTGAGCAGTTCAAATTCCTTGAGGGTCAGCGAGAGCTTTTCGCCGCCCTTAAAGGCTTCATAATTGGTAATATCGATCATGATATCGCCGGCACGCAGGGTCTGCGGCGGCTCGCTCTCCTGCTGAGGCGCGACGCGGCGCAGCAGGGATTTTACGCGGGCGGCCAGCTCGCGCACGGAAAAAGGCTTGGTGATGTAATCGTCCGCGCCCAATTCCAGGCCGAGGATCTTATCGACCTCGTCGCCCCTTGCGGTGAGCATGATGATCGGGATGTTGCTGGTGGTGCGGTCGCCCTTTAAGCGGCGGCAGACTTCCAGTCCGTCAATGCCGGGGAGCATGATGTCCAGCAGCACCAGGGAGGGCTTTTCCACCTCGCAGCGCTTGAGCGCTTCTTCGCCCGTGAGCGCTGTTACGACGTGATACCCTGCGGCTTTCAGGTTGAAGGAAATCAATTCAAGAATATGGACTTCATCATCCACTGCTAAGATGGTATCACTGGGCATGCTGGATAACCTCCTTATGTTGTGGGAGCCGGATTCAGGGTCCGCCTCCGTTTTTTCGTTTTCTTCCGCGCCGGGCTTCCCAGCAGCTTTTTGAGCTCTTCCATGAATGTGTTGATGTCGCAGAAGGAGCGGTAAACCGACGCAAAGCGCACATAGGCGACTTCGTCCAGACCCCGCAGCCTTTCCATGACCATCTCCCCGATACGCGCGGAGGGAAACCTCCTGATCGAGGGAATTATAGATCTGCGTTTCAACGTCGCGCACGAGCTGATCCACATCGTGCATGGCGACGGGGCGCTTTTCGCACGCCTTAATCAGGCCGCGGCGAATCTTATCCGCATCGAACGCCTCCCGCGAGCCGTCCTTCTTGACGACCATGATCTGTACCTTTCCATCTTTTCATAGGTCGTAAACCGCCTTCCGCGCTTGACGCACTCGCGCGGCGGCGGCGGATGGCCAGACCCCTCGTCGGTGGGGCGGGAGTCAATCACGCGGCTGTCGGTCGCGCCGCAGTACATACACTTCATATCCGCTTTCAGTCTCCTTGAATGATGAGGGTGTACCCTCCCCGCCGTACAGCTCGGGGACTAGTCTCGCCTCATACTATTATAGCGTCTTTTTTCTTCCACCGTAAACCCTTTTGCGAGAACTTTGTTAACTTTTCTACCCCGCGGATGGTTTTCGCCCGTTTTTTTCCGCACAGCGGACAAAACTCCCGCTCCGCCGCAGGAAGAACGGTCCGCGCCGTCGCTTTGCAAATCCATCTATTCTATAAATATAAAGAAGAGCGGGCGTTTCGCCGCCCGTCCTCCTCCCTTGCTTCAGCCTTCCTTTCGGCCTCTCCGCCCTGCCTGCGCGGGAGGTTGACCAGTATCACATCCTCGCCCATCATCGCCACCGCATCCCAGGGAATGGTTTCGCCCCGCCCTTGAACATGCCGGAGAGCGAAAAACCCCCGGCACGATCAGCGCCAGAATCCGCCCGTCCGGTGAAAGATCGAGGTCGCAGACGTTTCCCAGCTTTGCCCCGTCGCAGGTATTGACGACTTCTTTCTGCTTCAGCTGCGTATAGGTCATGGTGCTCTCCCCCTTTTCGCTCAAAAAACAGCGCCCGCACAGCATTTCTATGCCCGCAGCGCCTAAATTCATTCGATTTTCTGTCGCTTGGCTCAAAACGTATTTTGCGCATGTGTTGCAGCGCAGTCTTTTCCAGCCGGGAAACCTGCGCCTGTGAGATGCCGATTTCCTCTGCGACCTCCATCTGCGTGCAGCCGCCGAAAAGCGCATCCGCACGATCTTCCGCTCGCGTTCGCTCAGGCGATCCATCGCGTTGCGCAAAGCGAGGCTGCGCGCCCATTCCTCTTCGCCGCCGCTTTCGTCCCGAATCTGATCCATGACGTAGAGCGCGTCGCCGTTATCGCGGTTGATCGGCTCGTTGAGGGACATCGGCTCCTGAATGGCGTCCAGCGCCATCACCACGTCCTCTTCCCTTCAAATCAAGGCTCTCGGCGATCTGTCGGACGGTGGGCTCCTGCCCCAGCTGCGCGCGCCGAGCTTTTCGCGCGCCTGCATGGCCTTATAGGCGATGTCCGCAGCGACCGGCTGACGCGGATGGCGTTGTTGTCGCGCAGATAGCGGCGAATCTCCCCGATGATCATGGGCACGGCGTAGGTCGAAAATCGCACGCCCAAAGTCGTGTCAAAATTGTCGATGGATTTCATCAGGCCGATGCAGCCCACCTGGAACAGATCGTCCATCATCTCGCCGCGGCCCGCAAAGCGCTGCACCACCGACAGCACCAGCCGTAGGCTGCCGCCGACAAACTCCTCGCGCGCGCCGTTTCGTCGCCCGCCGCGATGCGCTCAAACAGCTTTTTTTCATCTCCGCGCTCGTCAGCACGGGCAGCTTGGAGGTATCCACGCCGCAAAGATCCACTTTGTTCAGTGCCATCAGGTTTCCCTCCGCCTCTTCTTGTTTTTTGCCCGGAGGACGAAGGAATGCGTTTTCTGCAAGCTTCATCTCACCGCCAGCACTGTTATTTTTGTACTTCCTTTCTGTTTTTATACGCCGCATTGCAAACAATTCATTGATCTGTCTACATTTTTGCGCTCATCTCACCGCGCAATCGTTTCAAGATTCGCTTTTCCAGTCGAGAAATGTAGGATTGTGAAATGCCGAGGGTTTCCGCGACCTCGCGCTGGGTTCTTTCCTGCTGGCCGTTCAGGGCCGAAGCGCATCTGCATGATGCGCTTTTTCACGCGGGCTGAGCCGCCCGATGGCCTCGTGCAGCTCGCGGCGGTCGTTCTCCATCTCCAGCTCCCGCCCCACCAGATCGGGATCGGTGCCCATCACGTCCGAGAGCAGCAGCTCGTTGCCGTCCCAATCGACGTTGAGCGGCACGTCAAAGCTGACCTCCTGCTTCGTGCGGCTGTATCGGCGCAGATACATCAGAATCTCGTTTTCGATGCAGCGCGAAGCATAGGTTGCCAATTTGATCTTTTTGTGCGCATCAAAAGTGCTCACTGCCTTGATCAGCCCGATTGAGCCGATGGAAATCAGGTCGTCCACGCCCACGCCGGTGTTTTCAAACTTTCTGGCGATATAGACCACCAGCCGCAGGTTGTGCTCGATCAGCCCCTCCCGCACACTCTCGTCCCCGCTGCGCAGCGCCTGCATGACCGCTTCCTCCTCCTCGCGCGTAAACGGCGCGGGCAGGCTCTGTCCGCTGCCGATGTAATCCAACCTTCCGCCGCACAAGAACCGCAATATTTTTCGCCATATCTCCCGAAAAAATCCCTTTTTCATCCCATGCACCTCCCGGAATCAGCGCGCGCCCTTCGGTGTTGAGCACGCCGTCGTATACCGCCACAAAGGCCTCCACCTCCCGCCCGTCCACGCGCACGCTGTCCGGTGCGAAAGCAGAAAGCACGCCGCCGCCGCCCACCGGGTGAATGGCACCGCGCATCCTGCCGCCCGCAACGTCGGAAAGCGCGTCCTTTTCCACCACGATCACCGGCAGGTTGCTCAGCGGCTCCACCAGCGCGTTGCCCGTGTCCACAATGGCGACAAGGCTCACGCGCCGTCCCGCCCGCTGCACCGTCAGCAGCGCCGTGCGGCTGCTCATTTTTCGGTTGCGCGCCGCCGTCAGCGCAATCAGCGCTCCTCCGCCCAACGCCGCCGTGCCCAACACGGCCAGCGGGCCGTAACCGCGCGCGCCCAGCAGATACATCAGCCCCGCGCCTGTGCCGCCGAGCAGCGCCGTGGAGATCCAGATGAAGGCAAAGGCGCGCACCGTGCGTCTCCATTCCCGCCCAAGCCGCCCGCCGCACAACAGCAGCGTCATGCCGGCGCAGGCCGCCGTGCGCGGCAGCAGTCCCAGCAGCGGCCTGCCCCGGCAGATACGCGCACACCGCATATCCGCAGCCGAGCGCTGACGCAAGCCCGATGCGCAGCTTTCCCGCGCGCACGCCCGCCAACCGCGCTGCCAGGATCAGGATCAGCGCATTCATCAAAAGGTTCTGCAACACAAAGCCCTCGATGCTCACCGTCATGCCGCCGCCCCCTTTTGTTTGGTTGTGCCTATCAATATACCCGCATTGCAGCGAATTTTCTGTTGATCCGTTTTTGCAATTTATGTTCTATGGCATACAAAAGACCGCCCCGGCTGCATTTTTCGCAGTCCGAGCGGTCTTTTAAGTTTTTATGAGGATTTACCCCAGCCGAGGTCCCATTCAGGGAAAATTGCCTTGAGTTTCTCCTGTTTGCCGTAGTTGTAGTAACTGTTGCCGTTATAGCAGAGCGCACCGCAGCTATCGGTGGCGACGGAGATCGTCAGCGTCTGCCCGTCGTCGCGGGTCACGGTCAGGAAGTCCCCTGAAGGCAGCCCGCGCCGCCGCCGAGATAGGTCGCGCGGCTGAGCAGTTTTGCAGGGCGGCAAGGCTTTCCGCATCCGTCACGGTCTGGCCCTCCATCTGGAAATCCTTCTGATTGTTCGCCTGATTGACCGAATCGCGCCGTCATGCGCAGTGTGGCCGAGGTGAAGCTGCCTTCGCTCGCCCACTGCGCGATGTCGAGCAGCGGGTCAAACCCGACGCGCTGCTCAAACAGCGCCCGCATCCGCTCGATGAGCGCCTCATCCGTCGATCACGCCGAGGACACTGTAATCCTTCGACACGCGGATATACCGGCTGCCCAGCGAATACGTCGCCTTATCGGTGTAGATGTAATCAAGGTATCGAGATTGTGCTCCCAATCCACCGAGATGCCGTCGGCAAAACAGCTTGACCTCCGCGGCATCGAGCGCATCCGCCAGCTCCTGCCTTCGCCGTCCAGCTCAAAGAAGTAGTATACGGATCATAAAGTCCGGTTTTCTCCAGGGATTCCTGCGTCCAGATAATAGACGGAGGCATAGGGCGTGCTCCGGGGCTGCTCGATGCTCATGCCCATGGTTTCGCGTGTAGCGGTAGGCGGAAAGTCGGCCGTTCAGGGCGTAATGCATCACGGGATTGTCGGAGGAAACGAGGATCAGGAAGGTGTTCTTTGTTGGGGGCATCGTCGGTGTCGAGCCACACCGCCGCCTGCGCGCGTCGAGGATAGCTGCGCAGATCGTTTACCCTCCGAGTTGACGACCGTCTGCGTCAGATCGCCTCATCGGTCGTATCCTCCGCGCCGGAGGTGTAATAGACGTTCCACAGCATCTCCCCTCGGCGTTGGCAGCAACGTCCAGCCCGGCTTGCCCACTGCGATGAGGTAGGTATCGCCTCGGCGCTGCGCCGCGCGCAAAGCAGGTGAAATCCCCCTCCAGCGCGGGCACAAGCGTCTGCGCTCTCCTCCGAAGAGAGGCTGGTAAAGCCCGAAACCTCCGGCTCTACGCAGCTTCCAGCGCGTTCATCTGCGCGATCACCCAATCGGGGCGATCGTCTGCCAGCAGAGAAAACCGCCGTTTGCAGCGCGCCGTCCGCGTCCTGCACCATACAGCCGCAGGCTCTCCGAAAGGTTCACGGCAATCTGCGCGCCGCCCGCAAGCTCCGGCAGACTCGCGCCGTCCTGTGCTTCACCCAGCAGATAAATCGTCTCCGCACCGGCGGTCTGCCGGCCGTAGAACGTTACGCCTTCCGCTTCGGGCAGCGCGTCAGGAAGCATATCCTGAAAGGTCAGGTTCGTGTTCTCTTCGATGCGCCGCATCTGCGCGCGGATGCTGTCGGGAACGTCCGCATCGGCGGACTGCGGCGTTTCGGCGGGAGAAGCCGAAGGCGCAGCGGAATCATGCTGCGCAGGGCCGGTCATGGTCACGGCGCAGCCCGTCAGCACCAGCACAATCGCCAGCACGGCGGCCACGAGCGTAAACTTCTTCTTTTTGCAATCAGGGAAATGCGCCTCCTCAGCTGCTGCTTGCTCTGCGCCATGGTGGTGGCGTTGGCGGCTTGCCCGCGCGGGGCTTGCCGCGCAGGAAGGAGAGAGCAGCGTTTTGCCGTATTCCAGCCGCTGATCCTCGCCCAACAGCGCAATGGCGGCACGTCACAGGCGCGTTCTCGCTGTCCGCACGGCTGACGGACGCGGCGATCCACACCACGGATTGAACCAATGCACGATCAGCACGATGCTGCGCAGCACCGCCCACCAGAGGTCGCCCCCCGCTTTTTGTGGGAAAGCTCATGCGCCAGGACGTGCCGCATGCGGTCCGGGTCGTTCAGCACGGCGGGCGTGACGATGATCTTGGGGCGCAGCGGGTTCATCAGGCAGGGCGAGGGCACTGCGCGGGAGACAAAGACCTGCGTTTTGCCGAGCAGCCGCTTTTTCCTGCGGCAGCAGCTCCACCGGCCGCTGCGAGCGGCGGACGCGCCCGGCGAACTTCGCATTGACCAGCGCGATATACGCCGCGGCAATGGCCGCCCCGAGCAGCCAGACGCCCGTTAAAATCTGTGAAAGGGTGGGCATGCGGAAGCTATGGGCGTTCAGCGCTTTCTCCGGCGCGGGATCTCCGGCGGAGGACGGTGGGTTTTCGTTATCCCGTGCCGGTGCGGAAGGCTGCGCCGCCGGGGCTGTGGTCACAAACGCAACCGCGCCCAATGTGTTTTTCCGATTGCTGCTGCACCGTTCGCACAGTTTGCTCCACGCGCGCCGCGGCCGGCAGGTTGAGCACGCTGACGGTGCTGGGCACGCGCAGCGGTACAAGCAAACACAGCGCCACGGGCAGCCACAGCGCCACCGTCACGCGCGGATCGAGCCGTTTGCCGCAGGCTGCGCGCACCGCCATCACGGTCAGCGCCAGCAGTCCGCCGGTGACACTCATCACGAGCAGGGTTTTCATATCGTCCTCACTTTCTGTGCGCTTCGAGGATGCGCATCAGGTCGTCGATTTCCTCGTCGGTCAAATCATCCTGCTGCACCAGTTCGCTGATGAGCAGGGGCGCTGCGCCCGCCGAAGATACGGTTGACCACGCTGCTGGTCTCCTGCCGCACAGCGTCTTTGCGGGAGATCAGCGCGCGGTAGCGCATGGGGCTGGTTTCGGGCACGATCTCGGCGCTGCCCTTCTGACACATGCGCTTGAGGAGCGAGATCACGGTATGCTTGCTCCAACCCGTCTCCTCCTCCAGCGCCCTGGTGATCTGCGTCATGGTCATCTCACCGTTTTTCCAGAGCTGATCCATGATTTTTCCACTCGCTGTCGGTCACATTCCGATGTTCATCCATGGGCTTTCCTCCGTTAACAACTTGTCTACCGATAGGATAGCACACGTTAATAAGCTTGTCAACGCATGGCGCAAAAAAATCCCGCCGCGCAGGAATACTGCGTGACGGGATGGTGAATCAGCTTTTACTTCTTGGGATTGCGGCGCAGGAACGCGGGCACGTCGTTGTTGTAGGAACGGCGCGCGGGCTGTGCGGGCGCATCGGGGATGTCTTCTTCCTCGCCGAACACGCGCTGGCCGCGCATCGGGCGGACGGGCTGAGCGGTCTGCTGCGCCTGATACGCGTCAAACGCGGAGACCGGCTGCTCCTGTTCGGCGGGCGCCGCGGGGTTCCTGCTGGGGCTCCCGCTTCCTGGCCGAGGTCGCGCAGGCGGCTCTGGCGGGGCTGCTGCGCCAGGGCGCTCGTCGCGAACCCAGACGGGGATGCGCTCGGTCACGCCGTCGTTCTGCGCGGGCGCGGCCGGACGGGCGGGCTGCTGCGCAGCGGCGGTGGACTTGGGCAGGTTGTAATCCGCGCCCTCAAACCGGTGGCGATGACGGTGATGCGCACCTCGTCGTCAAAAGGTCTCATCGATGCCGGCGCCGAAGATGATGTTGGCCTCGGGATCGGCGGCCTGAGCGATGAGGGACGCGGCCTCGTTGACTTCGAGGATGCCGATGGCGTTGCCGCCGGTGATGTTGATCAGCACAGCGCGTGCGCCGTCAATGTTCGTCTCAAGCAGCGGGCTGGAAATCGCGTTCTTCGCGGCCTCCACCATGCGGTTCTCGCCCTTGCCGATGCCGATGCCCATGTGCGCCATGCCGCGGGACTGCATGATGGTGCTTGACGTCCGCAAAGTCCAGGTTGATCAGCGCGGGCACCGCGATCAGGTCGGAGATGCCCTGAATGCCCTGGCGCAGCACGTCATCCGCCATGCGGAAGGCGTCGGGCAGGGAGGTGTTCTTGCCCACGATCTGAAGGAGCTTGTCGTTGGGGATGACCACGAGGGTATCCACCTGCGCCTTGAGCTCCATGATGCCCTTTTCGGCATTGAGCATTCTCTGGCGGCCCTCAAACAGGAAGGGCTTGGTCACCACGCCGATGGTCAGAATGCCCATCTCGCGCGCCAGCTGCGCCACAACGGGCGCCGCGCCCGTGCCGGTGCCGCCGCCCATGCCGGCGGTGATGAACACCAGGTCGCTGCCCTTGAGCATCTTGGAAATTTCATCCTTGCTCTCGTCGGCGGCAGCCTTGCCGATTTCAGGCTTCGCGCCCGCGCCCAGGCCCTTGGTCAGCTTTTCGCCGATCTGGATCTTGTTTTCTGCCTTGGACTGAGAAAGCGCCTGGCGGTCGGTATTGATGGACACGAACTCCACGCCGCGCAGGCCATATTCCACCATGCGGTTGACGGCGTTGTTGCCCGCGCCGCCGCCGCAGCCTACAACCTTAATGCACGCGCCGGCCGCAACTTCCTGTTCAAATTCCAGCACTGAAAATCCCCGTATCCGTTCACGTTAAAATGGTGATTGCTTACTTGGTAAAGAATGCCTTGAAGAAAGAACCGATCTTGCTGGTGCTTTCGGAGGCTTGACCTCCATCTGGCTAACCGATTCATAGACCAGCTCCAGCAGCCCGATCGCCGAGGAATAAACCGGCGAATTGGAGCTTGATGGCGGGCGGCGTGGGCGCGCCTTGAAGGTGCGCTCGACGACGGCGGAGATGGTCTCCCTGCCGCCGCGCATCAGGATCAGGCCGCCGCCGGTGATATAGAACGTCGAGCGCTGCGAAAGCTCGCTCGCGTACTTTTCAATGGTATCGCGCACCATGTCGGAAAGCTCGGCCACGCGCGGCTCGATGACCGCCAGCACGGTCTCCTGGGGAAAGAGACGTTCTGGCCGTCCGGGTCGGTGACGGAGGCTGATCCTGACCGATGCCGAAGGTATATTTGCGCTTGAGCTCCTCCGCCATATCCATGGTGATGGAAACTCCATCGCAAGATCCGCCGCCAGATGGCCGCCGCCCATGGGCAGCACCTCGTGGCGAATCAGCGCATCGCCCTGCACGAACATGACCTCGGTGGAAAGATAGCCAACGTCCACCAGCACCGCGACCTTATCGCGCTCCTCCGGCGGGATGAGCAGCAGCGCCTCGCCCAGCGCGGGCGAAAGATAGCCGTTGATGTGGATATCCTGCTCCCCCATGCGGGCCTGCATATCCTCCAGGAAAGTCGCGTCCGCGATGACAAAGGAGGCCATGCACTTGACCACGCTGCCCTTGAGCCCGTGGGCTCCATGGTCCCTGCGGTCGTCCACCGTGAACCACGCGGGGCTGCGGTGGATGATCACGCCGTCCTGCTTATTTTTATAGTCCAGCGCCAGATTCATCACATCGTCCACATCTTCGGGCGTGATGCGGCGCTCACCGTCGAGGGTGACTTCGTTCTGCTCCAGATGAATGAAATCGCCGGGCACGCCGACATAGATCTCCTTGATCTCCCTGCCGGAGAAAGCTCTGCTTCCCGCACGGATTTCAGAATCGCCTGATCCACGTCCTCATCGAGGCGTTCCAGTGCGCGTCGCTGTAGCAGTCGTAGGTACCACGCCGAACCCCAGCAGCTGCGCCGGGCCTTCGCCGTTCCCCTCCCCGACCACGGTGACGATCTTGGAGGTTCCAAATTCAATGGCTGCTGCCATGCTCTTCACGTTACGTACTACCTCCCAACCGGTTACGGGCATATTGTCTGCACAACTTGCCCATTCTATTTTCTATTATACTTCAATTTTGCCGCATTGAAAAGGTCTGTGCCGCGCAAAAGAGCGCAAAAAAGGCAGCAGTTTTTTCAAGTCTTTACGAATTGGAAACATCTTCCGTGCCACGTAAGTCACTCTTCGGGCTGCGGCGTCGCGCGTCCGGCTCCTGCGACGCACCGGGATCGGACGTTGTGTCGGGGTCGGCTACCGCATCGGGGTCGGTCGCCGTATCGGGCTGCGCGCTTGGCTCGATGAGCTCGCCTTCGCCGCTGACGGGCAGATAAGAAGCGTTTTGCCGGTCGAAACCGTGATCACGCCGCCCTGATACCCCTCGGAAACCAACACCGGCTCCACGCCGCGCAGCCAACCGTTCTTTTTGATCCATGTTCTCAAAAAGTTGCCCAGACGCACCTCGAAACCGCTGACCGTGGTCATCAAAGGTCGGATACCGCGTCCAGATTGATTTCGGAAATGAGCTGAGGGCGTTCTGCTCGTAGAGACTGAGTCAGTATGGCGTGCATCGCGTCGATCTGACTTTCCTGAGGAGAACGACGGTCTCCCCCACCTTCGTTCCCTCCGTCAGGCGCAGGCCGCTGACCACAGGCAGCGAAAGGTCTCCCCATGGTCGGCTGCTTTTCGAGCACAAATCCGGTCTCATCCACGACGAGCGCCGTCCAGCGTGGAAATCAGCGCGCTGGCGCGGCGCTCGTGCACCGAGATGCGCAGCTTATCCGGAAAGACATAGCGCACGGATTCCACTTCGTAATAAGGATTTGCGTTGATGCGCTCCAATTTGGTCAAAGCGCAGTGCAAAGACGCTCTCCTCGTTGGCGATGCTGGCCAGATCCACGACCTCGGCGGGGTCGTGCACCTCGCAGCCGAGCACCACGACCTCGCGCACACGCATGGCCTCGCTGCACGCATATCCGCTGCCCGCGATCAACACCAGCAGCAAAAACAGCACCAGATAGATTCTTGCGCGCACGCTTTGTCCCTTCCTTTTGTCCGCTTTTTTATTGTTCTTCCGTTATGCGGCGGATGCTCCCGCCCAACGCCAACAGCGTATCCTCAATTTGTCATATCGCGGTCGATCAGCTCCACGCCCTCGACCAGGCTTTCGCCCTGCGCCGCCAGCGCCGCCAAACACAGCGCCGCGCCGCCGCGCAGATCCCGCCGAGACCGGCGCGCCGTCAGCGCCTTCACGCCCCGGATCACCGCCGTGCGGCCGCTGATCTGGATGTCGCGCCCATGCGACACAGTTCCCAGCATACCCCATGCGGTTTTCAAACACGTTTTCCCACCAACCGACGTGCCGCGCGCCCGCCACGTCAGCACCGCGCTCATCTGCGCCTGCATATCGGTGGGAAACCGGGAAACGGCGCGGTTTTCGATTCTGCGCACCGCACGCAGCCGTTTGCGGTGCAATCGCGCGCACGCCGCCGCCCTGCGGCAGGTGCGCAGGTTTCGCTGCAGCCGACAAGACCGGACAAATCCTGTTCCCGCGTCGCGCACGCAGAACGTCGCCGCCGGTGATTGCCGCGCCGCAGCAACAGCGTGCCCGCGCGATGCGGTCCGGGCAGCGGCGCAACGGTATGTACAGCCGTGCAGCGGTGCGTCCCGGCCGGAAATGCGGATGCTGTCGCCCGCGCCGCGCACGCCCCCGCAGGCATTGAGGAAGCGCCGAGATCGAGCGATCTCCGGCTCCCGCGCGGCGTTATGGATCACAGTTGTCGCCCGCCGCGCCGCGGGCAGCGGCGAGCATCAGGTTCTCGGTTGCACCCACGGAGGGAATCAGATGCACCTCACTCCCGTGCAGCGCGCGGCTGCACAGCAGGCAGCCCATGCTTTTCAAATCTCGCGCCGAGCTTGCGCAACGCCTCCAAATGCAGATCGATGGGCCGAAGCCCGATCTCGCACCCGCCGGGATAGGTGAAATCCGCCTGCCCGAAGCGCGTGAGCACCGGTCCCAGCAGAAAAATCGAGGAGCGCATTTTCTTGGAGAGCGTCTCGGGCATGGCGCCCGCGGGCCGCGTCGGCGGAATCCACGATCAGCTCCCGTCCTTCGCGCTCCGCCTTGCAGCCGAAGCTTTCCAGCACCGGCTCATACTGCGCACATCCGATAGATCCGGACACCCCGAAAGCTTGTCTGCCCGCGCACGAGCATACACGCCGCCATCAGCGGCAGCACGGCGTTCTTCGCGCCATAGACCGCTGCCTCTCCGCAAAGCGGACCCGCCCACGATGGAATACGCTTCCATGGCAACCCCTCCTCAACGCTGGCAGGATATGCCAAAGCAGACGGAAGGTTCACATTTCCCGGGAAGAAGCGGCGCTCAGGCGCGTTTTTTCCCCGCCAGGCGGTGCAGCGGCGCAGCGGCAGAAGCTGTTCGCGCAGCGCCGCAGGCACCGCAAAGACCGAGGACCAACAGCCCCATGGTGGTCAGGAAAAAGTAACCATCGTGGTGCCGCCGGGTAAAAAACGGCAGCAGGATGCCGGTGGTCGGGGGCAAAGCCCGTCACGACCAGCACATTAAAGATCACCTGCACGGCGATCAGCGAGGTCGTGCCCAGCGCAAGATAGGTTCAAAGCGGTCCACTGCGTTGACGGCGATGCGCAGAACCGAAATAGATCAGCGTCAAAACACGCTCCAGGATCGTCACACCGCCGACAAACCCAGTTCCTCGCCCACGACCGCGAAGATGAAGTCGGAATAGGCGTAGGGCAAAAACAGATGTTTCTGCTTGGAAAGTCCCAGCCCGTGCCGAACCAGCCGCCGTTGCCCAGCGCGTAATAGCTCTGCACCAGCTGGTAGCCCGTCTTATCGCGCACCCCATCCGCCAGGGTTCAAAAAACGAGGTGATGCGGATCCAGCGATCCTCGATGAGATAGCGTGCCAGAACATAGAATCCCGCCCCGCGATCACCAGCAGAATCGCAATCGTCGAGGGCTTCATGCCGCCAGCCATCATCATCACCAGCGTCACAATGGCGATCAGCGACGCGGTGGAAAGGTTGGGCTGCGCCAGCAGCAGCATCAACACCCCGACCAGCAGACAGCCGAAATTGTTCTTCCAGAACAGGTGCATGCTGTTTGCCGCATGTTCATGTAGTAGGCCAGATACAACACCACGGCGACCTTCAGGATCTCCGAGGGCTGGATGGAAATATACGCACTTTTTGTGCCGAT
>VOFG01004192.1_pt1 | contig 21902 bp, 30 predicted proteins | sample 5384171 | NCBI WGS metagenome assembly VOFG01 (sample SAMN12384726, study PRJNA508395) | human gut metagenome | isolation source: healthy gut F | host: Homo sapiens | reverse complement strand
CAGCGGGTTGAAAGTTCGAGACGGTGCCTTTGCGTACGTTTGAAGTTGCCGAGACAGACGGCGTTTATTATCCCGCAATTGCCGAAATAATAAACGGTCAGATAAAGTATATAGCGAACAAGTAGAAACGTCCGCGATATATCCGTTATGGCTGGCAACCTTTCACACGTGCAAATTTGGTGAATGAGAGCAGGTTTGCCCGCGTCAACTTTTTCGTGCGGAAGCGCCCGAATCTTTTGTTGCCGATCTCCATTTACAAAGAATGGAGGGATTTCCTAAGTCGGAGAAAGGACTTAAATCAGGAGTCTCTGCCTGTTATGCAGGAATGCTGAATGGGAAACTGCTGTTGGCAGGAGGTTGTAATTTTCCCGGAATCCCCGCCGGTAAAGGAGGGAGAAATACTATCAGGGATTTATGTAGCAGAGATGAATCCAGATACAGTGTTTGTCTGGAATAAAGTTGGAGAACTTCCGTTTCTGCCGCTTATGGCGTTTCTGTATCCTGTTCGGATAAGGAATCACTCTGTATAGGAGGAACTGACGGTCAGGATGCACTAACTGTTTATAAAATCGCTGGGATGAGAAAGAAAGCGAAAAGAATGGGAAAAATAGAAAGAACCCACTATGATGATTAATTTAATCGGAAAAAAGACTCAAATAGCATGTGGACTACTATGCTGTTGCAGTATGGCATATGCGCAGAGCAATGACAATTCCGAAGTTGTGGTTTTAAATGCAGGTTGGGAATTTTCCCAGGCAGGCACGGAGCTATGGCGACCGGCACAGGTTCCCGGCACCGTTCATCAGGATCTTATCTATCATAAACAAATTCCCGATCCTTTTTTACGGTATCAATGAACAGAAGATTCAGTGGGTGGAAAATGAAGACTGGGAGTATCGGACTGCTTTTTACAGTTACCCCCGAGCAACTGAAACGGGACGACGCCCAATTAGTCTTTGAAGGTCTTGATACATACGCCGATGTATACCTCAACGGAGCACTGTTGTTGAAAGCCGATAACATGTTCGTCGGCTATACGATACCCGTCAAGTCACAACTGCGTCTCGGAGAAAACCTTCTTCACATCTATTTTCATTCACCCATCCGGCAGACAATGCCTCAATATAACTCTAACGGATTCAACTATCCGGCAGATAACGACCATCACGAAAAACATGTAAGCGTATTCTCCCGTAAAGCCCCTTACAGTTATGGCTGGGACTGGGGAATCCGCATGGTGACCAGTGGTATCTGGCGTCCGGTGACCATCCGTTTTACGACGCAGCCTCTATCAGCGACTACCACGTAAAGCAACTTTCGCTGACCGACCAACTGGCAAAACTATCCAACGAATTGGAAATAAATAATATCCTCCTCAAGCACTTCAAGCAGAGGTGAGAATCAATACCTCTTTCGAAGGAAACACAGAAAAAGGCATTAGCCAGGCAATCACCCTACAGCCCGGAATCAATCATATATCTATTCCTTCCGAAGTGCTGTCTCCGGTACGTTGGATGCCGAATGGCTGGGGAAAGCCCGCCTTGTATGATTTCTCCGCTCAAATAATCGTAGAAGATAAAGTCGTAGCCCAACAATCCCACCGGATAGGACTGCGCACCGTTCGTCTCGTCAATGAAAAAGATCAGGACGGAGAATCCTTCTATTTTGAAGTAAACGGCGTTCCGATGTTTGCCAAAGGAGCCAACTATATTCCCCAGGATGCTCTATTGACTAACGTTACTACCGAACGCTACCAAACCTTATTTAGGGACATCAAAGAAGCCAACATGAATGTCATTCGTGTGTGGGGAGGCGGAACCTACGAAGACGACCGTTTCTATGACCTGGCAGATGAAAACGGAATACTGATATGGCAGGACTTTATGTTTGCCTGCACTCCCTATCCGTCCGATCCAACCTTCCTGAAAAGAGTAGAAGCAGAAGCCTGCTACAACATTCGCCGCCTTCGCAATCATGCTTCCCTGGCGATGTGGTGTGGCAATAATGAAATACTGGAAGCCTTAAAATATTGGGGATTCGACAAGAAATTCACGCCGGAAATCTATCAGGAAATGTTCCAGGGCTATGACAAACTGTTCCACCAACTCCTTCCTACCAAGGTAAAAAGAGCTGGATGCCGACCGTTTTTATATACACAGCTCCCCATATTTAGCCAATTGGGGACGCCCCGAATCATGGGGGATAGGAGACAGCCACAACTGGGGGAGTATGGTATGGCCGGAAAACTTTCGAATCACTAGATACAGACCTCCCTCGTTTCATGAGCGAATTCGGTTTCCAGTCCTTCCCGGAGATGAAGACTATTGCCACCTTTGCGGCTCCTGAAGATTATCAAATCGAATCGGAGGTGATGAATGCCCATCAGAAAAAGCAGCATCGGCAATGCCCTGATTCGCACCTATATGGAACGTGACTATATCATTCCCGAAAAATTTGAAGACTTTGTCTATGTCGGACTAGTATTGCAGGGACATGGCATACGTCACGGTCTGGAAGCGCACCGCCGCAACCGTCCCTATTGTATGGGTACATTATATTGGCAATTGAATGACAGTTGGCCGGTAGTGTCATGGTCGGGTATTGATTACTACGGTAACTGGAAAGCCTTGCATTATCAGGCAAAGCGTGCATTGCCCCCGTTCATATCAACCCTTTGCTGGAAGGTGACAACCTGTGTGTTTACCTGCTTTCCGATCATCTTGACACCCGGGAGAAACTGACGCTGGAAATGAGACTGACGAATTTTGCAGGAAAGAAAGCCGGAAGAACGGTTGTCCTTCCTTCTTTGACTCTTCCGGCCAACACTTCCCAATGTGTATATCGCACTTCGCTTACCACTTTGTTTTTCCTGCAAAGCGCCCGCTTGCGGATGACCTGCGCCATTGCTTCATGCAACTGACCTTGAAAGACAAGTCCGGGCATACGGTAGCCGAAACAGTCTACTTCTTTAGAAAGACGAAAGACCTGCTTCTGCCCAAGACAACCGTTTCCTGCAAGATAAAACAGAAAGACGGCGTGTGCGGGTTGACCCTGCTTTCTCCCTGTCTTGCCAAAGACGTCTTTATTGAAATCCCTTTGCAGGGGAGCCCGTTTCAGTGACAACTTTTTCGACCTCCTTCCCGGAGAGCGTAAGACAGTTGTCATCACTTCTCCCAAATAAAGAAAGGAGAGGAGTTGCCTTTGACAATCAAACATATTCGTGAAACCTATAATTAATTTATTAATAACTTAACACTTAATTTTTTAGTTTATGAAAACAACTCTTAAAGTTAACCGGATGTCTGGCACTAGCAGGACTTTTTGCCTCTTGCCAATCGGCGCAACAGGACGCCAACTACCAGATCATCCCCATGCCACAAAAATTGTAACAGCTCAAGGAAATCCCTTCATTCTGAAGAGCGGTGTGAAAATCCTTTATCCGGAAGGAAACGAGAAGATGCAACGCAACGCACAATTCCTGGCCGACTATCTGAAAACCGCTACCGGAAAAGATTTCGCTATCGAAGCCGGAACGGAAGGTAAGAATGCAATCGTACTGACATTGGGCACGGCAAACGAAAATCCGGAATCCTATCAGTTGAAAGTAACCGGTGACGGAATCACGATTACTGGTCCTACCGAGGCCGGCGTATTCTATGGCATCCAGTCCCTGCGCAAATCATTGCCTGTGGCTGTCGGTGCAGACATTTCCATGCCCGCTGTAGAAATCAATGACGCTCCCGCTTTGGCTATCGTGGCGCCCACTTCGACACCAGCCGTCATTTCTTTACAGTAGATGAAGTGAAAACTTATATTGATATGATGGCTTTACACAATATGAATCGTTTTCACTGGCATATTACCGAAGACCAAGGTTGGCGTCTGGAAATCAAGAAATATCGAAGCTGACAGAAATAGGTTCCAAGAGAACAGAAACAGTCATCGGACGTAACTCCGGTGAATACGACGGCAAACCTTACGGTGGCTTCTATACCCAGGAGCAGGCGAAAGAAATAGTAGCTTATGCTGCCGAACGTTATATCACAGTTATTCCCGAAATCGATCTTCCGGGACACATGCAAGCTGCCCTTGCCGCTTATCCCGAATTGGGATGTACCGGTGGCCCGTACGAAGTATGGAGACAATGGGGAGTATCTGAAGATGTGCTTTGTGCCGGAAACGATCAAGTCTTGAAATTCCTCGAAGATGTATATAGCGAACTGATTGAAATCTTCCCTTCAGAATATATTCATGTAGGTGGTGACGAATGTCCGAAAGTACGTTGGGAAAAATGTCCGAAATGTCAGGCACGTATCAAGGCGCTGGGCTTGAAATCGGATGATAAGCATAGCAAGGAAGAACGTCTGCAGAGCTTCGTAATCAACCATATCGAAAATTCCTCAACGACCACGGACGTCAGATCATCGGTTGGGATGAAATCCTCGAAGGCGGACTTGCTCCTAACGCTACTGTTATGTCATGGCGTGGTGAAAAGGGTGGTATCGAAGCAGCCAAGCAGAAACACGATGTTATCATGACTCCGAATACTTACCTGTATTTCGACTACTACCAGACAAAAGATACGGAGAACGAACCTCTCGGTATTGGTGGTTACCTGCCTCTTGAAAGAGTGTACAGCTACGAGCCGATGCCGGCTTCCTCACTCCGGAAGAACAGAAATATATCAAAGGCGTGCAGGCTAACCTCTGGACTGAATACATTCCTACTTTCTCTCATGCCCAGTATATGGTATTGCCCCGTTGGGCTGCCTTGTCCGAAACCCAGTGGTCGGCTCCCGACAAGAAGAATTATGAAGACTTCCTGTCCCGTCTGCCGCGCCTGATTAAATGGTACGATGCGGAAGGATACAACTATGCCAAACCTGTATTTAATGTAACTGCCGAATACACGCCGAACCCGACGGATGGTACACTGGACATCACTTTGTCTACCATTGACAATGCGCCTATCCATTACACCTTGGACGGCACGGAACCTACCGCTGCTTCCCCGCTTTATGAAAGCCCGCTGAAAATCAAGGAAAATGTAACTTTCTCTGCCATTGCTGTCCGTCCTACCGGAAACAGCCGTGTGGTTTCTGAAAAGGTTAATTTCAGCAAATCCAGCATGAAGCCGATTGTAGCCAACCAGCCGGTCAACAAGCAATACATGTTCAAAGGCGAATCTACATTAGTAGACGGCTTGAAAGGAAATGGCAATTACAAAACCGGTCGTTGGATTGCGTTCTACAAGAACGATATGGACATGACTATCGACCTTCAGCAGCCTACCGAGATTTCGAGCGTTGCTATTTCTACTTGCGTGGAGAAGGGCGACTGGGTGTTTGACGCGCGAGGACTTTCCGTAGAAGTTTCGGACGATGGCAAGAACTTTACCAAAGTTGCTTCCGAGGAGTATCCTGCTATGAAAGAAAGCGATAAGAATGGTATCTATGAACATAAACTGTCATTCAGCCCGGTGAAAACTCAATACGTGAAAGTGGTTGCCCTGTCTGAAAGTAAAATGCCGGCATGGCATGGCGGCAAAGATAGTCCGGCATTTTTGTTTGTAGACGAAATCACGATAGATTAATGAATATAAGAAATAGATACGCTAAAGTTTGTCTTTTCTTATGGTATTGGGAATGTGCTTAACCGCACATTCCTCAAAGCACAGTCCGTCATACCTGTCCCATTAAAAATGGAGCAGGGGACGGGCTGTTTTTACTGTCAGAGAACACAAAACTTTATATAAAACTTGCAGGGTTTAGAAGCGCAGCTTCTGGAAAATTGCTTGCAAGCATTGCCGGTTCATTTGAAGAAAGGGAAAAAAGAAGGATACGCAGAATATACTTTCTCTATCGATAACTGAAAAGAACCACCAGTTGCCATCACCGGAAAGCTATACCCTTTCCGTCACTCCGCAACAAATTCTGATACGCGCCACTTCGGGAGCCGGATTATTCTATGGTATGCAAACCCTGTTGCAGTTGGCACAACCTTCGGGGGCAGGCAGCTATTCCATAGCCTCTGTCGAGATAGAAGATACTCCCCTGTTTTGCTTACCGTGGACTGATGCTGGACGTGTCCCGCCACTTTTCTACCAAAGAGTTTATAAAGAAACAGATAGACGCACTGGCGTATTACAAAATCAACCGTCTGCACCTGCATCTGACCGATGCGGCAGGCTGGCGGCTAGAAATCAAGAAATACCCTTTGCTGACCGAATTTGCAGCCTGGCGTACAGATCCCACTTGGAAGCAATGGTGGAACGGCGGACGTAAATATGTCCGTTTCGATGCTCCCGAGCTTACGGCGGTTATTACACCCAGGATGATATTCGTGAAATCTTGGAATATGCCCGTCAGCATTATAGCACGGTGATTCCCGAGATTGAGATGCCCTCCCATTCGGAAGAAGTGCTGGCAGCCTACCCGCAGTTATCCTGTTCGGGCGAACCTTACAAGAACTCCGATTTCTGTGTCGGCAATGAAGAAACCTTCACGTTTCTGGAAAATGTGTTGACGGAAGTCATGGAACTTTTCCCTTCCGAATACATTCATATCGGTGGCGATGAGGCCGGCAAGTCGGCTTGGAAGACCTGCCCGAAATGTCAGAAGAGAATGACGGACGAGCATCTTGCCAATGTAGACGAGCTGCAAAGCTACCTGATACACCGCATTGAGAAGTTCCTGAACAATCATGGACGTCATCTGCTGGGGTGGGACGAGATTCTGCAGGGAGGCATTGCCCCCAACGCAACCGTCATGTCATGGCGTGGAGAAGAGGGTGGCATCGCTGCCGTAACCTCCGGCCATCGTGCCATCATGACGCCGGGTGCCTACTGCTATCTGGACAGTTATCAGGATGCCCCATATTCGCAGCCGGAAGCCATCGGTGGATACCTGCCGTTGAAGAAAGTATATTCTTACAATCCCGTTCCCGCTTCTTTAACTGCGGAACAGGCGAAGTTGGTCTACGGTGTGCAGGGCAACCTATGGGTGGAATACATTCCCACTCCCGAACACGTGGAGTATATGATTTACCCCCGAATCCTGGCATTGGCGGAAACAGCCTGGTCGGCTCCGGAACGTAAGTCATGGCCGGATTTCCATACCCGTGCATTGTCGGCAGTGGCCGATTTGCAGGCAAAAAGGATACCATCCTTTCGATTTGAAAAAAAGAAATCGGCAGCCGTCCCGAGTCGCTTCAATCGGTCAGCCATCTGGCATTGGGTAAAAAGGTGATTTATAATTCACCTTACAGCTCCCATTATCCGGCACAGGGAAACACCGCTCTGACGGACGGCATACGTGGCGATTGGACCTATGGTGATGGCTCGTGGCAAGGATTCATCTCGGACAACCGCCTCGATGTGACGATTGATATGGAAAAAGAAACCTCCATCCATTCTGTCACTGCCGCCTTTATGCAGGTGGTAGGCGCGGAAGTATTCCTGCCGGAGACTGTGGTGATTTCCATTTCCGATGACGGAACCCATTTCACCGAGTTGCGCAAACAACACTTTGAAGTGAGCAAAGAAACACCCATCCGCTTTACGGATATTTCATGGCAGGGCGAAGCCAAAGGAAGATACGTACGCTATCAGGCACAGGCCGGAAGTGAATTCGGAGGCTGGATATTTACGGATGAGATTATTGTGAAATAAATATTGCAGGCATAAGGATAATACGTATGATGCGTTTTTTTAGGATTATTCCGGCCTAAAGCAACCGTGTAATCCGTATCATCCGGACTTGCTGATTTCAACCTGTCAATATCATTTAAATAAAAGAGGGAATCTACTCAACCAGATTCCCTCTTTTTTTGTTATATTTGTATTATTACCTTAAAAACTAAGAATATGGTACAACACGCTAGACTCATTTTCTACAGCCTTCTTCTTCTGGTAATCCCGTGCGAGGGCACGTTGGCACAGAAGATTCCCGTCGCGCCCATAGACTCATTGATTACCGTAGGATATGCCACCGGAAGTTTGAAAACCCTGTCCGGCTCCGTAGAGAAAATCACGGAGACACAGATGAACAAAGACCAGATAACGAACCCTTTGGAAGCAATCCGTGGACGTGTGCCGGGTTTGACCATCCAGCGGGGCTCCAACGGACCGGCGGCTCTGGATGCGGTACGCCTGCGGGGAACTACCTCACTGACCAGCGGCAACGACCCTTTGATTATCGTCGACGGAGTATTTGGCGACTTGAGTATGCTTACCTCCATTTACCCTACGGATATTGAGAGTTTTACCATCCTGAAAGACGCTTCCGAAACCGCACAGTACGGTTCGCGAGGTGCATCCGGTGTGATAGAAGTCACCACCAAAAAAGGGATGAGTGGCAGGACACAGGTGGCTTACAACGGTAGCTTCGGGATTTCCACCGTCTACAAGAATTTGAAAATGCTGTCCGGTGATGAATTCCGCCGCGTAGCATCGGAACGAGGCATTTCCATTCTGGACAAAGGGAACAATACCGATTTCCAGAAAGAGATTGAGCAGACAGGACTGCAACAGAATCATCATATCGCCTTTTATGGCGGTTCCAGTGAGTCCAGTTATCGTGTTTCCCTCGGTTTTATGGATCGTCAGGAGTGATTCTGAATGAAGACATGAAGAATTTCACTTCAAATATGAACATGAATCAGAAAATGTTCGACGGCTTCCTGAACTGCGAGTTGGGAATGTTCGGCTCCATTCAGAAGAATCATAACCTGCTAGATTATCAGAAAACGTTCTATTCGGCAGCTACGTTCAATCCTACCTATCCCAATCATAAAGACCCCGTCACTAATTCGTGGGACGGAATAACGACCGCCAGCCAAATCACCAATCCATTGGCATGGATGGAAGTGCAGGACGATGATGCCACTTCGCACATCAGTACGCACGCCCGTCTCACTTTCAATCTGATGGAAGGACTGAAACTAAGCCTGTTCGGAGCTTATACTTACAATATCGTAGAAAATTCGCAATACCTCCCCACTTCCGTCTGGGAACGGTCAGGCATACAAAGGAACCAAAAGCGCGAATCTTTATTGGGAAACATGATGCTGACCTATAAGAAAAACTGGAAAAAGCATTTCTTTGACGTACTGGCACTTGCCGAACTTCAGAAAGAGACTTATACCGGCTATTATACCACAGTCAGCAATTTCAGTACCGATAAGTTCGGGTATAATAACCTTCAGGCAGGAGCGCTCCGTTTGTGGGGAAGGCACTAATTCCTACTACGAGCAACCGCGCCTGGCATCTTTCATGGGACGCTTCAATTATACATACGCCGACCGCTACGTACTGACGTTGAACGCCCGTACAGATGCTTCCTCCAAATTCGGAGCCAACCATAAATGGGGCTTTTTCCCTCTGCATCCGCGGCATGGGTGATTAGTGAAGAAGAATTTATGAAGCAATTCCCCGTGATAGACAATCTGAAATTCCGTATCGGTTACGGTCTGGCAGGTAACCAAAGCGGGATTGACTCATACACAACACTGAATCTTGTCAAGCCGAACGGTGTCGTCCCCGCCGGAAACTCCGCCATTGTATCTTTGGGAGATCTCCGGAATACGAATCCCGATCTGAAATGGGAAGTGAAACATACCTTTAATACCGGTTTCGACATCGCTTTATTCGGCAACCGCCTGTTGCTTTCCGCCAACTATTACAACTCCCGCACCACGGATATGCTTTACCTTTACAACGTAAGCGTGCCCCCTTTCACCTATAACACCTTGCTTGCCAATATCGGCTCCATGCGCAACTGGGGTACGGAAATCGCCATCGGTATCACCCCTTTGAAAACGAAGGACATGGAACTGAATATCAATGCCAACATCACCTTTCAGCGCAACAAACTGCTTTCATTGAGCGGTATGTATAACGGCGAAATGCTTTCCGCTTCCGAATATAAAAGTCTTGCCAGCCTTGATGGAGCCGGCTTCCACGGCGGCTACAACCACATCGTTTATCAGATGGTGGGGCAACCGTTGGGCGTGTTCTATCTCCTCACAGCACCGGACTGGAGTCCGACGGAAACGGTGGATATACCTATGGCATTGCCGACCTGAATGGCGGAGGCGTCAGTCTGGAAGATGGTGAAGACCGCTACGTGGCAGGACAAGCCGTACCCAAAAACGATTCTGGGATCTAACATCAGTTTCCGTTACAAGCGTTTCGACCTGTCTTTGCAAATCAACGGAGCTTTCGGACATAAAATCTACAACGGAACTTCCCTGACCTATATGAACATGAATATCTTCCCCGACTACAATGTAATGAAGAAAGCTCCGCAACAGAACATCAAGGATCAGACTGCCACCGACTATTGGCTGGAAAAGGGAGATTACGTCAACTTCGACTATGTGACGCTGGGCTGGAACGTGCCGATTGAGAAGGTGCAGAAACTAAAGAAATACGTCCGTTCCCTGCGCTTAGCATTTACTGTCAACAATCTGGCAACCATCTCCGGTTATTCGGGACTTTCGCCCATGATTAACAGTTCCACGGTGAACTCGACGTTGGGCGTGGACGATAAACGGGGGTATCCGTTGGCACGGACGTACACCTTAGGATTGAGTATTAACTTTTAATGGAGGAGGAGAGGATGAAACGATATATGAAAAATAGAAATCAGTTTTTGCAGATCTCAAAGCAAATAATCTACCCTTCAAGAATATTATTATTTTTTCTGGTGACGAGTCTGACCTTATTTTCCTGTGATAAGTTCTTACAGGAAAATCCGAAAGACAAACTACCGGAAGAGGATGTCTACAATACGATCTCGGAAGTATATCTCAATGCGGTAGCTTCACTTTATACTTACATAGGCGGTTATAGCGACAGTCAGGGATTGCAGGGAACGGGTAGGGGAGTCTACGACCTGAACACTTTCACTTCCGACGAAGCCATCATCCCCACCCGTGGAGGCGACTGGTACGATGGCGGCTTTTGGCAAGGACTTTACCTGCACGATTGGGGAGTAGAGAATGACGCTATCCAAGCTACATGGGAATATCTTTACAAAGTCGTCATGCTAAGCAACAAATCGCTCGAACGGATAGACAAGTTTGCCGAAACCCATTCCGATGCTGTACTTCCGGCATACCGGGCGGAAGTGCAGGCCATGCGAGCCATGTATTATTATTATCTGATGGATTTGTTCGGACGCATCCCCTTGGTTCAATCCTCTTCAGTGGCAATGAAAGATGTTCTCCAGAGTGAACGGAAAACGGTTTTTGAGTTTGTATTCAAGGAATTGCAGGAAGCGGCTCCTCTGTTGAGCGATGCGCACAGCAACCAGTCCGGTCCTTATTATGGCCGTATCACCCGTCCGGTAGTCACTTTCCTATTGGCTAAACTGGCTCTGAATTCCGAAGTCTATACGGACAATGATTGGACAGACGGACAACGTCCGGACGGAAAAAACATAAAGTTTACAGTGAACGGCAACGAACTCAATGCGTGGGAAACAGTCATCTACTACTGTGACCAGCTAAAGACGACTGGGCTACAACGAATTGGAACCAAAATACGAAACCAATTTCTCCATTTTTAATGAATCATCGATAGAGAATATTTTTTACCGTTCCGATGAATAAAACCTTGTACACCAATCAAATGCAATATCTATTCCGTTCCCGCCACTACAATCATGCCAAGGCGTACGGCCTAAGCGGTGAGAACGGCCCCAGCGCAACCATTGAAGCCCTCGAAACCTTCGGTTATGAAACAGCCGAACAAGATCCCCGCTTTGATATTTGCTATTTTGCGGGAGTGGTGCGCGACCTGAAAGGAAACATCATCAAGCTGGATGATGGCACCGTATTGGAGTATCTGCCTTGGAAAGTAGCTCTGGATATTACAGATACCCCGTATGAACAAACAGCAGGAGCCCGTATGAAGAAGTACGAAGTCGACCCGACTGCCACGAAAGACGGTAAGTTGATGGAGAATGACATTGTATTGTTCCGCTACGCGGATGCTCTGTTGATGAAGAGTGAAGCGAAAGTGCGCAATGGAGCCAGTGGAGATGAAGAACTGAATGAAGTCCGTAGCCGCGTCAATGCCTCCTCCCGTCCTGCCACTTTAGAGAATATCCTTGCCGAACGTCAACTGGAACTGGCTTGGGAAGGTTGGAGACGTCAAGATTTGGTTCGCTTCGGGAAGTTTACAAGAGCTTACAGTAGCCGTCCACAATTGCCGGATGAGGGAAACGGATATACTACCGTGTTCCCTATACCGGAGAAAATACGGGTGATGAATACAAAGTTGAAGCAGAATCCGGGGTATTAACAGCAGTTATTATTCAATCAACTCAAAACTATATTTTTCAAATTCATTCCGTTGATAATCATAGCAATTTGGTGAAGTCCGAGATGGAGCTTCCTCGTTGTAACCACCCGGAAAGAATGTTTTCGGGTGATTCGCGTGGTCGAGTTCCCGGCATATTCTTTCTCGCTGATTTTATGCACCTTTTTCGTCAACGTTCCATTTGCTTTTTGGTAATAGATTCCATATTCGAGTCGTATCTTGGTCGTTTGATCGTTCTTGTTCAACAGTTTAAAACTAACCTCCAACGAATCCCCGACTTTCACTTCCGGGCTTGAAATTTGGAAATCCTCCACACAGATATTGCTGATAGTAGAGTTGAAGCCAAACAACTCCATCACTTCCGGATTGCCTTGTTTTAAGAGCGTCCGGCAACCGTGTTTAATAATCCAATCCACCTCTTTCGATTCTCCCTTCCATTTCTTCACTAAATCAATAACGATTTCGGGATTATCTTTCGCAATATCATTCAAATTATTGGCAACGCTCAATCGCACAAATCTTGCCGGATCATTTTTTAGATTTTCCAGAATAGGAATGATAGGCGCAGGATTCTCTTTCAGGTTCGGCAACGCCATCGCCCAGGAAGACGCGGACGACAGCCTTCTGACGCAAGCCGCCTGACTCCCCAATGTTCGTGTTTCGACCAAACCAACATCTGTTTCATCATCTGATCCGGATATTTGATAATAAAAGAATGAGCCACAAACTCGCAACTTGTGAACTGCGTGATTTTCTCTATCGCCTTGACAGAAGTTTCGTAATCGTCCAGTCCATATTGTTCGACATAATTATCCAGAATCCCCCATACTCTAAAGTCAAACCAAACTTCGTGTCGTCTATCACCGAGAAATCAGGCCGTGTCTTTTTTTATGATCCAACAATTCAAGTATCTTAGCAATCGCCTCTTTGTAATCTGCCGGTAAAAACTTTCTTAGCACCGTTGTGATGTGCATGCAGCGTTGTTTAAGTTCCCTGCCTTCCCATTCATCGTCCATCACTTGAGATACAAACTCGCAAGCATCAAAATCGTCGATAACAAGTTTCAAACTTTCGTAAACAGATCGAAAAAACTTGCTCGTTAAACATGTTTTTAAAAGGTTCTGCCATTCTTTAAATATATAGTTTAGTTAAACAGTTATTGTTTTTTTTATGGAGCGACTAAATAATGTTTCTTTGATAAATTCGTTTTTTATAATTTGAATTTTAAAGTGTTGATAATTATTTTATGCCGATCTATTTGTTTGTTATACAAATATATGCCATTTTTTTTAGGATAGCCCTATATCGCGCCTTATTTAGGTAAACTATATGAAAAGATTGTGCGAGAGGGAGTCTATTTAGAGAATACCATATAAAAAGTGAGCCACAAAAAAGATTGCAGCCCACTTATACCTTATATATGATAATATGATAGTAAAAAGATTAATCGAAGAAACTCTTGAATTTCTTGAAAATCTTCTCTTTTACTGACGTGTTAGGTTTGAAATTGTCTGAAGCTTCCATCTTTTCGAGCGTGTTCTTTTCCTCCTTGTTGAGAGCTTCCGGCACATAGATACTGATATTGACCAGCAAATCTCCCGTACCATACCCGTTTACATTCGGCAACCCCTTGCCACGCAAGCGAAGCACTTTACCCGGTTGAGTACCCGAATCAATCTTCACTTTCACTTTGCCGTCGATTGTCGGAATTTCCACAGCACCGCCCAGTGCAGCCGTCGGGAAACTAAGCAACAGATTATAAATCAAATCATTTTCGTCGCGAATCAAGTCCTGATGCGGTTCTTCCTCAACGAGGATCAATAAGTCGCCTGCCACACCGTTGTGCTTGCCGGCATTTCCTTTGCCGCCCATAGAGAGCTGCATCCCCTCTGCCACTCCGGCAGGGATATTCACCGATACCACTTCCTCGCCGTAAACGATTCCGTCGCCACCACACTTCTTACATTTATTCTTGATAATCTTTCCCTCGCCGCCACACGTAGAACAAGTGACGCGAGTCTGCATCGTGCCCAGAATGGTCTGCTGGTTACGAATCACCGATCCGCTACCCTTACAAGTAGGACAAGTCTCCGATCCGCCGTCACCCTCGGCACCCGTGCCATGACACTGGTCGCACGGCACATATTTTTGAGTTTAAATTTCTTTTCTACTCCGGTAGAGATTTCCTTCAATGTCAGCTTCACTTTCACATGGAGGTCACTGCCGCGATACCGGCGTTGCTGTGAACCGCCACCGCCGCCAAATCCGCTGAATCCTCCGAAGCCGCCGCCGAAACCGCCGCCGCGGCCACCGAAGATGTCGCCAAACATGGAGAAGATATCATCCATAGACATTCCTTCGCCACCGAAACCACCGAACGGACCGCCATTTCCTGCCGCACCGCTCACTCCCGCATGACCGAACTGATCGTAACGCGAACGCTTCTCCGGATTGCTCAACACGTCGTATGCCTCGGCCGCCTCCTTAAATTTCTCTTCAGCCTCCTTGTCGCCCGGATTTTGTCGGGGTGATACTGAATTGCTTTCTTACGGTATGCTTTCTTTATTTCTTCTACTGTGGCTGTCTTCGTCACCTCCAATATTTCGTAATAGTCTCTTTTTCTGCCATGCCCATTTATTGATTTATGATTGAAAAGATTTATGATTTATGAATTCTGATTTATGATTTATGATTTACTCTCCAATAGCGCAGCCATAAATCATAAATCATTTCGCGTCCTCACGAATCCACTTTAGCGTGGCGGATTTGTCGTTCAGTGTATATCCCGTTTGCACACAGTCCAGAATCTTACCTTTCTGTGCTTCCGACGGTGCGGGGATTACCGCGATGGCTTCATGGTAATCAGTGTCCAGTGGTTGGTCTTTTGTTTCGATGACTTTCACACCGTTTTGTGCCAGGACAGCCATAAATTTATAGTAAATCAGTTCTACTCCTTCTTTTTCACGGCATTGACATCTGTTGCCGTTTCCATTGTTTTGATGGCACGTTCGAAGTCGTCCACCACCGGAAGAATGCTGCTAAGGCTCTTTTCGCCACCGTTCAGAATCAGTTCGGCCTTTTCCTTCATGGTGCGTTTCCGGTAGTTGTCAAATTCGGCAGACAAGCGCAGGTATTTATCCTTCTGCTCTTCAATCTCCTCTTGGGCCTTTTCCAGTTCTTTTTCCAACTCTTCTTCATGAGTCAGGGGAGTGGCGTCCTCCGCTTGTTCGTTTTGCGGTTGTTCTTCCGCATGGTTTTGATTTCCTCAACGTTCAGTTCTTCTTCCTTCACTTTTTTTTCTTTCGGATCCATCTTGGTATTTACTATTTTACTAGTTACTATTTACTATTTAACACACACGTTATTTACTTGTAGAATAACGCCAATAAACATACCGGGCTGACCGGATGTCATTGGTTTTGTCTGCAAAAACTTTGCCAATTGACTGTTTTGCCAAAAAACGTAGCAAAGGTAACACTTTTATGTCCAGATTGGCACATATCAGATAGCTCATAATTCATTTTAAATGTCTAACTTTGCACGCTAAAATAGTTAATACTATAATAGTAACTAACGGAATAGTAAAATAGTAGCTAGCAAAATAGTAAAATAGTAACTAGTAAAATAGTAAATAAAAAGATGATTACAGTTTCGAACGTTTCGGTACAGTTTGGTAAAAGAGTGTTGTTTAATGACGTGAACCTGAAATTTACAAGAGTGGCAATTGTTATGGTATTATTGGTGCGAACGGTGCGGGAAAATCGACCTTCCTTCGTACGATTTACGGAGATTTGGACCCGACGACCGGTACGATTGCGCTCGGACCGGGCGAACGCCTTTCGGTGTTGAGCCAGGACCACTTTAAGTGGGACTCTTATACGGTTATGGATACCGTAATGATGGGCCATACTGTGTTGTGGGACATCATGAAGCAACGCGAAGAATTGTATGCGAAAGAAGATTTCACAGATGAAGACGGACTGAAAGTATCCGAGTTGGAAGAGAAATTTGCCGAGTTGGACGGATGGAATGCTGAGAGTGACGCAGCCATGCTGTTGAGCGGTCTGGGCATCAAGGAAGACAAGCATTATACATTGATGGGTGAGCTGAGCGGTAAGGAAAAGGTGCGTGTGATGCTGGCGCAAGCATTGTACGGCAATCCGGACAACCTCTTGCTCGATGAGCCTACCAATGACTTGGATATGGAGACAGTGACCTGGTTGGAAGAGTATCTCTCCAACTTCGAGCATACTGTATTGGTAGTGAGCCACGACCGTCACTTCCTCGATTCTGTATGTACGCACACCGTAGACATCGACTACGGAAAAATCAATATGTTTGCCGGAAACTACAGTTTCTGGTACGAATCTAGTCAGCTGGCGCTCCGTCAGCAGCAGAACCAGAAGGCGAAGGCTGAGGAGAAGAAGAAAGAGTTGGAAGAATTTATCCGCCGTTTCAGTGCCAACGTAGCGAAGAGCAAGCAGACCACAAGCCGCAAGAAGATGCTGGAAAAACTGAATATCGAAGAGATCAAGCCTTCTTCACGTAAGTATCCGGGCATCATCTTCACTCCCGAACGCGAGCCGGGCAACCAGATTCTGGAAGTTTCCGGATTGAGCAAGAAGACGGAAGAAGGCGTAGTGCTTTTCAACGACGTCAATTTCAACGTAGAGAAAGGTGACAAAGTGGTATTCCTTTCACGCAACCCGCGTGCGATGACTGCTTTCTTCGAAATCATCAACGGAAACATGAAGCCGGATGCCGGACCTTCAACTGGGGGGTAACCATTACAACTGCTTACCTGCCGCTGGACAATACCGATTTCTTCAATACCGACCTCAACCTGGTGGACTGGTTGAGCCAGTTCGGTGAAGGTAACGAAGTGTACATGAAAGGCTTCCTCGGACGTATGCTGTTTTCCGGCGAAGAGCTACTGAAGAAAGTGAGTGTACTTTCCGGAGGTGAAAAGATGCGTTGTATGATTGCACGTATGCAGCTCCGCAATGCGAACTGTCTGATTCTGGATACTCCGACCAATCACTTGGACCTGGAATCTATTCAGGCTTTCAACAACAACCTGAAGACATACAGAGGGAAACATCCTTTTCTCTTCTCATGACCACGAGTTTATCCAGACGGTTGCCAACCGTATCATCGAACTGACACCGAACGGTATCATCGACAAGATGATGGAGTATGACGAATATATCACGTCCGATCACATCAAGGAATTGAGAGCGAAGATGTACGGGGATAAGTAATTCCCCGTCTTGGACGTCGTAGCCATCGTATAAAAAACTTAGGCGCGAATTACACGGATAACACGTTTCTGATTTTAAAGAAATCGTGCAATTCGTGCAATCCGCGCCTGATTTTTATAGATAGGATTCTATTCACCTGTTCTGATGAGATTATTTATTTAGCCCAATATCAGATGTGGAGGTGAGTGCATACCTAAATCGGTGTTTGTAATGTGACAAGTACTTTATGATACCTCTTCCATCAGCACCAGCTCCCAACTGCGCCATACGATCGTTGCCAGTTTCAAGCCCCCTTTCTCACGAGCTTCTGCCACATTCATCCTTGCTATAGCGAATCAACTGTTCCCGCGCATCATCGGCAAGCGCGCGTATCTCTTTCTCCGATGCTCCTGCTTTCGCATACTTCACCTCCAATAGATACGTGTACGGTGGAGATACAGGTGCCGCCGGACTGGGCTTAAAGAAGAAATCGGCAAAACCCTTATTCATCTCATATTCCGGATATAGTTGATAATAGCGGAACATACTTAGATAGGCGAGAAGGAATCCTTTGATATGAGCTTCCCCTTCTATGTACTCCCTTATCCGGCTCTGCTCCCGAATGGCCTCTGCTAGAAATTCGAACAACGGTTTCCAGTCTCCTTTGAAAGACATATTCTCAAACAGAGTGCGCAAGCGGTTCACGTCGAGCTTGAAGATGTCATGACGGGCATATCCCCTGAATCAGGAAATTGAATAGCTGTTCGCGAACCACCAGATTGGGAATGTGCAGGATGGGACGCCCCATCATATCCACCCTTTGATAGAAAGCAGTCCGAAATAGAACAGCAGAGATTTGAAGTTGCCCACGTCCGTCATTTCCAGTGCGGAGAAATGGGTGACTATTTCAGTCACTATCTCGCCTTGCTCCGCAATCTCCTTGATGACGGAGAAGTTTTCGCCCAGTCCATGGTCGAGACGGACAAGGTAGGCAAGCTTGTTAAAGTCCGTACGGATATTGGGATCTACAATCTCGTCCGGTTTTACTCCGTGCAATATTAATGACTTCATGCAGTAGAGCACCATGTCCGAGTTGAACATACAATCTGCTAATTTATTTTTACTGAAACAATAATTGTCCTAGTTAGGCTTCATCATTGTCACCGCATCGTCTACCGACATCGGGAGAGCGCCTTGTTCCTTATAATACGTCAGCATCTCGCGCAATTCCTTCTCGCTGAAACCTACAAGGTCGTTAAACCACGGGTCGTTTGTGATATTCGTTCCTATGTTGAATCCGCTTGTCACGTCGTCCATCGTCACCGGGCTTACTCCCGTGATAAACAGTCTGTTGACGGCGGATCCCATTCCCCGTGGTGGCGGCTTTGATTACATTGAAAAACCTGCGGATATACCCTTCACCATGCGTCGCTTTTCGATATAAGTCCGTGCCGTAAGTAGAAAGAATGGTATTCGTGAAATTATCGTATTCATCAATCAGGAGGTAGATTTTAATGTCTCCCTTGAGGGTGGCATACGAATTGATGGCGGATAACAGTGCTCCCGGTTCTTCGAGCGTTTCTTCGTTCAGCACGTTCCAGATCTCCTTTCCCAATATCTGTTCGTACTTTTTGCAGAAAATGTCTTAGTTTCCCGCAACAATGCAAACGGAAAGATTCCTCCACCTCATTGACATTCGAGCTCACCTCCGAGAAATTGAATCTCATGATGAGAAACTGGTTATGTATCGGCGTAGGATGCTGCCCGATATACAGATGGCCGAACAATTCCGTCGAACTGGTCGGCATACCGAACGTCATAATAAGCCTCCAGCATCGCCAGCGTCAGACTTTTCCCCGAAGCGCCGGGGACGGATCAGGAACAGATAAGACGGTTGCATTTCTATCTTTTCGATAAACATCGTCTTATCCACATAATAATAGTTTTCTTTTTGTTGATGCGACCGAAATCCGTCAATCCGTATGGTATTTGCTTCATCATATTGCGATTCCTTTCTTTATTCATCATTCATATCGAGCAAATATACGGAAAACGGATGAATGTGACACGTTTAATGCCACTAATTTATCCGTTTATCTGTTATTTCGTGCAAAACGACTATTCGGAGGAAAAAGTTATTTTGTGGAAAACGACTATCCGTGTGAAAAACTGCCATTTCACGGGAAAACTACAACTCCAACCCCGTCTGCACCGGGAGCTGCGGGCGTATTGAATTTTCTTTGCGCTCTTCGGCCGAATACTCCACCACCCAATATTCCGTGATATTGTTGGAGGTCTTCCGTGAGTGGAAATGGTTGTTTTCCAATACCGTGACCAGCATTTGTTTCATCTGTGCGTTGGCCTGTGTGCGCCCGTTCATGCTCAATATCGACAGCAGGTAGGAGGCAGGATACCATTGCGCCTGAATATCGTTTGGTCTGGCTGGCCGGAAATAGAAGAAAAGATTCTCCTCTAACGGATCTTTTGGCGGAACGCCTCATTGCGGTTGTTGAGAAACGTAATCTCCTGGTTCTCATACCAATATTGAAACCCCTGCTGGTAGAGTGCGTATGCTTGTGCATATATCCCCTGATGGTTGACAGGCGTGTGATAATCTATTTCCAGCAACGTATTGAACAGGATGCGCCTGTTCTCGCCGATGTCCGGCAGACAGTGCGGATTGTTGGTGCTGGCGATGAATGATGCGCGGCGGATGAACGTATAATTCTGGATGTCGTAAACCTTCCGTTCGTTCATCACATCTTGCGTGATGAGACTTTTCAGCTCCTGCATGCGTGCGGGAGAGAGCGTATCAAACTCATCCAGATTGATGAGCAGGCAGGACGACATTTGCAGGAGATGGTCTTTGTTGTCGGGACTAATCATGCCGTTGCGATAATAATCCTTCAGCTCCGGTGGGAGGAGATGGCGGACAAAAGTACTCTTGCCTTTTCCTGTGCGCCGTGGAGCAGCATCAACTGGTGGTTTTGCGCTTCGTCGTCGATGGCACATGCCACCATTCCCACCAGCCAGCGGCGGAAGCTGTCTTCAAAAAAGCCTGGTCTGCCGCTTTCACTGTTTTTGTCAGTTGGCCGATGTGGTCTGTTTTCCCGTCCCATGTCTGGAGTGAGGTGAAATAATGGATAAACGGGTTGAACGGCTTTGCATAGTCCGAGTCTACCAGTGCTTTCAAATTAGCTTGCGAACTGTATATCTTCTTCATCTGTGCGTTGATATAGAATGTGTTGATATCCTTTGTGCGCAGTGTACTGAAAGGCGGCTGCTCTGTTTTAGGGAGATCAGGTATTATTTTCCGGAACTCGATTTGCTCTTTCACCACGTTTCTCCTGATTTCGTAGTGTTCGTCCATAAATTTGATGACCTGGCATATTCTCGGTTGTTGGCTTTCTTCTTCCGCCTGATCGGTCTTTGAGGTGTATTGGTAGGCATTGTGCAGGGGGAGTGTGAGGTCGAAATCGGATAGGTCGCCGAAATGACTGTGTGCCAGACTGACGGCTTCCTCTTCCGTGATATGGCGGTGGTAACACTGATTGCCGAGACAATAGAAGAAATTGTCCCGGTTGCCTATCTCGAGACGTTCTTTGCGTTTGGTGTACTCCAGCGCCTTGCGGAAGTCGAGTTGCACTTGCAGGTCGATGGGCGACGCATTCTCCTGCACGGGGAGGAGCGGGGATCGTTTTCCCGGATTCTTGCGCTTCTTGTTTTTACATTCTTCTTCAGTGGGCAGTGTCACTTTTACGGTCAGCGGCTTCACGTTTTCCAGTCGTTCGGTAGAGAGGAAGGCGTCCGGATCGTGCGACACGAAGAATCCGCGTCCCGGTCGCTTCCGCTGGTGTCTACTTTGGTATTGAGCAGCTTTTCATATTGGCTGCTTGCCAGGGCGTATATGCGGTGGTGGTAGCGTTCGAGGGTGGGGGGAAGTCTACGGTTTCCAATGCGTTCAGTTCGGCGCGTAAGGCTTCCGCCTCATTGCCGGTAAGATAGACAAAGATCTTCAGCCCGTGCATCCGTGGGCTGACGAAACTGCCTAACGTGTCGGGGCAATCGTTCACCAGTTGGCGGAATTCCGGGATCTTTTCTGCCGGCATATCGTCACAGTCGAGCGTGATGATGTCCTGATACTTGTCCAGACTGTAAGCCAGCCTTTCCTTGGCGTAAGTAGCCGTGATGGTGCAGTAGGGCAGTTGCTTCTTCATGTGGTCTGCTTTCACCGTTTCTCCTGCATCCATTGCTTCCCGGAGTCTCCGGATTCTGTCGCGATAGATATCTCCCCGGATAAATTCGAACATTTGCCGGATACTGATACTTCCTGATACG
>VOFG01003733.1_pt1 | contig 21913 bp, 36 predicted proteins | sample 5384171 | NCBI WGS metagenome assembly VOFG01 (sample SAMN12384726, study PRJNA508395) | human gut metagenome | isolation source: healthy gut F | host: Homo sapiens | reverse complement strand
ATCGCGCCAATTGCCCCAAACGGCATTTTCGCCAATCATGTTCTCGTAGTCCCAGTGAAAGCGCTTGATGTCCTTGGTGCCATTCCAAATCTCGGTTTGGCGATGCAGGTAGGCCGTTGTTTCTCCCAGCGTTCGGAAATGGGCAGGAGCCGCTTGAGAGTTATCGTGCTCCAGTGTTTCGCCCGTCAGAAATTCAGTCGCTACGCAGAAATACGTTACCCCGTCCTTTTCAATCTCTTGGATATAGGACCCATCGGTTGCAGGGATGGGGTTGGCAACCTTAAGCGGTGTATAGTCGTTGATCTGGCGAAGCCAGCTTATCTCGCTTTCGTATTCTTCGCGCGTCTGATAGCCAGGGCGTCCCACGCGTAGCACAAACAGCTTTTTCATCGGTTGCGGGGTCGTACACCAAATACGTAGCATTCTCGGAAAACGCAAGGAGCTTCACCGCACATGAATCGGCATAGTGTTCAGCTGCGGCTTTTGCCACTTCCATAAATACTTCGGGGTTCTCAAAATTATTAGCCATGAGGGCATCCTTTCCAATTCGCCCACCAAAACAGGGCAGACATCATGCACTAAACCTCGCTGAGAAAACGAGGCTTCCAGGCGCTTGCGAACATATCGAGATCGGAGTCGTCAAACCCAGCGGCGGACGTGACCTTCAGCACGTTGCCGTAAGGACCGCACAGGGAAATAAGCACATGGTTTTCACGCAGCTTTTCGATAAGGGAAACGGCGGCGAAAGGCCGATCGGCTTCCTTGTGCCTGGGCGGACCACTTCCACACCAGTGAACAAGCCAGCGCCACGTACATCGGCAAGCTGGGGATGACGCGTTGCAATGTCGCTCACAGCAGCGCGAAGCTTTTCACCATGATGCGGGTATGCTCCAAGATGTCGTTTTCTCGGATATAGTTAAGAACCGCTGGGCCGCAGCCATGGAAACAGGATTTCCGCAAACGTATTGAAATAGGGGTTGTCCTGGCAACGCATCGAGAGAACCTCGCTCTTTATGGCCATGGCAGATAAGCGAATGCCATTCGCCATGGGCTTACCCATGGTTACGATATCGGGAACAATATCATGGCGCGCAAAGCCCCAGAAGGCATCGCTGCATGGCAGAACCCCCGCCGCACTTCATCGGCAATGTACACGCCGCCTTCCTTTGTGAACCAAATCGACCACCGGCTTCGTGAAGCCCAGCGTACCGGGAATAACGCCGTCAGAGGAAAAAGATGCCATCGAACAACACGCCAGCAAACTGATGCCGTGGCGACGCATGTCCTGAATCTGATGGAAATCTGCTCGCACATCCATGTACCCAACGTCAACTTCCAGCCTGAAATGTATCAGGGGAAGGAATCATGCGCATGGTTTGGCTCATGGCAACACTTTTTGAAGGGAAAGACCGAGATCAAGGCGGTATTTCCGTGATACGCCGCTTCGCCGGTAACGATGCCTCGCCGCCCGTGTAAAGCTGAGCGCGCAGCGTACCGCCAGGTCATTGGCCCCGAGCCTCGAGCACAAAACATCACGCGATCGATTTCCTCAGGCATGGTTGAAAGCAAGTCCCGGCATAGTCCAGATATTCTCATGCACATAATGAGTATGCGTATTCAGCAGCTGCAGCTGATCAGTAACCGCTTACGGTGATTGCCGGATTGCTATGGCCCATCGAGGGAATGTTGTTATACATATCAAGGTATTCGGTGCCGTCGGCGTCGAACAGGCGCGTTCCCTTACCGCGCACCAAATGCAATGGCTTCTGGTAAAACAGGCGATAACAACGGGGCCCAGCACCGCTCGGCGTTCAACCAGGCTCTTCAAATCACCTTCCAAAGAATCAATATTGGCAACGTTGAAGCTATTAGATTCAAGGATGCCAACGTCTTCACTCTTTGCAACCCATTTTCCTCTCACTTAAGTCGATTCAGCCCTGTGCTGGCTCTTCCACTTGCCTCCCCTTAACGCATGGCAACGCTCTCTTTTCCAACCGCGCACAAAGCACTCCCGTAATCCAATTCTTCGAAACCGTTTATGAAGCCATCGGCTGCTTCACGCAGATCTTCTTTCGTTCCTGCGTGATCGGAGTCGTAGATACCCAAAGTCATAAAACCCGCCTGCGCCATTGCGCCCAATGCATACGCCGAATCGTCAACACACCAGCTGTTGGCGGGATTTGCGCCAAGCCTGAAGGCGACGCTTGCGCTGAACTGGGGGTCGCTCTTCGTCCTGCCCCTCGCCTTCCGCAGAGGCAACCACATCGAACAGGTCGAATATGCCCGCCCTCCAAGCCCGCCTGAAGAAAGTCGACAGGGGCTTGACGAGGCAACCGCAAGCTCACGCCGTCGTCGCTCAACCGGCGAACAAGTTCCACCGCGCCGTTTCGGGCCAGAACGTTGTCGCGATATTCGCTAAGAAGGATCTGGTGGGCATCATCCAGAACCTCTTCGGGACCGAACCGCCCAAACCGCATTCCCGATGGAAAAAGGCTGCTGTTTCGGGAAGAGTGTTCGCATTCAAACGAACCAATTGCATAGGGTTGAGGGCAATTCCTGCCTTTTGGGCAAATCGCCCTGCAGTGGCATGCCATGCGGGCATCGAGTCAAGCAGCGTTCCGTCGCAATCGAAAATCACCGAATCAATCACAGCATCTCCTTTCCTCACAGCAGGGAATACGTGCCGCAGGGGTCAAACTGCCCCTGCGGCAACGGTCTAACTCAGTCAGCTTCTGCAGCCTTCAAAGCGGCAAAATTCCTCTTCGGGCGCATTGCCCACCAGATGCTTTCGCGAATAGGCGAAGAAGTACACCATCAGTCCCGCAAGAACTGCGAGGGTGCAGCCTGCAGCAAAGGCATCAACCGTGAAGGTCGAAACAATAGCCACCAGGGAAAGAGCGAAAGAGATACTGGTAAGGGTACCCGCCAGGGGCCTTGAAGCCGCGCTCCATGCTTGGCTCCTTCTTGCGCAAGATGATGTGGGAAAGATTCATCATTGCGTAGGAAACGCATGCGGCGAATACTGCCATGTTCAGGAGGATGTCGCCGTCTTGAACTACCCGGCAGCCAAAGGTAAAGGCGATGGTGCCCAAAACAAGCAGGGCAACAAACGGGGTTTTGCGGGGCCGGTAACGGAAAGGAACTTAGGCAAATAGCCAGCGCGAAAGGGCGAATGCCTGGCGAGAGCCGCTGAATACCGTCGAGAAGAACAAGCGACCAGGCAGCAAGACCAGCGTAGTTTACAAACGTCGCAAGAGAACCTTCGCCAGCTTCGTTCAAGGCGTCAACCAGCGGGGCGGCGCCGGCAAACCCCAGCGCCAGCACCACCTGCAGTAAGGAACAGAACCAAAGCGCCCGTAACCATGAGGGTCAGCATTGCGCCGATAATGCCCCTTTGGGCATGTCCCCCTTTGGGTTTGCCGATTCTTCCGCTGCCAGGGGAACGCCCTCAACTGCGAGGAACAGCCAAATGCCAAATGGGAGAGAGATCCGCCAGCTGCACCGAAGGCAGAAAGCGCCGTACCACCATCTACAGCAGGGGTGATATTGAAGAGATTTGCCACTTCGAAGTGAGGGTGCAATACCAACGACGAAAGCGATAAGGGCAATCATAGCAATAGCGGTAATGCCAAATACGATCTTTAATGCTTCGCCAACACCGATAAGGTGGATACCAACGAAGACGATAAAGAAGAAGCCGATGATGGCAACCGAGGGAATATCGGCGAACAGGCCCAACGCATGCACATACGCAGCAATAAACGTCGAGATAGCGGCGGGGCAAATCGTATACTCAATCAAGATGGCGAACCGGTCAGCGCGCCACCCACCTTGCCCATGGCGCGGCGGGCAAAGCCATAGCCAGCACCAGCTGCGGGCATAGCAGAAGACATTTCAGCCAGGCCCAGCACCATGAACAAATACATGGCTCCCATGACCAAGAATGCGATAAGCATTCCGAACCAGCCACCGTAGCCTATGCCGTAGTTCCATCCAGAAAAGTCACCGGATATTACGTAGGCAATGCCCAAGCTCATAAGCAGTACCCAGTTTACGGCGCCCTTCTTAAGGGACCGCTTTTCAAAGTATTCTTTCGATTCTGCGGTTATGCCACCCAAAACGGCGGCATCTGTTGGCGGTGTCATAAGGCGATCACTCCTTTTGCGTAAGATCGATATTCTTGCGCCAGCCACTTACGCAGCTGCCAGAGACTCGCCGTTGAGCCATTCATATTGCCGTACTCGCCAAAATGCCTTCCAGAGAGGCTTCGCATCGAGGGCAATCACACATTCGAGCTCTTCGTTGAACTCGACAGGCTCATATTAGAACCGCTTTTGCCCCGCGACAAGCGCGATGCGCCCTGTTTAACAAAGGGTCAAAAACCTCGAAACGCATGCTTAACATGAACGCCCATCAAGCTGATGAGAGATTTGCAAAACACCAGGTCAAAAGCGTGTATTCCGCAAATTATTCTAAAAACGCAGGTAGATTGGCAGTTAACAGAGCGCTCAATGATATGGAAACAGCGCCGAAACACCGTGGCATTTTGACAAGCAAGCCCCGCACGAGACGACCGTCGCGCAAAGCCCCTTTTGCCACGCTAAAACCCTTTACCTCAAGCATGCTCGCCGTCGCAGCCCACAGCCAATCGGGCAGGAAAAGCGCCTCCATGGAGGCGCTTTGGGGAACGAATAACATCAAAGGCTATGTCAGTTGATGCAAAAGAGGCGACCAAGCGAACGCCCGATGAGGACTATTCGTCCTCGCCGAAGCTATTTGTTCACTGGGCGACGGTAATCAGGCTCCGTAGTCAGAACACGGGGCCATCTTCGGTGATAGCAACGGTCTTCTCGAAAATGGGCAGAAGGCTTACCATCGCGTGTGCAAACAAGCCAACCATCGCTCATAACCTTAGTTTTATAGGTACCGATATTGATCATAGGCTCAATGGCGATAACCATGCCCGGCTCAAGCTTAATACCAGTGTGCTTTCGACCGTAGTTGGGAACATTGGGGTCTTCGTGCATATCGCGACCCACGCCATGACCCACATACTCACGCACAACACCGTAGCCAGCGCGCTCGGCAATCTCTGGACAGCATGACCGATATCGCCCAAATGATTGCCGGGGCGAGCAGCCTCGATGCCAGCCCACATGCACTGTTCGGTAACCTCGAGCAGACGCTTCTTTTCGGGAGAGATCTTGCCAACCGGATACGTCCAAGCGTTATCTCCGACCCATCCTTTCACGATAGCGCCCGTATCAATAGAAAGGATATCGCCCTCCTGGAGAATGACAGAATTGGAGGGGATGCCATGAACGATCTGGTCGTTCACTGATGCGCAAATGCTACCAGGAAATCCGCCATATCCCTTGAAAGCGGGGATGCCGCCCTCCATGCGGATAATCATCTCGGCGATGCGGTCCAGTTCGGCGGTAGACACGCCTGGCTTTACCCGCGCACCTACTTCACGCAAAACTTTAGCGGACAAGCGGCCCGCTTCAGCCATTTCCTCAATCTGATGAGGGGTCTTCTTTATGATCATGCTCTGATTACCTTTCTGACACGTTTATCAGAGTCAGAATACACCGAAAGCATCCTAGGAAAAAGCGAAGTAATCTTGATAGGCAGGCAAACCGGCAACCTTGCCATCACGAAATGCATCTACCCAGATATCCTGCAGGGAGCCTTTCTGTTCAACAGGGTCGTAAGCGCCCGCTTCAGAGAGTTCGGTCTCCCAGGAAAACGATGAGATGCCCACGGTATAGGCATCCTTAGAACGCAAATCGACCGTGGATTCTCGTCCTTCGTTGGCCGAAGAAGTGTCGGTTCCACCAGATTGCAGGCCTGATGAGGTGATCTTCGCCACCGATTCAAGCTGGAAAGTGCCGTTTTTCTGAGCTATCTCCAGATGCAGCCCGCTTACAACGGGCAAATCGTAGGGACTTTCGCCGCCGCCACGCAACGCGAAAGATACTCGGTAAGCTCATCTCCCGAAAGAGAGACCACGGCAACGGGCATCTTTGCAACCGAATAGGCTAAATCCGTTGCCGTCTTTTCTCCCGCATACAGGGGACAGCGCGCAGCATGGGGCGAAACGACAAATGCATCGGTATTCAGTACCTGCGAAGACACTTGGGCGATGTCCAGAGCAGCAACGTTACCCTTCGTGTCGTCGAAAAGACCGCTCACGCCCTCCGAAAACGAAGTGAGCACCTTTTTATCTTCAGATTGCTCAGCCTTCAACAGACCCTCCACCTCATCAAGGGCGCCCGCGGCGTCAACCTCTCCCTTTACAACATCTGAGAGTGTTTCGCCAACCGCATTCGATGCGAGCCGATTAGGCAGAAACGTTCGGACACTTCCCTCTTCCAGGCTCGACGAAAGAGAGGAAAGTGCATCGGGGAGCTGAATCGGATCGTCTGCGGAAGTGGATACCAATTTATCTATGCCATACAGACCCAGATAATAATTTTGGGCATCGACGCTCATAATGCTCGAAAGTACATCAACCGCAGCCTTGTGTATATCCTCGTCGCTCGCGGTAGAGGCAACCCCTTGGGTTTTCACATCGCTGACCATTCCCATAAATACCGGCTGGGCAAATGCCCAACTCGAAGAGTCCCCGAAAAAGGCAGGGCTCTCACGGTCATATTATGCTGGGCACCATACGACGAGGCCTGCCCATCGGGCAAGAACAGCATTGCTGCTTTCCCGTCTAAGAATTTCTGCTCGGCTTGATCAGGTGCCTCATTGAAACTCTCGGCACTGATAACACCCTGCGCCATAAGATCGCCCAAATACGAAAGCGCATCGGGGAACGAGGAGGCATCTACGGAAACCGAGCCCGAATCGCGCTTCAATACCTGACTCAAAAAATCTTCCGTCTCGGACACCAGCGAAGCATCGGCGAACCCTTGCATGACCTCATAACAGGTTTCAGTGTCGGCCATGCCTGCAGCAAGCGGCTCAACTCCCCTTTCCGAGAAAGCCTTGCATGCCTCGATAAACGACTGCTTATCGCTCGGAACGGAAATGCCGTACAAATCGAATAGGTAGTTATTGATTACTATGCCCTCAAAGCCACTCGCACCTGGCAAATATTTCACCGCGTCGGAATTGCCGGGAATAGACCTGAGCGCATCTTCGCTATATGATGCCGCGATATCCGTTCCCCCGAGATCGTAGAGAGACGCAGACAGCGATTCTGCGCTTACGCGTTGAAGTCCTTCGTCAGGATGACATCGGGCAGCGATCCGTGTTTTGCCTGATAATCATAGAAATCAAGAGAATCGTCCCCCACGATCCACTCTATTTCATAATCAGGGTTCTGCTCTTTCGATGTACTGAGCAAACCCGAAGTGAGCACAGAGTCATCCCATACCGAAACGGTAACGTGGGTTTTCTGATCGGGTGAGTCGCATGAACAGAGTCAAGGGGAAAAGCGCCAGAGTCATCACGACCGCTACACACAATGCAGCTCGTGCCAGTTTTGCAAACGATAAGCCTTCGCCCATGAGCAATACCCTTCTTTCTTCAGCCGCCCACATACGACGCTTATGCCAAGCACCGCTTCTATCTTCCAGTATATGAGCCTCATTCCCCTATTCACACAATTCACTCAAGAAAGCTAAGCCCGCATCCGCCCTGATAGTGGCGAGCTTTGGTACCATGGTTTCATCGCACAACAGAAGGAACCCCATGAACGAACGCTACACGAACCGCCGCGCTCAAACGCCCGGCAATCGCACTATGCAACGCCATCAGATAGATGGACGCCCCGCACCTCGCCGACAGGCCAACCATGTATCCGATTATTCGGAGGGGTCCTTCACGCAACCTTCCCACAGCAACACCTTCCGTACCGATCCACGCGAATCGGCGCAATCAGCACGCTCGCGCCAACAGCAGGGCCGTCGGCAACAGCCACCGCAACGAGGCCAACAACGCCCCAGCCAACGGCACGCTTCCAGCCGCCGAACCACTCCATCTTCTCGTAGAACAAGCCGCACGCCTATCCACGAGCAACATTCCTACCAGACGCTTACGCCTCGCCAAGGAACCAGCACCTACGTTCGCCATGGATACTCGAAGAAGCGCAGCAATCTGCCCTTTTTCGTTGGTGGAGCAGCGGCCCTCGTTGTCGTTATTTTTCTTGCGACCACCCTGGTCGGAGCTCTTAGCGGCTCGAGCCAAAACACTCAAGAAGAGACGCCTGCTGCCACCGATGCGGCGCCAACGCCCACTACGCTTACGGTTACATTCGCTGGCGACTGCACCTTGGGAACCGATGTTAATTTCAGCTCCGATACCAGCTTCAACACTAAATATGAAGCGGTCGACGACCCATCCTATTTCCTCGCCAACGTTGCTGACATCTTCAAAAACGACGATCTTACCGTGGTGAACATGGAGGGAGCCTAACCACCTCTTCCACACGCCAGGATAAGACTTTCGCCTTCAAAGGCCCTGCCGATTACGCGCAAATCCTCGTGAAGGGCAATGTTGAAACAGCATCGCTCGCCAACAATCATTCGCGTGACTACGGCGAGCAAAGCTACACTGACACCATTTCCGCCCTGGAAAATGCAGGGGATCGGAACCTTTGGCTACGACCGCATCGATTATCGCGATGTCAACGGCGTGAAGGTTGCCCTCATTGGAACCTACGAGCTGGCAAAACACCTCGACATTCAAGACGAACTCAAGCAGAACATCAAAACCGCCAAAGAAAACGGGGCTCAACTTGTTGCCGTCTATTTCCATTAGGGGCACCGAAAAGGAAACAGTCCCCGATGAAACGCAAATTCAGCTGGGGCACATTGCCGTTGACGAGGGGCTGATCTTGTTATCGGGTCCCACCCCATGTAATACAGGGATACGAGAAGTACAACGGCCGCTACATCGTATACAGCCTGGGCAACTTCTGCTTCGGCGGCAACCCCAACCCATCTGATAAAGACTGCATGATCTTCCAGCAAACGTTCACGGTAACGGGCAACGATGTTGCCACCGACGACAACATCAACGTTATCCCCTGCTCGATTTCTTCTGTTTCCAACTCAAACAACTACCAGCCCACCCCGGCAACGGGCGACGAAAAAACCCGCATTGAAGCTAAAATCAAGAAGAGTAGCGATAGCATCGCAACGCTCTCAAATAAGGTGTCGCAGTCAAGTTAACCCGCAGAGCATGAATACGAGCGACTGCCCGGCTTCTTGTTCTTCGCAGGCAGACGCGCGAAGAAAGGAACAGAAATGGAAACTCCCGTTTGGCTTATCACCGGCGCAAGCCGAGGATTCGGCAAGGCATTCGCTCAGGCAGCGCTCGATCATGGCTGCCGTGTCGCAGCAGGCGCCCGCAAACCGGAAGCAGTACGGGCGGCCTTCGGGGAATCTGAGCAGCTTTTGCCCGTAAAGCTCGACGTGACCAACCAATCCGAAATCAAGGAAGCCGTAAATCAGGTAATTGGGGAATTCGGCCGCATCGACGTCTTGGTGAACAATGCCGGTTACGGGATCTTCGGATCGCTCGAAGAGACCACCGATAAAGAAACGCGCGCCATCTTCGACACCAACGTATTCGGCATGATGAATGTTACCCGCGCGGTGCTACCCCATATGCGCAATCAAGGCTCAGGGCGCATTGTTAACATCGGCTCCATGGCTAGTTTTGCCTGCGATCCTGGTGGAGCCCTCTACGACGCAACAAAGTTCTCCGTTGCCGCAGTAAGCGAAGTGCTTTCGCTGGAAATGAAGCCCTTCGGCATCGAAAGCATGGTGGTAGAGCCGGGCATGTTCCGCACTAACTTCTTCGACGGAACCTCTATCCGCACGCCCGATGCCCCTCTTGAGGCATACGACAACACGCCAGCTCGCGGCGCGGAAGAGTTCTGCCTGGGCCACAATTACCAACAACACGGCGACCCTCAAAAGCTGCCGAGTTTGTATACAAAGTGGTAAGCTCGCCGGACCCTCTTCCCTCTGGCTGCCCGTTGGCAAAGATTCCATTAAGAAATTCGAGAAGAAGCTTACGAAAATGATTGAATCTATCCAGCCCTACAAGAACGAAGCTTCAAACCTCTTCATCGACGAATAGACACCAAAGCCCTACATGAGCCACCTTCCTGCCTGTCGTTATCCAAGAAGCGGGAAGGTGGCTTAATTTTTGCTATACCTATTTGAAGGATCACGGCAGGATCCCATCTGTTTCTCTAGGATCGATCGCAGATAAACACTCTTCAGGCCGCCGAACGCCTTGCATAAATGCTGCTTCCAGCAGCGTTTGCTGCCCCACCGACAGCACAGTCACACGAAGAAGCAATGCCAATCTATCCAGAGAACGAAGCCGCATGCAGCAATCGCGGCACTATTCTTTGATGACATGCAACGTCAGACTCGATTCCCACCTAGCACGCAACAGCAGCCAACCCTATTGCTTGCCATGCCAACGCTCGTTTACTCAGTATCGCTTTTGGTCAACGGTAAGTCATCGATCTTAAGCCGTAGCTTGCTCGTGGTTCCTCTCAAGTGCGCAAAACGCTGCTTCTTGATATCGGAGTTCAAGAACACAATGGCATGGGCAGCGTCCATGGCGAACTGATAATTCGCTTCAATGAGCCGTTTCACTTCGTCAGCCATAGTGTCGTCAACTTTATTTGCCAGCAAACCCAAAGCCGAGGCATTCATATGGAGGTAGTACAGCAGCTGGATACTTCTATCGCTGTCGGGTTGCCCATGATCGATTTCGATTCGTATCTGAGCTAGCAGCCTTTCGTCCACGCGTTCCATTTCACTCATCTTGTGAGAAATCGTCATCGATCTGCGCGATTGCAGGAAAACGAAAATGACGGACAGCACCACGAGAGTCCCCAGAAGAACAAACACCAAACGCATCATCAGCGTGTCTCCGAGCGACATGGTGGGATATAGGGCAGCAAGTGCCAGCTGCGTACCAGCGGCCATAGAAACTGCTGGACCGAAGTTCATCAAAATGACGCCATAGCCCATAACAAGAACGCAGAATATTCGAACGGATTCGGGGATGAAATGGGTGACGGCCACGAACACCGCCATGCCAACCAGCATGCCCAAAAGCTGCTTGCCCATCATTCTCATTGTTTCATCACGGTACGTGTTCATCATCAGGAACGAAGTGATGGGAATCCACGCGCCGAAATGCGTATCCATATAGAGCAGCATGAGCTCAGAAACCGCGAAGGACGTTCCAACGATTACGCCAAGCTGAATAGAAAACCTAAGTTGAGAATTCTTCAGGCTGAAGTTGTCCTTGATAAAGTGCAACCGATAACGAATCCCAATCCAAACGGCGTCGAATTATCACGTGATGCTTTGCTGTCGCTCAACGTGTACATCATCGCCTCGAGCGTTGCGCGCCACGCTGTATCGTGTTCAATATTTTCCAACCGATGTGTATCCAGAAATTCCTGAAGCGCCGATATCATGGCACGAACCTGTTTAATGCGCCCTGCCCGAAGCCCAGAAACACTTCGGATAGGTCAAGCAGATAGTCACGCTCTGCCTGCTCCATCGAATGCACGTTACGCGAAGCGCCGTGCATCATATCGGCTATTTGCTCGGCGCAAATCAAAAGCGAAAACGTATACCGCTGCCGTCCACTCAATACACCGCCTTGACGGAAGACGTTGCCATACCCTTGTTGCAATACTCGAGTAATGTCGTACACCCTATGGGCATCGAGCTTGCTCACGTCGAGGTTCGAAAGATCGATCAGCTGAAATCCGATGTCATCGAATGCCCTCATCACGAAGCCTCGATCTTGGGTTATCTCGCTTTTGCGCCGAGAAATGGCGCATGGCATAAATAAACGCGGTGGTGCAGGCAACAGCAAACAGCGTTGCCACCATACGCATCGGTATCTCATGCGCAGAAATGGGATAGATCTCCAACAGCAGAAAGCCCAAACCCAGCATAAAGAAATTTCGAGGGAGGTAATCATCGGAATTCATCAAGGTAATGCAGAACATATACACCGCGCTACCAGCCACCAACAACACAGGGTGAAGGCCCGCAAGCGACGAGCAAAGGCTCATAACAAGAAACAGCGCGGCATGCTTTAGATAGTTGATGAACGAAAGCCCCGCAGATTCAACCATTGTTCGAGCGAACGACTGGAAGATAACGCCCAACAGCGCATCCTCCACTCCAAACAACTGCAGTTCCACGAAAAAGAGCGCAACAAGAAATGCTACGTATGGAACTACGTTGGCAATCCTGTCTAGCATGCGCCCTCCCCTCTGGGCAACTCAACTGTAGACCAGCTAAAACATGTTCGGCGATCCCGAATTAATAGATTGGCGATTAGCCTCAAACCCGCAATTAGCTATCCGCCTTCACGCTCTCCTCGCAAAGCGTCTCGGTTACAGGATCCCAACGAAGGTTCTCGGCCAGCGAAATGATGTTTTCCACCGCACGAGTCTTATGGGCGCTTTTCCGATAGATCAGATACACCGGGTGGAAGCCAGGCTCAACTTCCTTAATTCGAAGCGTATGCAGCTGAGGGAATGGAGCAAGACCCAGCGTATTCAGCGAAATGCCCACTAATTCAGGTTCGACGTCGACCACACTTCCCAAGGTGATCTCATCGTCGCACCATTGACGCACAGTAAGGCCATGAGCAGAAATCAGTTCTTTCACCTCAGCGCCAATGGGCGTTTCGGGGACGATAGGTAACAATCTCGGTGCTCTTCAGTTCGTCGAGCGAAATGTTGTCCTTCTTGCCCAAGGGCTATCTTCGTGAGCAATGGCCACCAAGTCTTGGGCCAGAACCGGAACGAATTCCAAGTCGGGGGCGATTTTCAATATATGCACCTATCACAATGTCGTACGTTCCGTCAGTTAAGCTTTCGACCAAACCGTGGGTTAACCCTTGGTACAAACGCACATCGACATGAGTACCGTACCGACAGCGGTATTCCCTCAAAAGTGCCGGCAGATAGTCTGCCTGGGTAAAAATTGTGCCAATATCGATAGTTCCCGACAAACTGTTCGCATGCTCCTGCGCTACTTGGATTCCCTTATCTATAACGTCGAGACCTTCGGACACGTATTCATTGAATTCCTTGCCGAATTTCGTAAGCCTAACGTTACGACCGTGCTGCTCGAACAGAGGAATGCCAAGCTCGCCTTCCAACTGCTTAATAGAATTAGAGGGGCAGGCTGAGTGATAAACAGCTCTTCTGCCGCCCGAGTAAAATGCTGGACCTGCGCCAGTTTCCTGAAATACCTTAACTGCGATAGATTCATTGCGACCCTCACACTCATAAAAAGGCCTCCGTCCCAGTTTATAGGACAGAGGGCCTTTAAATGACCAGGTTTGTTAAAAGATTTGCAATCGCAATCTTTTAGGAAGCCTTAGTGCAGGGTACTCGATGGCCGCCATGCTTCTCGCACTCGCGAGCGATGGTGATGCGCTGAACGGTAGGAGCACCTTCCTCGAGCCACATAGCGCGGCAGTCACGATACAGACGCTCGGTAGGACCGTAAGGAGAATCCTCAGAAGTAACCGTCGCCACCGAAGATCTCGAGCATCTCGTCGGAAACGAGAACGAACGGTGTCGATGGAGAACAGCTTGCAGATTGCAGCCTTCTCATCGATGAAATCGTTGTTCTGGTCGATGTCAAAGTGACGAGCGAAGTCGTAAACCAAGGTGCGCAGTGCATGAATCATCATCTGCATGTTAGCAATCTTCATCTTGATTGCCTGACGCTTGATGATCGGCTTACCGAAGGTTACACGATCAGCAGCACGCTTGAGGGAGATCTCGAGCATACGCTGTGCCATACCCAAGTTAGAGCAAGCGATGTGTACGCGAGAAACGCTCAGGAGTGGATAGCAACTTCCATGCCCTGGCCCTCTTCGCCGAGCAGGTAGATAGGATCAAGCTTGAGGTCGGTGAACTTCAAACCTGCATGGCCAGCACCCTTGCAGCCCATCATGTGAGGCATAGGGATGATTTCGAAGCCAGGTGCGTCGTTGGGTACGAGGAATGCGGAAAGACGGGAGTCCTTGTCGCTTTCCTGGTCGGTTACTGCGATTACATAGGTGTAATCGGAGCAGTCAGTGTGGGAGATGAGCCACTTCTCGCCGTTCAGAACATAAGAACCGTCGGGCTGCTTAACTGCGGTGGTGTGGAGGTCTGCGCCCGTACCGCCGGTCTTCTCAGTGATAGCGAAGTTGCAGTAAACAGTCTTGTCCTGGAACTTATCCATGAGCTGATCCTTCAGCTCCTGCTTGCCGTAGTCCTCAAGGATACGCCAGTTCATGTCAGCTGCATGATGGAGATGCATGCGCATTCCGCCAGGGCCACGAGAGAACTCTTCCTGAACCTTCAGGATCTCGAGCTCGTTGAGGTTCCATCCACCGTACTCTGCGGGAAGATAGAAGCGATAGAGATCGTTTTCCTTGGCGAGTTCATAGAACTTCTCCGGGAAAGTATTGGTTACCTCAATCTCCTTCTGCATCTCGTCGAATGGGCCCTCTGCCAATTCGCGGATCTGCTTGAGGTATGCCTGGAACTGCTCATCCGTAATGGTAGCTTTAGGATTCATTGGTCCCCCTAACCGTTGCAGTTTCATAAGCTTTTTGCTTACAGGTCTTATTTTACGGTGAACAAGTTATATTTCAAATTCCGAAGGGTGTCATTTTTCTTAAAAAAGCTATAAGGCAAATGAATAGCTTTTTAGTTGTCATGCCTGAATAATTGGTTTATCGCAAGAAAATAGTTATTCAGCGAGCAAACAGGTAAAACACGTTCAGTCAGAACGCTTTTAACACCAGCAAACGAACCACCCTACCCTGCTTTCACGCAAGACTAATCACCCATTACGGTCACAGGCTGGTCGCCGTTCGTTTCACTGGTGCACGTTCTGCGAAACGTCCACGAAAAGCGAATCATCGACGAAGTTATAGGAGTGCCCCCTACGGCATAACTCAGCGTCTTGACCGAGATTCTTCCGTCCACGTCGCACACGCCAGAACAACGAGAAAGGCGCCCACTAGGGGCGCCTTTCATCAAAGCAGCTTGAACTGTTTGTTCTTATTCAACCGGAGCTACAGGAGCGCGGTCCTCTTCGGGAACGATATCGTCGCCGAGGCGAATGCCGCCCTCTGCCTTAAGACGCGATGGTCTCATCGTCTGCGCCGACCTTCTTGAGGTACTCAGCAGTATCGCCACCGAGGACAGAAGCCTCTTCGAAATCAGCGATATTGACCGGGATGGTGGACAGGTGATGAGGAAGGCCAGTCTGAAGAACACGACCTACGCGGGGGAAGTCAACCCATGCCAAAGCCTCGGGGTTCTCACGCGTAATCTGCTCAACCGCTTCGGTCTTGGTGTTTGACCTTAGCAATGCAGAAGTCCTTGTCCTCGAGCCATTCCATCCACTCTGCCAGAGGCTTGCTCTTGATAACCTCTTCAACGATCTTGAATGACTCAGGTGCTTCCCAACGACGCTTCAAGCCGTCGCCCTTGATTTCAGGATGACCGATTGCATCGCAGAAGGGCTCCCCAGAACTTGATTCAACCATGCCAAGAGCAAGCTTGCCGCCGTCTGCCGTCTCGTACACGTTGTAAGCAGGAAGGATACTCGAGGTCGTCGCGCTTGCACTCACCGTCGTTGAAGCACCAGCGAGAATCAAGAAGCGAGTTCCACCAAACGAAGCAATCGAACATCGAAGTGTCAATATACGTGCCCTTGCCAGTCTGCTCGCGAGCATACAGAGCTGCAAGAAGAGCCTGACCTGCAACCATGCCAGGAAGAAAGGTCGCACAGATGCAGGGGCGAGGTGGAGCCATGGTTTACGGACAGGTAGCCACTCGTTGCTTGCATGTTCAAGTCATGCTGAGCCTTCTTGGAGCGAGGATCCTCAGCGCCATAGCCAGAAATTGAGCAGTAAATGATACGAGGGTTGATCTCGTTGATCGTATCGTAATCAATGCCAAGCTTCTTGGTTACACCAGGACGGAAACTCTCAACGATAACGTCGGCTTCCTTGGCCATCTTCTTGAACCAATCAACAACCTCTTCGTTCTTGAGGTTCAGCGAAACCGACTTCTTGTTACGACCAAGTGCGGTGATGTAGTAGGAGATGCCACCACCCTTGGTAGGATAGTCGTGACGCATGAAGTCGCCAAGACCAGTATCTTCAACCTTGATTACCGTTGCGCCGAGGTCAGCGAGTACCTGGGTTGCATAGCCACCTGGCAGGTAACGGGAAAAGTCGAGAACGGTAAGTCCAGAAAATGGAGTGTTTGCTCGTGACATGTCAGTATCCTCCCAGTCCCTCTTAGAATTCGGTCCGTAGCTGGGCTCCAAAACGGAAGCGGGCAGCGGATCGCCGGTGTAGCACATTACTGCGCCATCCTCGACAAGTTTGTCGACGGTTGCGTCGTCATAGCCGTAGTCGTTGAGGATCTTGCGCGCGTGTCGTAACCGGTAGGACGGGAGCGATGCAGAACAGGGATCACCAATGCTGTCCAGACGGAACGGCATGGTGGTGATTACGTAGTCTTCCTCTTCGCCATAGGGGCTCGAGGGACCCTGCTTCGTACTTCATGTAACGGAGCTGGTCGTTGTCGAATGCTTCCTGATCCTGCAGAACGTCGGAAACGGTCTGGATCTTCTCGAACGGAATGTCGTTCTCACGGAAGCGCTTCTCGAGCTCTTCGTAGGTGAACTTCTTTGCATGCCTGATGCATCTCGGCTACAACCTCGACCTACTTGCCATTGTCAGCCAGCGCCTCAAGCGTGTTGTACTGCTCTTCGGTGTAGTACTTCGGGTCCATTTCCAAAGTATCGAATACCAGCTTGCAATACTTTGTTGTAGTTGCCGAAGCACTATGAGGAACCAGATGCCGTCGGAAGATACATAAAGAATTGTTGGTGGGGCACTTTGCCTCCATGCGGTCCTTCGGGTAATCGCAACCCTGCTGCTGAGCAATCAGAGCAGAAGTCATGCCCCAGTGCCAACATGATACAGAGCCCGTAACCTTATCGCCAACACCGGTGCGGAGAGCGCCAGCATAAGCGCCCAGAATACCTGCGGTCAGTGCACAACCCGTGTTCCAGTCGCCAAAAGCGATGGGAGAGTTGCCGGGCTCATAATGGGCGTTTGCCTGGGGAATTGCGCTTACGAAACCAGAACGAGCTGCAAATGCGGTTGCATCGAAGCCCTTAGCATCCTTCATGGGGCCGTGCTCGCCATAGCCACGGTTCTGAGCCCAAACCAAACGAGGGAACTATCGTGCAACGTCTCGTAGTCAAGGCCAAGGCGCTTCAGTGCGCCCGAGCGAAGGGAGGTGAGGAAGATATCTGCCGTCTCAAGAAGGTGATACATAACTTCCAGGCCCTCAGGGCTTGCAGTTGATTGCGGTCCATTCCTTGTTGAAGGAACCGCAATCATATGCAACGTCATCAAACTCGGTGCGGAACTTCATGCCCCAAGCCAAGCCCTGAGTACGCTGCTCGTCACCCGTAAACGGCTCAACCTTAATTACCGTAGCACCCATTTCAGCAAGGGGCTCGACCTGCGGCCGGGCCAGCTGCATACTGGGTAAGCTCAATTACTTTAACTCCCTGCAATCCTGCCATTGGATTCTCCTAACGATCAAATATGCCTTTCAGCACATCGAAATTTTGCGAAAAAGGGTGCCGGCACCGTGGTGTCAGCACCCTTTTTTTAGTCTCTTGTTATTTCATGAAACAAGAATGAGTTCTTCTTACGGCTCCAGAACTACGCGCAGGCCTTCGCCAGACTCGATGCACTCCATGCCCTTGCGCCAATCCTTCAGAGGAATAACCATGTTGGAGATCATGGAGATGTCCAGGCCGTTAGCCAACAGGCTCAGAGCCTGACGCCAATGCTTACGCTCGTAAGCGCGGTTACCGATGATGCTGATCTGACGCATAGCGATGTCGGTCATCGGGATGGAAGAAGGCTTTGCGGGAAGACCCGTAATGCCAATGCGGCCACCCTTAGCAACCATCTGAACAGCCTGCTCGGATACGGTCCAGTGACCAGCTGCGTCGAAGATGCACTCGGGGCCCTTGCCGCCGGTGAGTTCCTTGACCTTCTCAACAACGTCGCACTCAGAGCCGTTAACCGTGATAGCGCCGAGCTGCTCTGCAACCTTGAAACGCTTAGCGTCTGCATCGAGGCCGGTTACGATAACCTTGCGGATACCACGAGCCTGCTTCAACAGAGCAAACCATGAGCAGACCAATAGCACCAGGGCCGATTACAACTGCGGTTTCACCGATCTGCGGATTTACACGCTCTACAGCGTTCATTGCTACGCAGAGAGGCTCGAGCAGAGCACCCTGGGTGAAAGTAACATCATCGGGCATCGGGATGATATTGGTTGCACGGATGGCCATGTATTTAGCAAATGCGCCGGGAAGGTCGGTGCCATAGAACGGACGGTTGTCGCAAATGTTTACCTCGCCGCGATCGCAATACTCGCAAGTGTTGTCGAACAGTACGGGGTTTGCGGTTACACGCTGACCAACCTTGAGGTTTGCAGGTGCATTCTTGCCAACTTCAGCGATTACACCAGAGAACTCATGGCCGAAGATTGCAGGATACTGGATGTGATAGGAATTTGCGATTGCAGGATTCCAGCGATAGAGAGAGTGATCGGTGCCGCAGATACCTACAGCCTTGATCTCCATCAGTACTTCGTCATCCTTGATCTGAGGAATATCGAAATCTTCTACGTACTCCATTGCATCCGGCTCAGCGGCGGTCTTGAGAAGTGCGTTCATCTTACCTTCCATGGGTAACTTCCTTTCGAAGAGTTCAAACAGGAAGCCAGCGCTTGTAGCCCCTCGCATCAAGCGCTGGCCAATAATTCATTGTTACTGGATGGACCAGCCACCATCGAGAACCAGGGTCTGACCAGTGGTGTACTCGGTAACAGGGAGAACGAGGTGCAAAATTGCAGCGCCCATTTCGTCGAGCGTACCGGTGTAGTTGGGCAGAGGAGGTGCGGCTCTTAACATATGCTTCCTGCTGAGGCTGCTCTTCGAATACCTTTGCAACCATCGGGGTGTAAACATAACCAGGAGCGATGCCGTTAACCAGATCTGCTTCTTAGCGAAGTCAACAGCCAAGGAACGAACCATGCCCATAACGCCAGCCTTAGCGATGCAGTAAGGAGCGATGTTCTCCATGGAGTTGATGCCACGAGCAGAAGCGACAACAACCATCTTGCCCTTGATGTTCTTTTTTGCCTCCATTGCGCGAGCAACAGAAGTCATCAGGAAGAAGTTGCCCTTCAGGTTGATGCTGAACAGCTTGTCCCACTGCTCGGGAGCAACGTCAACAGCGTTCATACGGGGCAATGCGATGCCGGCGGAAGTTACGAGGATGTCGATCTGGCCGAAGTTTTTCCTCTGCAACCTTAATTACGTTGTCGATGGACTCCTGGCTGGTTACGTCGCATGCAACGCCAACAGCCTTGGTGCCCTGGAGCCTTCAGCTCTTCAGCAACCTCGTGGCAACCTGCCTCAGGTACGCCAGCGATAACCATGTTAGCACCAGCTGCAGCGATAGCCTCTGCTGCTGCCTTGCCGATGCCGGAGTTGCCACCAACTACGATGGCGCACTTTCCTGCAAGATGTTCCTTAGGCTGCTTTGCGAACCAATTCTCGGACATTTAAAACCCTCCTCTGTATTGCCAAAGGGATCCGTACTCCTGTGAGTCTCCCTTGAATTACCTTTTGCTTTCGTTTCCGAAGCTGTTTGTATATTCGCCCAGAAGTGAAAGCGGGTCTAATTGCCGCGGAATGCTTTCTAATAGCAAAGCCCAATGATATTCAGTGCGTTCTATCGATTTTCTCTCTAACTGATAGAACACGTTCTAGTTTTCTAGCTATTTGTTCGATTTTGGACAAAACCATAGATCGAAGATTTGCGATTCATTCGCATCGAATCACTTTGCGCGCAGCGCAAATCTAACGTTACGGCAACAAGGCATTCTTTTGCTGTATCGAAATCAAGCAACCTATTTGTTGCAACTTATTGATGGGCTTATTTAGACATAACGAAACTCACTAAAAAGTTAGTAGGACTGGAGCAGCACGGGAAACACCCCGTGAAGAAGCGCAAATATATGATGATAAAGGGTGATGACAACTATTAAAAATCAACCGATACACAAGATCTCATGAACGTAATTGAGAGAATACATATACGACTAAGCCCTCAACGGCTAAAGTCCGCTGAATTGAAACAACAGGTACATCCCTCAGTTAAAAACGCAGCTCTCATACGAGCAAATAGCTTGGAAAAGAAAAATCTTTGAGCCGATATCGCAGCAAGCGAAGATCTTCCAACAAGCAAAAAGCCCGTCCCAGACTTGCTGGTACGGGCTTTGTTTATCTACTTATATATAGGTAAGAATCTTACAAGTCGCTATCGTTGATGTAGCACTCTTCCAGCGGAACTACACCGGCAGGAAACTTGATGTGCTTTTTGCGTGAACTTAATAAATTCCTCAACCAAGTGAGAATGGAATGACTTCTTGTTGTAGCCAAGGTAAATAATATGGAACGGCTCTTGCAGTTCTTCGATAGGAATAGTGACGAGATTCTCAAGAGAAAGGTCATCCAACGTCTCAAGAATGATAGCTGCGACGTTACGATCAGAAGAAACGAGCGTAGCAGCACTGATCTCGTCATTAAACCCTTGCTTAACCTCAAGACCATATCGTTGGAAAAAAGCCCTCAAAGATAGTACGAGCATACGACTGGCTGCGATAAGAGATAAGGGTAATCCCCTTCAGATCATTAAGGGAAACCATCTCTCTATCGGCGAGCTCATGATGGGAATTAACAGCGAGCACAACGTTCTGCGAGAATTGAGGAACAAACTCAATATCATCAAAACGATCCATCTTGCCGCAGAACACCACATCGAACTTAGCCGTCAGCTAAGCCCACTTTAAGGCATTCGGAAGTTGTTCCCTGGTAGATGTCAAAACAACATCGTCACCGAAAGCGCCCTTTGAAAGAGCTGAGCAAACGAGGAAGATAATTGCGTTGGATACTAATAACGGTTCCTATGCGAATCCTGCCGCTCAAACCTGAATTGTAGGCCTTCATAATTTCAACCGCTTTATCGATTTCATCTAAAGCGCAGCAGATATGCTTGTTGAATTCTTCACCATATTCAGTGAGACGAACGTTGCGGCCCCACCCTCTCAAAAAAAATGGAACACCAATTTCTTTTCGAGATTCTTAATAGAGTTAGAAAGTGAAGGTTGAGTAATGTAGAGCGCCTCCTTAGCTTTGCCATAATGTCTCGAATTTAGCAAGCGTTCCTAAAGCAATACAACTGCGCCAGATTCATAACCCCCTCTTTGCTGATCGCGAAAAGCAATCCAGAATATAAAAGTCCGTTGATTCCTGAGCAACGGATTACCATCTGATTCTATATATTAGCAAATTTTAATAGTTATCGTGAATGTATTGCAGGTCAAAATTAGATTTTGATAATTCATAAATTGAAATAATGCCAGTTCAGAAAAGAATATGAATAATTGCTCTATAGGAAAACCGATCAATGATTCAACGGCACTATGGTTTTTCAAAGCATTGCTAGAACAAATGATTGGAGTAAGATCTAGTTCCCGGACAGCGCACCGGAGCGCCCGACCGAGCCCGGTGCGGAGGAGTGCCGGGCCGGCGCGGGCTGCGCGCCCGGGGAGGGCCCCCGACGGATGGGAGGGCCAGCGGCCCCGAAAGCAAGAAAGGGCCTCGGGCCCTCGGAAAGGAAACGCCCTGCATGGGCGGAACAGCCCTATCCTCCACGGACTGCACCCGCAGTACTTTCGGCGATAGAGCTTAACTGCCAGGAGCAATGCAGC
>VOFG01004110.1_pt1 | contig 21944 bp, 34 predicted proteins | sample 5384171 | NCBI WGS metagenome assembly VOFG01 (sample SAMN12384726, study PRJNA508395) | human gut metagenome | isolation source: healthy gut F | host: Homo sapiens | reverse complement strand
CCAGTTACGTATTGCTCCCGACACGTGCACCTCGACAGAGGAATCGTTGATGACCTGCACGTCCATCTTGGCAAGCTTCATTGATGATGCGTCCGACCAGCTTCGTCGTTGCCGGAATGGCGGAGGCGGACAGCACGACCGTGTTTGGAGGACCCAGCGTGACCTCGATTATGATCCCCGAACGCCATGCGGTAGAGTGCCGACATCGGCCTCGCCCTGACTGCCCGTGGTGATGAGCGTCAGCTGATCCCAGCGGTACTGGCGGATCTCGGAAATGTCGATCAGCACGCCAGCCGGCACCTTCATGTAGCCCAGCCCACGGCGGCGGGCAACGATATTGATCATGCCCGCCCAGATTTAAAGGACCTGCCGTGGCGGGCGCTGATGTCAATGATCCGCTGGACGCGGTGGACGTTGGAGGAGAATGTGGCAATGACGATGCGCTTCTCCGGGTTCATGGTGAAGATCATCTCCAGCGACTTGCCCACCTTCTTCTCGGAGGGGGTATGCCCGGGCGCTCGGCGTTGGTGGACTCGGCACATCAGCATCAGCATCGCCGTCCCGTCCCAGCTCGCCCAGCCGGGTGATGTTCATCATGTCGCCGTCGATCGGCGTCGATCCAGCTTTGAAGTCGCCGGTGTGCACCAGCATTCCAGCGGGGTATTGATGGCAAGCGCGCAGGCGTCCGCAATGGAGTGGTTGACGTGGATGAATTCCACGGTGAAGGGACGCCCCCAGCCGGATAACGTCCCCGCCTTGACACAGCGCAGATCCGCCTCCACGGCGGGGGTGTGCCCTGCAGTTTGTTTCGATGATGCCCAGCGTCAGCCGGGTGCCGTAGATCGGCACCGACAGCTTCGCAGGATGGGGGATCGCACTCGATGTGATCCTCGTGACCGTGCGTCAGCACGATGCCCCGGACGCGGTCGCTGTTGTTCTCCAGATAAGGGATGTCCGAATGACTTCAGGTCGATGCCGGGCATTTCGTCCTCATCCGGGAATCCGATGCCGCAGTCCACCACCAGGATGTCATTGCCGTACTCGATGACGGTCATGTTCTTTCCGATCTCATCCGACTGCCCAGCGGATGATGCGCGCAGCTTTGCCTTTGGGATGTAGGCAAGCCGCCGCCCATGCGCCGCACGTGCAGGGTACTGCCCTCATGCCGCAGAATCTCGGCATCCCGGACGATGGAGTCCGCAGAGCTGACCACCATCGGGTACATTGCGCCGTCCGCGCCCGCCGGAGCGGGGCTTGCGGGACTTATCCGCCGCCGGTGCGGCATTCTGCGCCCCCCTTGCGTTCGGCACAGTCTGTGCCGCGCTCTTGCGCGCGCTCTGCGCGCTATGTTCTGCGCATCGGATACTGGCTTCTGCGCGGCGGGCTTGGCATCCGCGGCGCGCGGGTGCCTTTGGCGGGTGCCGCGGCGAGCTGCTTGACTGCGTTCTGGTGCCGGTCGCTCGGCGGCAGGCTTGCTCTGTGCGCCGACTTGCCGGTTCCCTTTGGGGCGTCCCGGACGGCGACCGGGCTGACGGCCGGGCTGGCGCCCGGGCTTTTTCCCGGCGGATGCGTCCGCGTCGGGTGCAGGGGCGGCAGAAGGAGCGTCGGCTGCCGGCGCATCGGCGACCGGCGCGGTCTGCTCGTTCAGGCGGATCTCGGGCGAGCCGAGAATGTCACGGGAGCCGCTCCACAGTCCGTCGGACTGCTCCTGTGCCGGACGGCGGGCGGGACGGCGGCGGGGATTGGGGCGGCGACGGGACTTTTCCGGCTTTGCGGCGGCGTCCGGTGCGGCTGTCCCCTCCGGGGCGTTCCGGTCAGGCGTATTGTTATTGGTATTCTGATCCATACTGTTTCCTTTCCTGTGGAGGTGCCGAATTCATGAGCACCTCTGAATATTCAGCAGGCGGCGCGTATCGTGGGCGCCGCCGGAAGCCGGGTGCGCAAGCAGCACGCCCGGCGGGCATTTATCCTCCGGTGACGGGAGAAAACGCCGAAACGGCGCAGACGCCGGCGGCATCTGCACCCTTGCCGGCGCGGTACGGGGAAAACCCTTTTCCGGACACGGCAAAACAAGACCCTTCCGGTGCCAGTCTGTACACCGGGGAGAGCCTTGGGAGATCGGTCGCCTGCCCCGTCGCGCAGCGTGCGGGAGCGGCAGGAACCCCTCTCTCTCTGTATGTTATGCTTTGGCGGGGCGCGTGCCCCCGAGTGACAGCGCGGAGCGGGCGGGGGACAGCGCGGGGAGTGGTTCCCGCACCGTCGTGCCGAACCCCTTTACGACCCGGGTCCGGCTGCTGCCGCCTGTGCCTGACGCTGTCGTTCCGGCTCCGGCGGAACCGGGGAACCAACTTCCCGGCGACAAACCCGGCGGTACAGAACCGCCCCGCGAAGCCGTATCCGAACACAAACATCGCTTTATTATACACCCGCCGCGCCGTTCTGTCAACAGGCAGTTTCGAGCGCATCCCGAAACGGCGGAAAGTTTGTGCAATCCGGCGATGCGCCGTTCCGATCCCGCGTGCAATTCGGGCATTTTTTCGGCGGCTGCTTACGGCAGCAGATGCAGCAGGCTGACCGCTCCGCCCCCGCACAGCACCCCGAGCAGGAACCAGAGTCCCCGGACGATGCCCTGCCGCCGCAGGAACGGCAGGTGCCGTCCGGCAGGTTGTCTGTGCGCGGCGGTGTTCCCTGCCCCGGCGATGCGCTCGTCTCCGTCGGCGGGAGCTGTGCCGGTATCCGTGCCCCCTGCCGGTGCCGCGGCGGCGAGACTGCGCTCGATGATGCGGTTCGCCTCCCACAGCATATCCTCCTTGCACGCCGGGACGTCCCGTGCGCGGCTTGCGCACGACAAAGTACGCCTCCTCAAAGAGCCGGCTGTCATGCGTCCGGATCACGATCATCTGTTTCTGCGCGCCTCTGAGCATACTCTACCTCCTGTGCCGTGCTTTGTAACACAGTATGCGCCGTGCGGTGCTGTGTTAAACAGAAACCGGCAGCGGCGGAAAGTTTTTGCGTTTTTCCGGCGGCGGGGTGTACGGCTGGCGGAAACCGGCAGACAAAAGAGGACTGCCGCGCGCAATGCGAGGCAGTCCTCCGGAGAGGTTCACGGGAAAATCAGGCCTGAGCCGCGTCCTTCTTGTAGCCGATGTTCTTGGGCTTGGAGGCGTCGAAGGTCGTTGCAGATGGAAGCCACGATCTGGTAGATTCCGAAGGTCACGATTGTAAGCAGGATGTAGCAGCCGGTGCGGGATGTCCAACCCTCTACCTTCAGGGAAGAGTGGTTGATGATGAGACTTCCGATCCATCCGAGGAAGAAAGTCAGGAGGAAGCGTGCGAGATTCTTGTTTTCCATTGGGTTAACTCTCCTTTACTGTATTGTCCGATCAGTATAGCACGATTTCACCAGCTTGTCAACATATTTTCGGGAAAATGTCACATTTTCCGCAAGAAATTATTACTGTGGTGGGGAGATGTGCCGCGCCGTTGCCGGCTCGGCCTGCCGTTGGGGCACCGGCGGGGGCTTGCCCGGCTGGTCGCCGGCTGACCGTGCCATTCCGGAATCCACAGGGGCTTGCCTTTGGGTTACCCGCCGCCCCCGACTTTAGTTTTGATTTTGCCCCATCCCCCCCCCTTCCCGACGGGAAGGGGGAGACCAATTATTTCATGCAAGGGGCTCCGCCCCTTGCATCCCAGCTGAACCCAGCGCGGCACGGGAAAAGAGGGGCGAACCATACGCCCGGCAGGGGGGCTTGCCTTTCTTGTCGCCTGCCAACCCTGACTTTAGCTTGCTTTTTTGCCCCCATCCCCCCACCCCCTTCCCGGCGGGAAGGGGGAGCCCAAGGTTATTTCATGCAAGGGGCTCCGCCCCTTGCATCCCCAGCATTAGACCGCCTGCGGCACTTATAGACCTCGCCGTACAGGTGCCCTGCGGCTGAACCCACGGGTTGCCGCAAAACCGATAAAATCGCCTTTCCATGGGCAGTGCCGCCAGCCAAGGAGAGGGGGGACCGGGGGAGATGGAACTATCCGTCGCAAGCGACGGCGGCGTTTGAGATGGTCCTCTCCCCCGGGGCGGGTCGAGCAAGTGCCGCCGGGGGCTTGCCTTTCTTGTCGCCCGCCGCCCCTGACTTTAGCTTGCTTTTTTGCCCCCTATCCCCCCGACCCCCTTCCCGGCGGGAAGGGGGAGCCCAAAGTTATTTCATGCAAGGGGCTCCGCCCCTTGCATCCCCGGGGCTGAACCCACGGTTCGCCGTCAAAGCGACAGGAAGCAATTCCCTATGAGCAGTGCCGGCAGCCAGGAGAGGGGGACCGGGGAGATGGAACTATCCGTCGCAAGCGACGGCGGCGTTTGAGATGGTCCTCCCCCGGGGCAGAGCGAACAAGTGCCGCCGGGGGCTTGCCTTTCTTGTCGCCTGCCAACCCTGACTTTAGTTTGCTTTTTGCCCCCATCCCCCGACCCCCTTCCGGGGAAGGGGGAGCCCAGGTTATTTCATGCAGGGGCTCCGCCCCTTGCATCCCCGGGCTTGACCCGGCGGCACGGGAAAAGAGGGCGAACCATGCACCAGCGGGGGCTTGTTCCCTGTGTTACCGGCTCGACCTGACGGCTGGGCACCCGGCAAGGCACCCGCCGGGGGGCACGGCGGATGTTGAAAAATCAAAAAAGATAAGAAAATGATGGAAGCAAAGGGTGGGAAGTGCTGAAAATGCGGGATTGGAATCCCATGAAAAACAAAAATCCCGTTCGCCGTATCGCCGCCGCGCACATGAGAAGCGACGAAACGGGAAACGATAAGAAAGCGAGCATCGGCAGATCGCCGTCGGCTACGGCGGGCGGGGCGACCGATGCTGCGCAGAACATCCATTCTTTCGGAAAGGCACGGAATATGATAAAAAAATATGTAGGGAAACGCCCCGCGGCGGCGCTCTCCGTCTGGCTGCTGCTGCTCTGTCTGCTGGCGGCACTGGCGGTGGTGCCGGCGGGGGCAACCGATACGACGGCGGGGACGGCACGGATATCCGGCAACCCTGCCGAAGTGCTGGTGGGCGGAATGCCCTTCGGCGCGAAATTCTACACCGAGGGCGTGCTGGTGGTCGGCTTTTTGCGACGTAACGCGCGCCGACGGGAAAACCTGCAACCCGGCGCGGGAGGCAGGACTGCATCCGCGTGATGTCATCACGCACCTCGGCGGAAAGCCGCTGGCTGACGCCGCCGAGCTGACCGCCGCCGTTGAAAATTCCGCCGGCAGACCGCTCACTCTGACGGTACGCCGACCGGACGGCGGCGGGAGCGCCACGGTACAGGTCACCCCGATGCTGTCCGGCGCGGAAAACCGCTATAAGACCGGCATCTGGATCCGCGACAGCGGAGCCGGTATCGGGACAGTCACCTTCATTATCCCCGGCACGCAGGCGTTTGCGGGACTGGGACACGGCATCTGCGACGGCGACACCGGCGACCTCATCCCGATGCAGCGCGGGCAGGTGACGGACGTGACGGTCAGCGGCATTGACCGCGGCGTTCCCGGCGAGCCGGGCGCCATCAAAGGCTATTTCAACCCCGGCAAGACCGGCACGCTGGTCGGCAACACGCCCTGCGGTGTATTCGGCATTCTGAGCGTTCTGCCGGGCGAACGGACTACGGTCCCGGTTGCGTCGCGGGGCGAGCTATGCGAGGGGGATGCGACAGTACGCTGTACGCTGGACGACGGAAAAATCGGGGAATACGCTGTCCGGATATCGGCGATCGACAAAAATGCCACCGGCTCCAAATGCTTCACGGTGACTGTGACGGATCCTGTGCTTCTGCAGAAAACCGGCGGCATCGTGCAGGGGATGTCCGGCAGCCCGATCCTGCAGGGCGGCAAGCTGGTCGGTGCCGTAACGCACGTGTTGATCCATGATCCGACCACCGGGTACGGGATCTTTGTGGACAATATGTTGCGGGATATGCCGGATCTCTTGAAATGACACAGAGGGGATAGTCGGAGCCCAGCCGGGCAAGCCCCCGCCGGGCGCGTGGTTCGCCCCCTTCCCCAGTGCCGCCCGGGGTCAAGCCCGGGGATGCAAGGGGGCGCGGCACTGGCTCGACCTGCGTTAGCGCCACCCGGCGGGGGGCTTGCCCTCTATGTCGCCTGCCGCCCACGCCTTTAGTTTTGATTCTGCCCCCATCCCCCAGCCCCTTCCCGGCGGGAAGGGGGAGATTTTTAGTTTTCTTATGCAAGGGGCTTCGCCCCTTGCATCCCCGGGGCTGAACCTATGGTTCGCCGCAAAAACGGCAGGAAGCGTTTTCCGTTGAGCAGTGCCGGCAGCCAAGGAGAGGGGGGACCGGGGGAGATGGAACTATCCGTCGCACGCGACGGCGGCGTTTGAGATGGTCCTCTCCCCCGGGGCAGGGATAGCAAGTGCCGCAGGGAAGAGTGCTCTGCACGCCTCCGCCGGGTACAGCAGAGGAAGGCTCTGTAAGTGCCGCAAGCGGTTTAGTGCAGGGGTGCCGGGGGCGAAGCCCCCGGCGAAATAAACTTTTGGTCACCCCCTTCCCCGCCGGGGAAGGGGGCTGGGGGGATAGGGGGCAGGAAAGTAAGCTAAAGGCAGGGGCGGCAGGCGACAAGCAAGGCAAGCCGCCCCGGTGGGTTCCCGAACGGCAAGGTCAGGCAGGCGACAAGCAAGGCAAGCCCCCCGGCGGGTTCCTGCAAGGCACGGTCACCCGGCGACCATCCGGGCACGCCCCCTCCCTGCATGGCAAAAAACTCCGCCCCACAGCGGCACCCCGTGTGGGGCACCGCCGCAGGGCGGAGAGAATGCGGAGTCAAGCGGATAACAATCCCCCCGAAAACACCGTTATGCTTCAGGCGGGGTGGGCTTACTGCCGCCGGCGGCTTTCCCGCCAACGAACCCGGCAATCAGGGACTTCATGTCCACACCGGTCGCTTCGGTCAAACCCTCAATGATCTGGTTGGAGGAGTTCATAACATCCTTGACCAGCTTGGAGGAGTTGCCGTCACCGTACATGACAATCTTATCCGTCTGGGCAAGCGGCGCGGCAGCATTCCTGACAACCTCAGGCAGCGCGGTCAGGTACATTTCAGAACCGACGCCTCGCCCATCTTCTTCTGGGCTTCCGCCTTCTTCTCGATAGCCTCGGCTTCGGCAAGACCGACGGCACGGATACCTTCCGCTTCCTTCATCTTGGCATAGGCAGACGCCTCGGCAAGCGCACGCTGTGCCTCGGCACGGCGCTCCTGCTCGTACTGCTCGGCTTCCGCCGCCTTCATGCGGGCAAGTGCCGCCTGCTCCTCCTCGTAACGCCGCGCCTCGGATTCCTTCTGGCGGCGTACAAGGTCGGCTTCCGCCTTCTTTTCCGCCTCGTACTTCAGCGCGTCCGCCTTCTTCTTGATGTCGGCGTCCAGCTTCTTTCCTGCAGTGCGATTTCCCTTTCGGCAAGCTCGGCTTCCTTCTCGCGGCGGGCGATGTCCGCGTTGGCGGACGTGACCTCGATGGTCTTACGCTGCTCTTCCTTCTATCTCGTATGCCGCATCGGCTTCCGCCCGCTTGACGTCGGAGTCCTTCTTCAGCTCCGCCTCCCGGATGGACAGGGAGGTGTTCTGCTCGGCGATGCGCTGATGGGCAGCAACGGCGATTTTGTTCGCTTCCTCCTTGGCGTTTGCCTCGGCGATGGCGATGTCACGCGCAGCCTCCGCCTTGGCGATCTGCGCCGCCTTGCGGATCTGCTCGACGTTGTCGATACCCATGTTCTCAATGGTTCCGGCACCGTCCTTGAAGTTCGGATGTTGAAGTTTACGATCTCGATACCCAGCTTCTGCATATCCGGCACGGCATTTTCCTTTGATCTTCTCTGCGACGACCTGCCGGTCCTGCACCATTTCCTTGAGTCCGACGGAGCCGACGATCTCACGCATATTGCCTTCCAGCACCTGCGTTACGAGGAAGATCAGCTGTTTTTTTTGTCCATGCCGAGCAGCGCCTCGGCAGCCTTTTCCAGCAGTTCCGGGTTGGAGGATATCTTGAAGTTGGCAACGCCGTCCACGGTCACGTTGATGAACTCGTTGGTCGGAACCGCCTCGCTGGTCTTGACATCCACCTGCATGACGTCCAGGGACAGCTTATCTATCCGCTCGATGAGCGGCATACGGAATCCCGCACGTCCGATGAGTATCTTTTTTCTTCTTGCGCAGACCGGACACGATGTATGCCTTATTGGGCGGTGCCTTGACATACCCGCAAGCCATATACAGGAGCAGGAATACAGCGATACCGATGATGCACCAAATGAGTGTCGGGGACACGGAGACAGCACTTAGGATGATCTGTGGCATTGGGAGCATAGGGATGTACCTCCTTGAAAGATTATGGGGCATTTCGCCGCGGCTCTTCAGCGGTATCTGAATTATAACACACGGTCACATGATTGTCAATACAAATCCTGATTTTTACAAATTGTTCAAATCTTGTGTCAGGTGGCGGGATCCGAGCCATACTCCGCCTTTCTCATTATAATTATACATGAAGGCGGGAAGCCTGTCAAGAGTGAAACAGGTTTCTTTTTGGGGTGAGGGGTGTTTTTCGTTGCCGGCTCGACCTGCCGTTGCTGTATCCGATGCGGGGGCTTGCCCGACTGGTCGCCGGCTGACCTTGCCGCTGTGGTGTCCCGCAGGGGTGGCTTGCCTTCTTTGCCGCCTGCTGTCCCTGCCGTTAGTTGTCTTTGTCGCCCCATCCCCCCGACCCCTTCCCAGCGGGAAGGGGGGACTTTAGTTTTTTCTTATGCAGGGGCTTCGCCCTTGCATCCCCGGAGCTGAACCCATAGTTCGCCGCAAAACCGACAGGAAGCGGTTCCCTGCAAGGGATGCCTCCGGGCACCAGCACGACAGGGACTGTACGTGCCGCAGGCGGTTCAGTGCAGGGGTGCCGGGGGCGAAGCCCCCGGCGAAATAAACTTTTAGTCTCCCCCTTCCCGCCGGGAAGAGCGCTCTGCGAGCGCGGGTCGGGGGATGGGAGCAACAAAGCAAGCCAAAGGCAGGGACAGCAGGCGGCAAAGAAGGCAAAGCCACCCCACAGGGTGCCCGCTTCGGCAGGGTCTGTAAGTGCCGCCAGGCGGTCTAATGCCGGGGATGCAAGGGGCGAAGCCCCTTGCATGAAATAGCCTTGGTCTCCCCCTCTCCCCGGAGGAGGGGGGGGGGGGGGAGGGGGCAACAAAGCAAGCTAAAGGCAGAGGTAGCGGGCGGCCAAAGAAGGCAAGCCCCCCACAGGGTGCGGGATCACTCTGCCCTGCCCCACCAAAAAAGAAAAAATCCATTGCCGCAGGAAAATTGCCCGAACCCCTTGCGCTTTGCCACCCAATATGCTATACTGAACACAGCGGCACCCGCAGGGACGCCGTATATACATACAGAGAAGGACGTACTCACCAATGACTACCGAAACCTTCATGCTGTCCCCAAAATACCCGGACTGCACCGTAGTCTCTTATATACACGCTCCCTCGGCAGAGCTGAATATCCCGGTTCGCCGCGCCATCATCGTTTGCCCGGGCGGCGGCTACCAGTTCCTCTCCGACCGCGAGGCGGAGCCGGTCGCGCTGCAATACTTCGCCGCCGGACTGAACGTGTTTATTCTCAATTACTCCATTCAGGACAAGGCACATGACAGCGCCCCGCTGATTGAGGCGGCACTGGCTGTCCGCCACGTCCGCGAGAACGCGGAGAAGTACCATATCGACCCGCGTTACGTGTTCATCACCGGGTTCTCCGCCGGCGGGCACGTTGCCGCCTGCTGCGGAACCATGTGGAAGGATGCCGCCGTGCTTGCCGCCATGGGCGATGCTCCCTACGGTATCTGGAAGCCGACCGCCACCGTGCTCTGCTACCCGGTCATCACCGCCACCATGTTCACGCATTACGGTTCTATTGATACCATCAGCAACGGGCACGCGAAGGACGGGGAGACGATCGAACACTGGTCCGTGGAAGCACGTGGACGCCGACACCGCCCCCGCCTTTATCTGGACACACCTTTGACGATGCCGCCGTGCCGATCCAGAACACCCTGCTGTATGCGAACGCGCTTGCCGCCGCCGGCGTGCCGTTTGAGTACCATGTCTACCCGTCCGGCGTGCACGGACTGTCGCTTGCCAACCGGGAGACTGGGTCGGGCAGGCACAGCTGGATGTTCCCGCTATCGCCGGATGGATACACGAGCAATCCGCTACGTCCTGGAGTTTGAGGCGCGCGGGGAAGGGAGCCGCGCATGACTTACCTGCCGCTCCGACAGGTGCATCTGGATTTCCATACCGGCGACGATATGCCGGATGTCGGCAGCCGTTTTTCCGAGCAGGACTTCCGGCAGGCACTGACCGTGGGGCATATCTCCTCCGTCACGCTGTTCGCAAAATGCCATCACGGGTGGGCATACTACCCCTCTGCCGTGCCGCCGCATCCACCATGACTGCCGACCTGCTCGGTCGCCAGCTTGCCGTGCCGGGGATGGGCGTGCGTGCGCAGGTGTACATTTCCGCCGGCTTCGACGAGCATATGGCGGTCACGCACCCGGAGTACCGGAACGTGCTGGTCGGCGGGGACAATACCCTGCTGGGTGCGCATTTCCATCAGCTGTGCCTCAATAATGACGGTATCTGGAATACCTCTGCGCACAGGTCGCGGAGGTCATGACGCTGTACGGCGACAGAATCGGCGGTATTTTCACCGACATCTGCACGCCGACACCCTGCGTATGCCCTGCCTGCATCCGCTCCATGCTGGCGGCAGGACTGAATCGGAAAATCCCGCCGATGTCCGGGCGGCACGCCCGCGCGGGTGTACAGCAAGTTCACCGACGCGGTCAACCGCACGGTCGCGGCGCAGGATCCCGCCATGCCGGTGTTCCACAACTGCGGCAATCTGCCCCGCAATGACCGCGCATGGGTGTTTGCCAACACCGCCCATCTGGAGCTGGAATCGCTCCCGACCGGCGGCTGGGGCTACGATCACTTCCCGCTTTCGGCGGCGTACTGCCGCGTGCTGGGGCGGGAATTTATCGGCATGACCGGAAAATTCCACACGACGTGGGGCGAGTTCGGCGGCTACAAGCACCCGAACGCCCTGCGCTACGAGACGGGCTGTCGCTGGCGATGGGCGGGGGCTGCTCAATCGGGGATCAGCTGCATCCGCTGGGAATGTTTGACCCTGCCACCTATCGGCTGATCGGCTCGGCGTATGCCGAGGTCGAGCGGCGCGAGCCGTGGTGCTTCGGTGCGCGCGCGGTCGCGGATATAGCGCTTTTCACCGCCTACACCGAGGAGAACCGGCATATCTGCCCCGACATCGGTGCCAACCGCATCCTGCTGGAGGGCAAGTACCTGTACAATATCATCGACCGCGACTGTGATTTTTCCGCTTACAAGCTGATTGTGTTCCCCGACACGGTGCGCTTTGACGGCGACCTTGCCGCGCGGGTGCGGGAGTACCTTGCGGGCGGCGGGCGTGTCCTGCTGTCCGGCGAGAGCGGGCGCATGACGGATTCCGATGCCTTCTTTGCCGATTTCGGCGTGACGGATGACGGGGAGAACCCGCACGATTCCACGTATCTCTGCCCCACCTTATGACATGAAGGGCAACGGGCGGGCGGCGTACCTGATGTACCGTCGCGGGCGTTCCCTCCGCATCGGCGGCGGGGTGCGTGTGCTGGCGGAGATGCAGGATTCCTACTTCAACCGCTCCTTCCGGCACTTCTGCTCGCATTTCTACACGCCCAACGATCCGGACAGCCACCGCCCCGGCTGTGTTCTGTCGGCGGACGGGCGTGTCGGCTGTATTGCCTGGTATGTGTTTGATGAGTACCGCGCAAACGGGGCATATCACCAGAAACAGATCGTGTGCGATATGCTGGATGCCCTGCTGGGCGATGCCAAAACGCTGGAGACCGACCTGCCCTCCAACGGCGTGACCACGCTCCTGTATCAGGAAGCCGAACATCGCTACGTCCAGCATCTTCTGTACGCCGTGACCAAACAGCGCGGGCGCGCTGAGGTCATCGAGGACGCAATCCCCCTGCGTGATGTCGCCGTCACGCTGCGCCTGCCCTGCGGCGTCACGCCGCGCCGTGTCATGCTCGTGCCGGACTGCACCGCGCTCCCTTTACCTGCTCGGACGGCTGCCTCCGCTACACCGTCCCGGAATTCACCCTGCACGGCATGGTGGCAATCGAGGTGTGACGGCGGGGAGACGGGGAAACGGGGAAGCGAACGCCGGGGGACTCTTGAAAGAGTCCCCCACCCCCCAGAACTTTTCCCGACATTATTTCAGGCTGATGCCAATGCCGCCCGGGGGGGCAGTCCCCGGCACAGTTTTTGCAACGAATGCCGGATGTGATTCCGCCGATTCGCCGTGCGATAAAGGCATTACCGCGCAATTCCGATGGTGCAATTGCGCAGTCGGATTTTTCGTCAGACAATACAAAAATTCGCAGGCTGTAGTAGAGCTACTGACAAGGATTTTTGTGAAGTATGACGGAAAAGACGCAAAGCAAGTGTGCCATGCGTGGATTGCGCGGTAATGCCTCAAATATCAGAGGTACCCATAAAAAAACAGGATCTGTGAAAACCGGAAAGGAGACACACTATGAACAAAACGATGCATCTTATCAGCAATGCACACCTTGACCCCATCGGCAATGGGAATGGGAGGAGGGCTGTGCCTCGGCAGTTGCCACCTTCCGGTGCGCGGCGCGTTTCTGCCGGGAGTTTGACAACTACATCTTCTGCCATAACGAAGCACTCATATACCGCTGGGTTGAGGAGTATGATCCCGCCCTGTTCCGGGAGATCCGGGAACTGGTGCGGCTGGGCAAGTGGCATATCATGGGCGGCTGGCACGTCCAGCCCGACTGCAATATGCCCAGCGGCGAGGCGTTCGTCCGCCGATCACCGAGGGGCGGCGCTACTTCCGGGAGAAGTTCGGTGTCGAACCCACAACCGCCATCAACTTCGACCCGTTCGGTCATACGCGGGGACTGGTGCAGATACTTGCCGGCACGGGGTACGACAGCTATATATTCTGCCGCCCGCACGAGGGGCTCTGCCATCTGCCGGCTGAGACGTTCCGCTGGGTCGGCTATGACGGCTCGTCTGTCATCGCGCAGCGCTCACAGACCGGGTACAGCACGGCGCTGGGGAATGCCATGAAAAAGATCCGCCCCACGACCGAGGCACTGACGGATGCCGCGCCGCTCGGCTTCTGCCTGTGGGGCGTGGGCAACCACGGCGGCGGTCCCTCGCGGGAGGATATCCGCGCCATCAACGCCTTCATGGAGGAGGCAAAGGCGGAGGGCGTCACGGTGCTGCACTCCACGCCGGAGGCATACTTCGCGGACGTCCGGGCGGAAGCGGCGGCGGGGACGCGCGTCCTGCCGGAGCATCACGGCGACCTGACCGCATGGGCGCAGGGCTGCTATACCAGCCAGGTGCTGATCAAGCAGAAGTACCGCCAGACCGAGAACAGCCTGTTCTCCGCCGAAAAAGCGGTGTCCCATGCCGTGCTGCTGGGGCTGATGGAATACCCGGAGAAGGGAGTTCGGCGAGGCACTGTACGACCTGCTGACCGTCCAGTTCCACGACGTCCTGCCCGGAACCTCCATCCAGCCCGCCGAGGAAGGCGCTATCCGGATGCTGGATCACGCGCTGGAGCTGCTCTCCCGCGTGCGGATGCGTGCCTTCATGGCACTTTCCGCCGGACAGGAGGAGGCGGCGCCGGGCGAGATTCCCGTGCTGGTCTACAATCCGCACCCGTGGCCTGTGGAAACCGACCTCACCTGCGAGTTCATGCTGGCGGATCAGAACTGGAGCGGCAGTTTCATGATGCCCGTTGCGTACCGCGGCAGGCAGAAGCTGCCGTCGCAGTGCGAAAAGGAGTATTCCAACCTGCCGCTGGACTGGCGCAAGCGCATCGTGTTCCGCGCAACGCTGGCACCCATGTCCATGAACCGCTTTGACTGCAAGCTGATTGCGCTGGATAAGAAGCCGGTTCCGGATGCCGCTGCCTATGCGGCGGTCGGGGAGGACGGTCGTGCGGTACTGCGCGTGACGACTCCGATCATGACCGTTGACATCGGATGCACGACCGGACTGGTGGAGCGCTGGTGCGTCCGGGGGGGATTTCCTCGGCTCCGGCGCCTGCGCGCTGGACGTCATGCGCGATGCGAACGATTCGTGGGGTATGCTTTTCACGTCGTGGCATGACAGACTGGGCAGCTTCACGCTGCTGTCCGATGAGGAAGGCTCCCGCTTCTCGGATCTGACACCGTGATCCCGTCCGTCCGCGTCATTGAGGACGGGGAGCTGCGTGTCGTGATCGAGGCGGTGTTCGGCTACGAGGGCTCCGGCGCAACGGTGCGCTACGCCATTTCCCGCGTTGCGCCGCAGATTGATCTGGACATCCGCATTATCAATCAGACCAAGCGTCGCCTGATCAAGCTGCGTCTGCCGCAGGCGTTGCCCGATCCGGTTCCGGTTGTGGAGACCGCGTTCGGCGAGGAGCCGATGCACGGGGAGGGGCGCGAGGAGATCGGGCAGAAGTTCCTGACCGTCACGTCCTCCAACGGCGCGCGTCTGAGTGTGCTGAACCGCGGCATTTACGGTTCCTCCTTCCTGGACGGCTCCGTGTACCGACACTGCTGCGTTCGCCGGGCTATACTGCCCATCCCATTGAGGATCGGCAGGTCATGCCCACCGACCGGTACAGCGAGCATATGGAGCAGGGCGAGCGGCAATTCTCCTGCGGTTGCTTGCCGGGGCGGTCAGCGACCGCGACACGGCGCGGCAGGCGCTTGCCTTCAACGAGGCGCCCATGGTACTGAATCTGTTCCCGTCCGGGCAGGAAGCGCAGTCGCCCGCGCCCGCCGAGATGCCGCTTCTGACGCTTTCGCCCGCGCCTGTCGTGCTGACTGCCTGCAAGCGGACGGAGGATGGGGCGGACACTCTGCTCCGCCTGTTCAATCCCACCGGGGAGCCGGTTTCCTGCACTGTCTGCTGCCCGCAGCTTGGTGTATCCGAGACGCTCGGCTTTGGTGCTTTCCAGGTACGCACCTTCCGTGCGGGAGACGGCAGGCTGACCGAATGCCGCATGGACGAAGCGGAAAAGACTGACGTATAAGCGTAACTGAATACTGAATGGGAGACCCTGCGGTTTTGGCAGGGGGTTCTCTCTTTTGGGCGGTGTTGGTTCGCCCTGCCGCCCCGGCGTCCAAGGGGGGCGTGGTGGTTTTGGCTGCCTGCCGACTCCGCCTTTAGCGTTGCTTTTGCCCCCCATCCCCCCGACCCCCTTCCCCGGCGGGGAAGGGGGTGACCAAGTTTATTTTGCCGGGGGCGAAGCCCCCACCCCTGCACTGAACCGCTTGCGGCACGTACAGACCTTGCCAAGCAGGCAACCCGCCGGTGACGGCTTTTTCAACGCGGATTCCCGCCGCCCCCGGGTGGCGGTTTTTACAACCCGGATTCCCGCCGCCCCCGGCTGGTGCCAACTCTCTATTCAACGCCGAAAAACCGGTTTTCCGCAAGCATAGCCAGTGCCGCGCCCCGCCCAGTCTTGGGGATGCAAGGGGCGAAGCCCCTGCATAAGAAAACAATAATCTCACCCCTTCCCACTGGGAAGGGGCTGGGGGATAGGGGGCAAAAAGCAAGCAAACGGCGGGGCAGGCAGGCGGCAAAGAAGGCAAGCCGCCCCGCCGGGTATATGGTTCGCTTCAGGGCGCGCAAAAGCCCCGGCGCCTGCATTTTGGCAGGCGCCGGGGCTTTTATGGAGGCAGTAAAAGCCTCTTACTTCATGGTAACGGTGCCGTCGGCGATATTATACACGCCGGGGCAGTTGACAAGATTGCCGCAGGAAACAGTCAGACGGGCGGTCGCCTCAACGGTCACACTCTTGGGCGCCTGAAGCGCGTCATCCGAGCAGGTGATATCAATGACCGCGTCCTCGGAAATCGATATAACCCTTGCCCTCCTTGATCTCCTCATCGGACTTGATGGCGTCCTCGCCGCCGGAAAGCACCAGCTTGCCGCCTGTGACCGTCACGCTGTTGTTGCCCTTCGAATGTTGTTGGGCGCGCTGACGGTGATCTGACCGTTGGAAATCTCCAGATCATTCTTGCAGCCGATACCGTTGTTGTAGTTGCCCTCGACAATCAGGGAACCCTTGCCCTTGATCTTGAGGTCACAGCCCGCATACAGGCAGGCGTTGGGCTTGGTTTCGGTCGGATCGGAGAAAACATAGGTCTTGGCATCGGTCGCGGTTGACGGAGCCATCCGCCAGCTCAATCACGCACTTGTCCGCACTCACCAGGTAAATCGGCGCACTGGTGGAGGAGGAAGCCGTGAAATTCCGGAATATCAGCGTGACGCGCTCGGTCTTTTCCACGCGGACACGCAGCTGCCCGTTGCTCAGTCGCCGGTCAGCTCATAGGTGCCGGGCTTGACGATGACAAATGCGCCGTCCTCGGTGACGACAGTGCCCTCCGGCGCGCCGCTCAGCGTCTGCCCGCTGAAGGTCAGCTGGATTGTCTGCGTGGCAGGCGTCGTGTTGCCGCCCGTTTCGCCCGCAGTCTCCGAACCGGTCGGGGTTTCCCCCGTCGCCGGATCCGCTGCGGTCGCGCCGGTGCCGGACACCTCGGTGGCACTGCCCGACGAATCCGCCGGAGCCTTCTCACAGCCGCTCAATCCCAGCGCCAGCACCAATGCTGCCGCAGACACGGCAAAAATCCATTTCTTCATTATTGTGACCATTCCTTTCTCACAACGCGGAGGTTTTGGGCGGTTCCGGCTTGCCGGAGCGACAGCCGCTCCGGCTGCCAAGGCACAAAATCTCCTGCCTGAAAATGACTTTTTCAGACGTGGTTTTTCCCTCTGTTCCGCTGCTCCGCACGGACGGCGGTTTCTCTCACCGCACGCCGGGTCTTCGTCTTTCAAGGCTCGGCGCGATTCCCGGAGAAGCACTTACGGCGTTGTCTGGCTTTCGGATGCGGATACGGACTCGTGCGCGGTCGCCGGCTCAGTGGCGGGCTGCGCGTTGTCGGTATAGATAGGCTGGTTCGCCACGACCGACCGGTCGATCGTCACGACCACGCCGCCCTCGTTGGTTCCGGACACGGTGTAGTTGTAGTTGGTGGGGCAGCTGATGCTGCCATCCCCTGCAACGGCACAGTAGTAGACCTCATAGGTCTTGCCGTCCAGCGCCTGGATCGACAGTCTGTCCTTGCTGGTGTAGGTGCGCAGAAGCACCAGATACTCCTCCAGGCACAGGTTGTTCGCCTTCATGTAGGTGGCATGCGGCACGCCGACGTAGCGGTAGTACTCGGTGTACTCGGCAACGCCCGTCTTCTCTGCCTTATCGGCGGGGTAACGGACGACAAAGCCGTAGCGGGCGGCGTTCTGCTCCAGCCACGCCATGACCGTTGCGTTGGATGCCAGCTTCTGGCTCTGCCCCTCATCGGTATAGATCAGAAGGTCACAGCCCATGCCGGTCTTGTAGTCCTCCGCATTGGTACGAAGCGAGCGCGCCACGTTGGAATCCTTTGTCTCCGCGGCGGTCACGTACGCAAGCCGCACGGTGACATCGTCACAGCCGGTCGTGCCGGCGCAGGCGGTCAGCATATTGTCCATCGCGGCAAAGGCTTCCTTATTCATCATGGCAGTCATGCCGCTGAGCTTGTAGGGCTTGGCGCCGGAATGCATCTTGCTGCGGTAATCGTACATATCCACGAGCGACGGGTCGCTGTCATTCGTTGCAAAGCTGTTGAGCTTATTGACAGCGCCAGTGCGCCCTTCTGCGCATCGGCAGCCGTCACGGACAGATTGCCGAACGTGACCTTGTCCTTAGCCACCGTGCCGCCGGGACCCGGTGTATCGAAGCCCGAGCAATTATGCACCAGCACGCCGATAGCCGAATCACCCCAAGCAGCAGAATCAAAGCGAGAAGCCCCCATGCCCCGACGTTTACGATTTTGCCCTTCTCTTTCTGTGAAAGCCCTCCCGACCTGCGTGCGTAGGAACCTGCTCCGTCCGACGGATAGTCTCCTCGCGCGTTGCGGCGGTCATAAGAATCCCGGTTTGCAGCCATGACTGGTACCTCCTGCTTGTTTTTTTCTGTTTCTCCGGGAAGCCCGCATACCGGAATTCCCGGAGAGGATATCCTTTCCTTACTGTGCGTCCTTGATGGAGAAGTCCATGCGACCCTTCTTGTCCAGCCCCATGTACTTGACGCGGACGGTCTGCCCGACCTCAATGCCGGCATCCTCCACGCGCTCCAGGCGGCGGTTGGCAATCTTGGAGATGTGAACCATGCCTTCCTTTGCCGGGTGCATACTGACGAAGCAGCCGAACTCCTTGATGCCCGTCACCTTACCGGTATAGATCTCGCCGACCTCCGGCTCGAACACGATAGCGGAAATCGCCGCGTGGGCTGCCTCCGCCTGCTCCCGTTGACGGCGGCGATGTGGATGGTTCCGTCATCGTCGATGTCGATCTTGGCGCCGGTGTCTGCCACGATCTTCTGGATGGTGGCACCGCCCCTTGCCGATGACCTCCCGGATCTTGTCCGGGTCGATCTTCATGGTGGTCATCTTGGGCGCGTAGCGGGACACCTCGGGACGCGGCTGGGCAATCGCCTTCAGGATGACGTTGTCGATGATATAATCGCGTCCGGCGTGTGTCTGTGCCAGCGCCTGCCGGATAATCTCAGTGCGTCAGACCGTCGATCTTCGATCCATCTGGATCGACGTAATGCTCCTTATGCGTACCGGCGACCTTGAAGTCCATGTCGCCGTAGAAGTCCTCCAGTCCCTGGATATCAATCATGGTATCCCACGAGCCGTCCTCGGCAGTGATAAGACCGCAGGAAATACCGGCAACGGGCGCCTTGATCGGCACGCCGGCATCCATCAGCGCCAGCGTGGATCCGCAGACCGAGCCCTGCGACGTGGAGCCGTTGGAGGACACGACGTCGGACACCAGCCGGATGGCGTAGGGGAACTCCTCCTCGGAGGGCAGAACCGGCACAAGGGAGCGCTCAGCCAGCGCACCGTGACCGATCTCGCGGCGTCCGGGCGACCGGGCAGCCTTTGCCTCGCCGGTGGAGAAGCCGGGCATATTGTAGTGGTGCATATAGCGCTTGGTGGTATCGTTGTCGATACCGTCCAGCATCTGAGCCTCGGACAGGGTGCCCAGCGTGGCAGCCGTCAGCACCTGCGTCTCCGCGGGTGAAGAGTCCGGAGCCGTGTACGCGGGGCAGGACGCCGACCTCGGCGGCAAGCGGGCGGATCTGATTCATGGCGCGTCCGTCCACGCGCTTCTTATCGACCAGCAGCCAGCGGCGGACGATCTTCTTCTGAATCTTGTAGATCAGCTCCTCCATCTGCGCAGGCAGGTCGGGGTACTCCCCGGAGAACTTCTCCAGGATGGCATCCTTGACCGGCACCATGCGTGCATCCCGACATTCTTGTCGTCGGTATCCAGCGCCGCCATGACGTCCTGCTCGCAGAAGGCAAACACCTTGTCGAACATATCATGATCCAGCTCGCCGGAGGGATAGGAGAACTTGGGCTTGCCGATCTCGGCAACGATGCCGTTGATGAAGCCCAGCACTCCCCTTAATCTCCTCGTGCGCCGCCATGATTGCCTGGTACATGGTATCGTCGTCCACCTCGCGGGCGCCTGCCTCGATCATGACCACCTTGTTCATGGATGCGGCGACCGTGAGCTCCAGGTCGAGACCTTGCGCTGTGCCTCGGTGGGGTTGACCACCAGCTCGCCGTCCACAAGCCCCATGAACACGCCCGCGATGGGACCGTTCCACGGAATATCCGAAATGGACAGGGCGACCGACGCGCCGATCATGGCAGTGATCTCGGGCGAGCAGTCCAGATCGACCGACATGACGATCAGCGACAGGGCGATATCATTGCGCAGATCCTTGGGGAACAGGGGACGGATGGGGCGGTCGATGACGCGGCTGGTCAGGATCGCCTTCTCGGAAGGTCTGCCCTCGCGCTTGAGGTACCCCCGCCGGGGATCTTGCCTGCGGCGTACATCCGCTCGTCGAAATCTACCGACAGGGGCAGGAAATCAATGCCGTCGCGGGGCTTCTCGGACGCGGTCGCGCAGCACAGCACGCAGCGGTGTCGCCGTAGCGGCACAGGCAGGAGCCGTTGGCGAGCCCCGCCATCTTGCCGGTCTCGATGACCAGCGGGCGTCCCGCAAGCATATAGGAATACTTGCGGTAGTTCTTGAACTCCATCTCGGAGCTTGTGATGTTGTACATCTGCTTTTTTCCTCCACTTTTTTCTTTATATACGGTGTTCCGCGGAGGTTTAGCACTTACCGGCGGGTCGGAAGCAGGCGTCGGGACGCAGGCGAGCCTCCGACCCGCCGGTAAGAACTAATCCGGCGCGGAACGGGGAAACAGAACCGATAATACCGGGGCGAGCCGCGGTATGCCGTGCGGCGAACCTTCCTGGCAATCCCGCAGGGCACAGCGGAAGCCCCGGCGACATTGCCTCAGGAAAACGCAGGGGAGTGCGGGGCGGCAGGAACCGCTCCGCACTCCTTCTGCAATCACTTTCTCAGGTTCAGCTTGGCGATGATGGCGCGGTACCGCTCGATGTCCACCTGCTGGAGGTAGCCGAGGAGGTTGCGCCGATGTCCTACCTTCAGAAGTCCCCGGCGGCTGTGGTGATCCTTCATGTTGGATCTCAGATGCTCGGTCGGGCGTTGATGCGGTAGGTCAGGATAGCGATCTGGACTTCAGGCGAGCCGGTGTCACCCTCATGGATGGCGTACTGCGCGATGATAGCCTGCTTTTCTGCTACGGTCATGGTAATTCACCTTTCTCTTTCATAATATCCGGCATTGGCACAGCAACCGGCTGGTGAAGTCCCGCGTTGCGGGTTTACCCGGCAACCGTGCGAATGTCATGCGAGGTTATTATAGCATAGGTGGGCTTTTTTGTAAAGGGAGGGCTAAATTTTACAGTTTGTTAACAAGTGCGCCCCGGCGGGACGGGATGCTCACGCGCCCAGCAGCTTTTCGGCCGCGGCAAGGCGCAGGCAGACGGTAAAGCCGTCCATGGCGAGGGCAAGCTCCTCGATGGAGGGATACGTCGGCGCGATGCGGATATTGCTGTCGGCAGGATCATAGCCGTAGGGATAGGTTGCGCCGACGGTGGTCAGCGTCACCCCGGCGTCCTTGGCAAGGGGGGCATAGGCACGGCGGGCGGTGCCGGGCATGGTATACAGGCTGATGAAAGTAGCCGCCGAGCGGATGTGTCCAGTAGGCGAAGCCGGGGGCGGTCAGGTCGCGGTCCAGCGTCGCCTGCACAAGCTCGAATTTTGGTCTGATGAGGTTGACATGGCGCATCTGGTTCATTATCGTAGCTGATGGTCTGACGCAGGATCTGCTCCATATTCCGGTCGGACGCGGCAAAGATGGCAACGCCGGAGCCGGGGAAGGAGATCTTGGAGGTGGATGCAAAGTAAAACACTCTGTCCTCCGTGCCCGCCTCGGCGCACATCCCGAAAATATCCGCCAGCTCATCGCGGCGATCCGGGTACAGGTCATGCACCGCGTAGGCATTGTCCCAGAAGATGCGGAAATCCGGTGCCGCCGTGCTGCTATACGATGCCAGTCTGCGCACCGTCTCGTCAGTACGATGTAGCCGTCGGATTGGGTATTTCGGGCAGCACCGATGCCCTTGATGGACGGATCGGCTCCCACCAGCCGACTCCCACGGTGTCCCATGTCGGGGCCGTCCGACGTCATGGAGACGTTTATCATGGCGATGCCCAGCGACTCGCAGATGCGGAAATGCCGGTCATAGCCCGGCACCGGGCAGAGGAATTTGACTCCGCCGGGGTAGCGCACCCACGGTTCGCCGTCGCAGGTGCCGTACAGC
>VOFG01003089.1_pt1 | contig 21945 bp, 32 predicted proteins | sample 5384171 | NCBI WGS metagenome assembly VOFG01 (sample SAMN12384726, study PRJNA508395) | human gut metagenome | isolation source: healthy gut F | host: Homo sapiens | reverse complement strand
CAACCCGCAAGCCTTTGACCCGGCCTCGTTTGAGCATATCCCTGTGCTGCTGAACGAGTGCCTGGACGGGCTTGCCATCGACCCGGCAGGCACTTACTTGGACGGCACGGCGGGCGGCGCGGGACACTCCCGCCAGATCGCCCTCCGGCTGGACGGCGCAAAAGGCGGGCGGCTCGTCTCCCTCGACCAGGACCCCGACGCGGTGCAGACCGCCAGGGCGCGGCTGGCCGGGCTTCCGGCCACAGTGGTGCAGATAAACTTCCGCTACGCCGGACAAGCCCTCGAGAGCCTCGGCATCGAAAAGATAAACGGTGCGCTGCTGGACCTCGGCGTTTCCAGCCATCAGCTGGACGACGCGGCCCGGGGCTTTTCGTACCGGGCGGACGCCCCGCTGGACATGCGGATGAGCCAGGAGGGCGAGACCGCCGCCGACCTCGTGAACACCGAGAGCCGGGAAGAGCTGGCCCGCATCCTGCGCGATTACGGCGAGGAGCCCTATGCCTGGCAGGTGGCGGGCAAGATCGTGGAGGCGCGGGAGACGGCCCCCATTGAAACAACGCTTCAGCTGGCCGATATCGTGGCCAGTGCCATGCCGCCTGCGGAGCGGCGCAAGAACAAGAATCCTTCGCGGCGCACGTTTCAGGCGCTGCGTATCGCGGTCAACCACGAGCTGGACGCTCTGGAGGAAGGTCTGGATACCATTTTTTTGAGCATCTTGCCCCGGGCGGGCGGCTGTGTGTCATCACATTCCACTCGCTGGAAGACCGGCTGGTAAAGAACAAGTTCCGCCGCTGGTCCACTGCCTGCACCTGCCCGCCGGAGTTCCCGGTCTGCGTCTGCGGCGGCAAAGCTAAGGCGAAGCTCATCACCCGCAAACCCATTGAGGCGAACACGCGGGAGCTGGAAGAAAACCGGCGCAGCCGTTCCGCCCATCTGCGGGTACTGGAAAAAATTTGAATGCGTTACGGCATCTGAGTGAGGAGGAGACCTACCATGGGCCAGGCAGCATATGATATGAACGCGGTGCGCCGCAGAAGAGAGCACCGCAGACGCGGAAGAACGTCCCTCTGCGGGTGGAAAAAGGCGGCAAGCGGCGCCTTACCCCGTTCCAGGCTGCCATGCAGCACGCCATCCAGCTCATCTCGTGGCGCTGATGGTGGGTTTTGCGGTCAGCCTGCTGTGGAGCGAAGCCCAGCTGGTGGAGCTCAACGACCAGATCCAGGATGCCAAAGCGCAGCTGGTGAGCGAGCAGAGTCAGTATACATACTACAACAGTGCCCTGAACAGCAAAACGAACATCACCAGTGTGGAGGAAGCGGCCAGCCGCCTTGGCCTCATGAAAATCGACCAGAGCCAGATCACCTACATCCGGCTGGATGCGGGCAGCGTGCTGGTGCGGAAAGAATCGGCAGTCCACCAGTGGACAGATTTTCTGCACGATGGCGCCATGACCATCATTGGCGCGGTCAACCAGGCAAAATAAAACGAAATGACGGGAAAGCGTGCGGCAGTGCACGCTTTTTCGGTTTCTGCAGGAGTACGCAATGCAAGAATCCCCAAGAACCATAAAAAATCTACTACCGTCTGCGCCGCAGCGACCCGCACGAGCGTCTTGGCGCAATGCTGCGGCATTTCAGCTTCGGCGCGGCGGTCTTTTTTGTTGTGGCGGCGGCGGCCCTCGTCATCCACAGCCTATATGACATCCAGATCCGGGATGGTGCCCGGTACCGCCAGTACGCCGCCCAGCAGCAGCTGCTGGACAGCACGATTCAGGCTACCCGCGGCGAGATCTACGATACCTCGGGCATCACGCTGGCATCCACCAGCGTGGTATGGACCATCTGGGCCGACCCCAGCTACAGCAGCGCTCTCTTCACCAGCCAGACGGACGACGACACCAAGGCGGTGACCAAGACCATCGACCCCGCTGCTCTCAATGAGGTGAGCACCCAGATCACCCTGCGGCTGCTCTCGGGCGATGGCGCGGCGCTGGACAGCGTGGATCCTTCTTCTGAAGCCTACAAGACCCAGTATCAGACGGTGTACGACGCCCTCTCCCAAAACGATTCGTCCTATCAGGTGCTGGCCACCAAGGTCAACAACGCCGTCAAGCTCTCCATTGAAAAATACGTCTCGGAGTACAACAAGGCCCACAAAAAGCCAACGCCGAAAAAGGCATCCGCAAGGGCCGCGTCTCTGTCTCCTCCACCAAGAGCTTCCAGCGGGATTACCCCTATGGTGCCTTTGCGGCCTCGGTGCTGGGCTTCTGCGATGCCGACGGCTACGGTACTTATGGCCTCGAAAAATCCTATGAATCCACGCTGGCCGGTGTGAATGGCCGCACCATTACTCTCCGCAATGCCTATGGCAACGCCATTGCCGACGAGAACGCCACCACTTACGAAGCCAAGGACGGCTCCAACCTCGTTCTCTCGCTGGATGTCAATATCCAGGAAGTGGTGGAGCGGTATCTGAACGAGGCCATCAAAGCCAACAATGTCGAGAACCGTGGCGCCGCCATCGTGATGAACGTCAAAACGGGTGCCATTCTGGCCATGGCCTCCAAGCCGGATTTTGACCCCAATAACCCGCTGGATTACAGCCAGAACCTGACTTATCTGGATGAACTGGTCCACGCGGAGCCGGAGCTCTACGGCATCTATCAAAAAGATGAGAATGGCAACTACATCACCGATGAGCGGGGCAATAAGATCCTGGACCCGGAGGGCGATTACTCGGGCTATTACCGTGACATCCAGTGGAAGAACAAGACCATCACCGAGCTGTACTACCCCGGAAGCGTCTTTAAGGTCATCACGGCGGCCATGGGTCTGGACTCCGGCCATGCCACCCTCAACACCACCCTGAACTGCTCCGGTGCCTACACCATTGCCAAGCAGACCTACCACTGCGCCGGCAAAAAGGCCCATGGCGTGCAGAATCTGGCCATGGCCCTGCGGAACAGCTGCAACATCTATTTCATCCAACTGGGCCAGCGGGTGGGTTCCGGCCTCTTCTACGATTACTTTGACGCGTTCGGTTTCACCGAGCGGACGGGCGTGGATCTGCCCAACGAGACGAACTTTATGCAGTACTACAACGCCAGCCAGCTGGGCGAAGTCCAGCTCGCTTCCTCGGCGTTCGGTCAGGCCATGGCGGTCACGCCGCTGCAGGTCTGCACCGCCATTTCGGCAGCCGTCAACGGCGGCTACCTCGTCACCCCCATGTGGTGGATAAGATCACCGACCAGAACGGCAACGTCATTCAGGAGATCGGTTCCAATATCCGCCGTCAGGTCATCAGCGAGAGGGCCAGCGACGCCATCCGCCAGATCATGGAATACGAAGTGGCGGACGGCACTCAGGGCGGCGGCGGCCGCGCCTACGTGGCGGGCTACCGCATCGGCGGCAAGTCCGGTACGTCCGAGCAGCTGAACATGGACCGCCGCGCCGACGGCGACTACAAGAAAGTGGCCTCCTTTGCGGCGGTTCTCCCTGCGAATGATCCGGAGATTCTGGTCTACGTCATGCTGGACGACCCCAACAACGCCAGGACGGACTACTCCTCCATTCTGGCGGCGCCTGTGGTGGGCAACATCATCAGTGAGGTGGCCCCCTACTTGGGCCTTGCGACCGACGGCGTGGACCGCGGCCAGACCAGCTACAAGGTGCCCAACCTCATCGGGCAGGAGTGGAGCAACGCACAGGTCTCCCTGAACATCAAGGGCCTCAAGCATCAGCTCATGGAGAGCAGCTCCGACCAGACCGCCGCCGTGGTCACTTATCAGTATCCCCGCGCCGGGGCCGAGGTACCCTACGGCACCACTATCTACCTGTACACGGACACTTACGAGGGCAGCCACACCGAGGTGCCGGATGTCAGCGGCAAGAGCGCTGAGTTTGCCCGCCAGATGCTGGCGGCAGCGGGCCTGAACTGCACGGTGGAAGGCGATGCCAACGGTCTGGTCCAGAGCCAGAGCGAGGCCCCCGGCACCAGCGTCCAGCGTGGTACCATCGTTACAATTACTTGTGGATAAATGAGGAGTACAGCTATGGATAAAATCAGTGCAAGCGTTCTTTTTTAAAAGGCCTGGCCCCGGAGGGGCTTTGCCGATGAGGCGGCCATCGACCTTGTGACCACCGACGCCGCGAGGTGCGCCCCGGGTGCATCTTTGTGGCGTTCCCCGGTGAAAAAATTTGATGGCCACGATTTCGCGGCCAAAGCACTGGAAGAAGGGGCCGAATATGTCGTCCTCAACCACCCGGTGAAAGATGTCCCGGCGGGGAAGTGTTTCCTCTGCCCGGACAGCTACCGCGCCATGATGGTGATGGGTGCCAACTACCGCCGCCAGTTTTCCCCCAAGGTAGTGGGCGTGACGGGCAGCGTGGGCAAGACCACTACCAAACAGATGACCTACGCCGCCATTGCGGGCTTTGGCAATACCATCAAGACCGAGGGCAACCAGAACAACGAGCTGGGCCTGCCCCGCACCATGTTCCGCATCGGCAAAGAGACGGAGTACGCGGTGGTGGAGATGGGCATGAGCCACCGGGGCGAGATCGAGCGGTTGAGCCGCTGCGCCCGCCCGGATGTGGGCATCATCACCTGCATCGGTGTGTCGCACATTGGCAACCTGGGCAGCCAGGAGAATATCTGCAAGGCCAAGCTGGAGATCTGCGAGGGCCTGCCCAACGGTGCCCCGCTGGTGCTCAACGGGGATGACCCGTTCCTGCGGGCCGCGAAGCTGCCGGAGCATGTCCACCCGGTCTGGTTCAGCCTGGGGATGAGAACGCGGACGTCTGCGCCCTGAACATCCGGCAGGAGAACGACGGCATGACCTTTACGCTGGAAGACCGGGAGGAAGACACCACCGAGGTGCACATCCCGGCCATGGGACGTCACAATGTGGCGAACGCGCTGGCCGCTTACGCCGCCGCCACCCGTCTGGGCCTGAACGCCAAGCGGGTCATTGCGGGACTGAGCCAGTTCCAGCAGACCGGGATGCGCCAGAAGGTGGTCCACAGCAAGGGCGTGGATGTCATCGAGGACTGTTACAACGCCAACCCCGACAGCATGAAAGCCGCGCTGGCCATGTTCAAAGAGTACCCCTGCAAGCGCCGCTTTGCTCTGCTGGGCGATATGCTGGAGCTGGGCGAGATCAGCCCGGAAGCCCATGAGACGGTGGGCAAACAGGCTGCGGAATACGGCGTGGACTTCCTCGTGGCCTATGGCCCGGAGGCGAAACGCACGGCCCAGGCTGCCGCGGCTGCCGGGGTGGAGGCCCGCCATGTGGATACCTACCGGGAGGCGGCAGAACTGCTGCTGGCCCGGATGCAGCCCGGCGACGCGCTGCTGGTCAAGGCCAGCCGGGGCATGGCGCTGGAAAAAGTGCTCGAAATCTTTTACAATGAGCAAAAATAAAAAGAAATATCAATTGGAGTAATACAAAAATGATCCGTTTTGCCTTGATCGTCGCCTCAACGCTGGGGTTCTTCCTCACGGCGGCGCTCGGGAATTTCATGGTGCCGCTGCTCCGGGCGTTCGGCCCCGGGCAGGAGCCCGAGGCACCGCAGACCTCTCAGCTGCAGCCGGACAGCGACCCGGACGACCTGCCGCCCCCGGCCACCCCGACCATGGGGGGCCTCTGCCTCATGGTGGGCACGCTGGCAGCGGTGGGCGTGGGCTGGACGGCCGCCTGCGTGGCAGAGCCTGCCCTGCTGGGGGATGAGGGCCTGTGGACCACCCGGCTCCTCATCGCGCTGTTTGGGGCGCTGGCCTTTGGGGCCGTTGGCCTGGCCGATGACCTGGCCCGTCTGCGCCGCCATGCCCCGCTGGGCCTCCGCCGCCCGGTGCGGCTGGGGCTGGAGGCCGCGGCTGCTGCCGCCGTGCAGGTGCTGCTGGCGGCCAACCACTGCCTTGCCACCGGGCTGGTACTGCCCGGCCTTGGTTACTGCGAGCTGGGCGTGCTGGCCCCCATCGTGTGGGGGCTGCTCCTCGTCGGCCTTGCCGAGAGCGCCCGGGTGGCCGATGGAGCGGACGGCGTGGTCTGCGGGAGCGCGTTCCTCGGGATGCTGGGCCTTATGGGAGCCATGACCATTCTGGGCTGGTTCCCGCTGGGGGTGCTGCCTGCCGCATTGGCCGGGGCGCTGATGGCGCTCCTGCTCTGGAATTTCCCGCCTGCCAAGCTGCTGCCCGGCAGCGTGGGCAGCCTGTTCCTGGCCGGGGCGCTGGGCTGCGTGCCGTTGAGTATCGGTTGGCCGGGCCTGAGTGTGCCGCTGGGCCTGCCTTATTGGCTGGAGGGCGGCATGGTGGCGCTGCAGATCCTGGTCTATCAGGCATCAAAAGGCCGGAAGCAGCTCTTTGGCACCGCGCCGCTCCACCGCTGGCTGGAAAAGCGGGGCCGTGCCCCCATCTCAATTTTTTTACATCGTTCTGTGTCTTTGCCATGCTGGGCGTCGCACTGGCGATGCAGATGGCAAAGATCAGCTGATTCAGAGGGAGGAATGCAGATGGCGACCATCCGCAGAAAAAGGCGGAGCCTTTTTCCATCTTACAGCGCGACCCCGGCCCCTGGCCAACGCTCCTCATCAACTGGATGGCGATTCAGCGCCAGCTACACCACAGGGCTACCTCCGTTTTGGCGACAGCCTGCACTTTATCCGCAGCCAGGTGCTCTGTCTGGGGCTTGGCGTTGTGGCCATGGCCCTGTTTTCCTATATCGACCACCGCTTTTCTGCGCAGGCTGGTCTGGCCGGGCTATCTGCTCTGTCTGGTATGCTGGTGCTGGTGCTGTTCAGTGCGCCCCTCAACGGCTGCCGCCGCTGGCTCGCATTCGGCGGCTTTACCATTCAGGTGTCGGAGATCGCAAAGTTCGAGATGATACTGCTCACGGCCCATCTGGCCGCGAAAGGCCCCATCTGGAAAAGCTCGACCCCGCCTCCGGGCGGCGCGTCCCGGCCAGCGTCTGGCTCTATCAGCGTATCGTGCGGGAACTGGTCATCCCGCTGCTGCCCCTCGTCCCGGTGGTGGGCCTGCTGGTGCTGGAGCCGCATATGTCGGGCATCGTCCTGACGACGGCCATCGTGGGCACCATCCTGCTGCTGGGCGGCAGCGGCGGCATCATCACCTGGGCGGGCCGGCTGCTCCGGCATTTTCCTGCTGGAGACCGTGCTGGAGCACATCGACTCCATCCCGTACTTACAGAGCCGTCTGGACGGCTGGACCCACGACCTGAGCAAGATGACCGACCAGACCCTGCAGAGCCTTTACGCCATCGGCTCCGGCGGCGTGACCGGCCTCGGCCTCGGCAACAGCATCGAAAAACAGCTCTGGCTCCCCGAGAGCACCAACGACTTCATCTTCAGCGTCGTCTGCGAGGAGCTGGGCTTTGTGGGGGCCGTGGTGGTCATCCTGCTCTTCGTGCTCTTCCTCGTGCAGGGGCTGTGGATGGCGTTCCACGCCGAGAACCGCTACTGCACGCTGGTGGGCATCGGCATCATGGCCCAGATCGCGTGGCAGGTGTTCTGCAACATCGCGGTCGTCACCAACACCCTGCCCAACACCGGCATCTCGCTGCCCTTCTTCTCCTCCGGCGGCACCAGCCTCATCCTGCTGCTGGCCGAGATGGGCGTGATGATAAACATCGGCCGGGGCGGCGAGCGCGCCCGCCTCGAGCGGGAAAACCTCCGCGCCCTTTGCGGGAGCAGCGGGAAAAAAACCGGATAACACCATCCGGCTCGACCCCATACCGGGGACTAATGACCGTTCAAGGAGGAAATCATCATGCGTGTACTCATCGCAGCCGGCGGCACTGCCGGACATATCAACCCGGCTCTGGCCATCGCGGGAGCCATCAAAAAGAAAGCCGACCCGTCCGCCGAGATACACTTTGCAGGCCGGAAGGAGGGGATGGAATACCGCCTCGTGACCCAGGCGGGCTACCCTTCCACCACATCGAGATCACCGGCTTCCAGCGGAAGCTCTCCCTCAACAACATCAACGGAACCTCATCACCCTCTGGAATCTGGCCCTTTCCGGCCCGAAAGGCCAAGGCGATGATGAAGGAGGTCCAGCCCGACCTCGTCATCGGCTGCGGCGGCTATGTCTCCGGCCCGGTGGTGCGCTGCGCCGCCAAAAAGGGCATCAAGACCGCCATCCACGAGCAGAACGCCTTCCCGGTGTGACCAACAAGCTGCTGGCCCCCGATGTGGACATCGTCTTTGCCGCCGTGCCCGCCGCTGTCGAAAGCTGGGCGCGCCCGAAAAGACGCAGGTCGTGGGCAACCCGGTGCGGCCTGAAGTGTTCGAGAAGGCAGGGGAACGGGACGCCATCCGCGCCCAGCTGGGTGCCGGTGACCGCACCGTCATCCTCTCCTTCGGCGGAAGCCTCGGCGCCCGCCGTGTCAACGAGGTGGTGGCCGACCTCTGCGCCTGGGAGCAGAAGAGCACAAGCCTGTGCTCCACATCCACGCCACCGGACAGTACGGCGTGGAGCTGTTCAAAATCTCGAAAAGGAAAAAGGGCTTTGCCCCGGCGAGAGCCTCGTGGTGAAGGAATATATCAACAATATGCCCGAGCTGCTGGCCGCTGCCGACCTCGTCATCAGCCGCGCCGGTGCGCTGACGCTGGCCGAACTGGAAGCCGAGGGCCGCGCCGCCATCCTCATCCCCAGCCCCAATGTGGCGGAGAACCACCAGTATTACAACGCCATGGAGCTGCAGAAGGCCGGGGCCGCTGTGGTCATCGAGGAAAAAGGATCTGACCGGCGAGAAGCTGGTCTCGACCGTCTCCGGCCTGCTGGCCGAGCCGGGCAAGCTGGCTGCCATGGGTAAGAACGCCCGCACCCTTTCGGTGGACGACAGCCTCGACCGCATCGCCGACGCCCTGATGAAACTGGTCAAGACGCCGTGATTGATTCGGCAGCACTCTTGTGATAAAATAATCAGACGGAAAGGAGGCGACGCCGCACCATGCAGAGGATCGGAACAAGAGCCGACGCCCCAGCAGTTCGATCCAGCAGAACAGCGCCCGACGGCAGGAAAGCCCGCAAAGCCTACGACTGGACGCAGGACCGGCGTCCCTCGAATCAGGACCGCCGCCGGACGCAGGGCTATCAGGAGCAGACGCTGGACTTCTCGGGCGGTAATGTGACCTTCGAAAACCACAGCTCGGGATATGCGGACAACAGCATCCAGTTTCCCCAGCAGACGGCGCGACGGCCCAATAACCAGAACCAGAGCCGCCGTCAGGGCCAGCAGAGAAGCCAGCGGCCCCGCCAGAACACGACCGCCTACCCCACAAATGGGAGCCGCCCCCAGCAATGGCCAGCGGCCCCAGAATGTCCAGAGCGCCCGGAGGCCCCAGAGCAGCGGGCGCTACCGCCCCACGGAGGCGAACCTCCGCAGCCCGGCCCGGCGAGAGGGCAGAAAAAGCGCCGTCTGACCCGGGCCGCTGTCCGCCGCCGCAGGGCCATCCGCCGCCTGACGGCGCTGGCGCTGCTGCTCTGCGTCATCGGGGTGGGCGTCTACCTCACCGTGACCATGCTCTTCAAGATAAACACCTTAGAAGTGGCGGTCGATGGAGAGGTGGTGCAGGAGGTGGGCGGCTATTCCAGCGCTGAGATCCTGCAGGCGCTGGGCGTCCACGCGGAAGAGAACATCTTCAGCTTCGACCCCGCCGAAAAGGCCGCTGCGCTGGAAAAGCAGTTCCCGCTGCTGGAAAATATCCGGGTGGGCGGGATTACCCTAACACCGTAGTGGTGCGGACCAACGCGGCCACTGCCGTCTACGCCATGCAGACGTCCGGCGGCTGGCTGAGCCTTTCTGCGGGGCTGAAGATACTGGATAAGGATTCGGCCCAGCCGGACCTTATCATCCTCTGCGGCGGCGAGCCGGTATCCACGACGCCGGGTACACAGCTGGAATTTGAGACAGGACCGTCCGGCGCGTCTTTGGGCAGCGCGGCGTCTGACAGCGCCGCATCCAGCGAGGCCGGACCGCCCACGGATAAGCGGCTCGAGTCCCTGAACACTCTGCTGACCGCACTGGACAGCAGTGAGCTGGGGCGGATGTCACCCGCATCGAGTTCGAGGACCCGGAGCAGATGGCGTTTTTGTATCAGGGCCGCATCAGCGTGCTTCTGGGTACCCTGAATGAGCTGGACTACAAACTCCGGCTGGCAAAGTATGTCCTGCTCAACGAGGACGGCAAGGGCTGCTCGCCCACCGACACCGGTATGCTGGATCTGAGCCACCTGAGCGCCTCTTCCAGCCGCAAATTCCGCTTTGCACAGGGCGAGCCGACCCTGCCCTCGGGCTGGACGCCCCGGAAGAGCCTGAGGCCCCGGCGGACAGACAGAGCCAGCCGGAGGAAGCCTCCGGCACCGAACCTGATACTGAGGGCGCGGACGCCGCGCCTGCCGATGAACCCCACTGCCGCAGCGGCAGAACAGCAATAAGGAGCATTTGAACGATGAAACTGGAACAACTGTTGGAGGGCGTGTCCTATACGCTGGTGCAGGGCAGCCTTGAACTTGACATCGAGGACATCATCTACGACAGCCGCAAGGCGGCCCCGGGCCGGCTCTTCGTCTGCATCGTGGGTACCCAGCGGGACAGCCACGACTACGCCGCCCAGTGCGTGGCCGACGGCGTGACGGCGCTGGTGGTCCAGCACGACATCGACCTTTCCACCGTCCCCGGTGTGCCGTGCTGAAGGTGGAGAGCAGCCGCTATGCGCTGGCGCTCATGAGCGGCAACCTGTTCGGCAACCCCTCCCGCCGGATGACCATGATCGGTGTCACCGGTACCAAGGGCAAGACCACCACTACCCACATGATAAAGAGCGTGCTGGAAGCCGCAGGCCGCAAGGTGGGCATGATCGGCACCAACGGCATCTACTTCCTCGGCCACCATCAGGAGACGGCCAACACCACCCCTGAGAGCTATGAGCTGCAGAAGACTTTCCGGGAGTTTCTGGACGCCGGCTGCGATACGGCGCTGATGGAGGTGTCCAGTCAGGGCCTCATGATGGACCGCGTGGCGGGCATCCATTATGACATCGGTGTCTTCACGAACCTCTCGCCCGACCACATCGGCCCCGGCGAGCACAAGACCTTTGAAGAATACCGCAGCTGGAAGGGTCAGCTTTTCCGACGCTGCACCACCGGCGTCGTGAACATCGACGACGAGAACACCGAGGCCCTGCTGGAAGGCCACACCTGCAAGCTGGTGACCTACGGCTGCGCGAGAAGGCCGACTACCGCGCCGGTACTTACCAGCTGCTCCGCACCCATGACTTCCTCGGCGTCCGGTTCCATGTCTCCGGCAAGGACGATATGGACGTCAAGGTGAATATGCCCGGCGAGTTCAGCGTCTACAATGCGCTGGCCGCTCTCACCGTGGGCAAGGTGCTGGGCCTGCCCGATGAGGCCATCCACGAGGGCCTGAGCCGCTGTGTGGTCAAGGGCCGCGTGGAGCTGGTGCCCATCAGCAAGAAGTTCACCATCCTGCTGGACTACGCCCACAACGAGGTCTCCACCGAGAGCCTGCTCACCACCCTGCGGGCCTACGAGCCCCACCGCCTCGTGGTGGTGTTCGGCTGCGGCGGAAACCGCTCCAAGCTGCGCCGCTACGGCATGGGCGAGATCTGCGCCAAGATGGCCGATTTCTCCATCCTTACCGAGGACAACAACCGCTTTGAAAAGGTGGAGGACATCCTTGCTGATATCCGCGTGGGTATGAACAAGGGCAACCCGGACGCAAAGTTTGTGGAGATCCCCGACCGTCTGGATGCGCTGCACTACGCAGTGGATCACGCGCAGGAGGGCGACCTGATCGCTGTCATTGGCAAGGGCCACGAGACCTACCGTGACCGCGAGGGTGTCAAGACTCCGCTTCCTGGAGCGGGAGCTGCTGGAAGAGTATGCCCAGCAGATCGGCCTTGAGTAATAATCTTTGAACATAAAAAACGGCGTGTGCATGTTCAGACACGGCGGTATTTTTGCGTATTGGATTTAATTCTTTTCCGCCAGCGCCTTCTGCGCCTTTTCTCCGGGATGAGGTTGGTCATGCTCTTCAGGCTGATGCCGATGGTGGACAGATTATGCAGCATGGCAGAGGAGGCCGGCTGCAGGATGCCCAGAGCACCCAATACGATGAGGGCGGAGTTGAAGGTGAGCACGAAGCGGTAGTTGGCGCTGACACGGCGCTGCAGGGAGTTGGCGATGGCCTTGAGGATGACCAGCTCCTCCAGACTGTCAGCTTTGATGGTCACGTCTGCGATCTCGCGGGCGATGGCAGCGCCGGAGTTGATGGCGATGCCAATGTCGGCAGCAGACAGAGCGGGGGAGTCGTTGATGCCGTCGCCGATCATCACGACGGTGTGGCCCTCGGCCTTGGCCTTCTGGACGAAGGCGGCCTTGTCCTCGGGCAGAACCTCGGCGAAGAAGCGGTCCACGCCCACCTGCTTTGCGATGGCGGCGGCGGTGCGCTCGCTGTCACCGGTCATCATGACCGTGTTGGGATGCCGAGGCCGCGTGACGCCGGCCAGACGGCCCGATAGCCAGATACAGGTGGGAATATTCCGGCGGCGAGGTGTCGAATTTATCGCTCGTCCTCGGGGATGACGCAGTGCTCGTCCTCAAAGACGAAAGTGCTGGCTGCCGATGACGACCTTCTCGCCGCTGACGCGGCTGGCGATGCCGTGGGCCACGACGTACTGCACTTCGCTGTGCATTTCCTCGTGGTTGATGCCCTTCTGGGCAGCCCTGCACAACGGCGTTGGCCATCGAGTGGGGATAATGCTCCTCCAGGCAGGCGGCCATGCTGCAAGGACTTCGTCCTCGGTGCGGCCGCCAAACGGCACGAACTTCCACCACGGTGGGGGTAGCATGGGTCAGGGTGCCGGTCTTGTCGAAGACAATGGTGTCGGCCTTGGCCAGGGCTTCCAGATACTTGCCGCCCTTGACGGTGATGTGGTAGCTGCCGCACTCACGCATAGCAGAAAGCACCGCCAGCGGCATGGACAGCTTCAGCGCGCAGGAAAAGTCGACCATCAGGATCGAGATGGCGCGGGTGGTGTTGCGGGTCAGTGCGTAGGTAACGGCGGTGCCCAGCAGGCTGTAAGGGGCACTAGCTTGTCTGCCAGGGCGGCGGCACGGGTCTCGCTGGAAGACTTCAGCTTTTCGGAAGCCTCGATCATCTGCACGATCTGGTCGTAGCGGCCGTTGCCGGCCTGCTGCTCCACGGTCATCACCAGCTGGCCTTCCTCGACCACGGTGCCGGCATATACAACAGCGCCGGTGCTCTTGCGCACGGGTTCAGCCTCGCCGGTCAGGGGAGGCCTGGTTCACACTGGCTTCACCGTCCAGCACGCGGCCATCCAACGGGATGACGCTGCCCGTGTATGTACAACCACGGCGTCGCCGGGGCGCACCTGGCTGATGGGGACCAGTACCTCGCCCTCGGCAGTCTGCTGCCAGACGCGGTCGACGTTCAGTGACATACAGCGGGCCAGATCGCTCAGGGACTTCTTGCGGGTCCACTCCTCCAGCAGCTCGCCCAGCCGCAGCAGGAACATAACGGACCCTGCTGTGGAGAAGTCCCCCGCAGCATGGAAACGCCGATGGACAGCGCATCCAGCACTTCCACTTCCAGCTTGCGGCGCAACAGGCAGGTAAGCCCGCGCCACAGGTAGGCAGGCTGCGCACGGCGTGTGTAGGCGATGCATCAGCGGCATCGGCAAAAACAGCTTGCGCGCAAAGTGGAAAAGCGTCAGATTGACGAGCTTTTCCTGATATTCATGGTTTACGGCGCGCGGGCTGTTGGCGGATACCTCGGTCAGGGCCTGCACATCAAAGCGGAAGGCGGCCAGGCCCTTCACCAGGCTTGCGCGGTTCTCGGTATACACGACCACCACATCACAGGTACGCTCATACACAACGGCAGCGCGCACGCCGGGCAGGGCGGCCAGGTAAGCCTGCAGCTGGTCGGCTTCGGCCAGGCTCATGCGCGGCTTGTTCAGGTGCAGGCGCATGCGGCCTTTGCTTTCATGCAAAATTTTCCATTTCATTGTTATACTCTCCCACAAACAAAAAGCTGCCCACCGTGCAGCGGGCAGCTCTTTTCAGTGAAAATTATTCGGCTGCCTTGTCTTCAGCGGCCTCGTCGGCAACGACAGCGGCCTCGTCAGCGGCGGCGCGCGCTCCTCGTTGATCTCCTTGGCGTCGGCCAGGATGTCACCGCAGTTCTCCTGCAGGGTGGTAGCAGTCTCCATGACGCTGTCCTTCATGCGCAGCACGGCGGCGGTACACTGGGTGTACAGCTTCTTTGCATCCTTGCTGGTCAAAATCTCAATACCGGCGGAGCCGAACAGTGCGCCGCCTGCGAACAATGCAACTTTAGCCCAATTCATAATTTTTGTCCTCCACTCTATATATTCCACAACAGTGTTGAGATGTTGACAACAGAGTTGTTGTCGGTATACAAAATATTCTATTAGGGGTTAGTTATAACTGGGTTATACGCAATCGGCCGGAAAATATGCCGTTTGATTTTTTGTCAAGCGCTGGCATCGCTCTCATTTTCGGGCGGTGTGGGGCAGGGGACACGGCGCAGTTCGGTGGGGCGGCAGCCGGTATGGCGGCGGAAGGCCGCCGCAAAGCGGCTGGGGTCCTCGTACCCCACGCGGTGGGCAATCTCGGCCACCGGAAGGTCGCTGCTGCGCAACAAATTGGCGGCGGTGTCCATCCGCAACCCGCGCAGATAGCTGGCCACCGGCACGCCGTACAGCGCCTTGAAGCAGATCTTCAGCGAGCTTTGGGACAGGTGGAACCGCGCGGCCAGCTCGGCCAGCGTGATGCGGCTGCCCTGGTTGGCCAGCAGGTAATCGTGGGCCTGGCGGGTGTGCTCCAGCTGCAGGCGGTCAAAGTAGGGTGTGGGCGGTGTTTCCACTTCGGTGTAGCGGCTCACCAACTCATCCCAACAGTTCATGGCGGCGGCCACGACCTGTGGATCATACATTACACCGCTGTTTTTCTCGATTTCATGGTGGCAGACCGTTGCGGTCATGGCGGGGCGGTAGCTGCGGCTGCTCATCATGGCGTCGATGGAATCCGCCACCGCGATGATGCGCGCCCCCAGCGGAATGGCGGTCCCGGCCAGTTGGTCCGGGTAGCCGCGGCCGTCCCACTGCTCGTGATGGTGCCGCACGATGAGCGCCACCCGCTGGAACTGGGGCACCTTGCGAAGGATGTCGTATCCCGTCACGGGGCAGCGGCGCATCTCCTCCCACTCGGCGTCGGTCAACGGCCCGGCTTTGCGCAGCACGGCGTCGGACATCGAAATTTTGCCGATGTCATGGGCGAAAGCGGCAACCTGCACCGTGGTGGTGTCGTCCTCGCTCAAGTGCAGGACCCGGGCCAGCACCACCGCCATAGCGGCCACCCGGTCGGAATGGTGGGCAGTGTAGACATCCCGTGCGTCCACGGCGGCAACGATGCTCTGGATCAGATCGCGGCAGGTCGGCAGGGAAGAACTTACAGGCTCCGTCATGGAACGCACCTCCTTTTATAATTTACACCGCAATACCCGGTTGGCGGATAGGGCGGAAAGATTCACAAATTCTAACAGTTAGCGTAGACTATCTTACCGCCTTTTAGGGCGAAATGTCATGCATGGCCGCCCAAAACCGCCCTGCTGCAAGAAAACATGTCAAACGGGCAGGAATAAGACCGATTGTGAATTTATTTTGGGCAAAACCTGTTATCTTATTGACAAAGCACCCCTGTACATGGTATCGTATCGCTGGTTAGTAAAGCCAACCAAAAGCGCGTCCACATGCCTGCGCGTGGGCATGTTTGCACGGCACTTCACCCATACTATCCCTGTTCAATATTGTTATAGATAGAAAGGAACGTGCACCATGAGCTATCTGAAATTGAAAAGGTCGTTGGCCGTGAGATCATCGACTCCCGCGGCAACCCTACGGTGGAGGCCGAGGTCTGGCTGGCTGACGGCACCGTGGGCCGGGGCGCGGCCCCAGCGGCGCTTCCACCGGCGAGTTTGAGGCCCTGGAGCTGCGCGACGGCGACAAAAGCCGTTACGGCGGCAAAGGGCGTCAGCAAGGCTGTCGAGAACATCAACACCACCATCAACGAGGTTCTCGCCGGCATGGATGCCTCCGACATCTACGCCGTGGACGCCGCTATGCTGAAGGCCGACGGCACCAAGGATAAGTCCAACCTCGGTGCAAACGCCATCCTGGCGGTTTCCATCGCGGCGGCCCGCGCGGCGGCCATCTCGCTGGATGTGCCCTGTACCGCTTCCTGGGCGGCGTGTCCGGCAACAAGCTGCCCGTGCCCATGATGAACATCCTGAACGGCGGCGCCCATGCCGCCAACACCGTTGATATGCAGGAATTCATGATCATGCCCGCCGGTGCCCCCAGCTTCCGCGAAGGCCTGCGCTGGTGCACCGAGGTGTTCCACGCCCTGCAGGCGCTGCTGAAGAGCAAGGGTCTGGCGACCTCTGTCGGCATCGAGAAGGCCGGCTACGTACCCGGCAAGGGACTTCGTCCTGGCCATGGATGCCGCTTCCAGCGAGTGGAAGGGCAGCAAAAGGGCGAGTACAAACTGCCCAAGTGCGGCAAGGTCTTTACCAGCGAGGAGCTGGTCGAGCACTGGAAGCAGCTGGTCGAGAAGTATCCCATCTACTCCATCGAGGACGGCTTGGACGAAGAGGATTGGGAGGGCTGGCAGCTTATGACCCGGGAGCTGGGCAGAAATGTCCAGCTGGTGGGCGACGACCTGTTCGTCACCAACACCGAGCGTCTGGCCAAGGGCATCAGCCTGGGCTGCGGGCAACGCCATCCTGATCAAGCTGAACCAGATCGGTTCTGTCTCTGAGACGCTGGAGGCCATTAAGATGGCCCACAAGGCTGGCTACACCGCCATTGCTTCTCACCGTTCGGGCGAGACCGAGGACACGACGATCGCCGACCTGGCGGTGGCGCTGAACACCTGCCAGATCAAGACCGGTGCCCCCCAGCCGCACCGAGCGCGTGGCCAAGTACAACCAGCTGCTCCGCATCGAGGAAGAACTCGGCGGTGCTGCCCAGTACCCCGGCTTCGGCGCCTTCAACATCAAGCAAGCTGATTTCCGCGTAAAGGCCCCTCTGGGAGGGAGCCAAAGTTGAAAATGTTGCCTGGACAACATACTAAATCCTTATCTTTGGTATGATATACCGCGCGTTTTTGCCGGGTGGGAAAATCCATCCGGGTACACAATTTTCCGTTGACAACATACCATCCATAGTGTTTAATGCTACTGGTAAATCCTTATCTGGTATTCCTGACTTTTAAAAACTTTCTGAGGTGCAATAATGACAGATTTCAAACAGTGGGAAGGCTTTGAAGGCCGTATCTGGAAAGAGGAAGTCAACACTCGCGACTTCATCCAGAAGAACTACACCCCTATGACGGCGATGAGAGCTTCCTCGCCGGTCCGACTGACGCTACCAACAAGCTGTGGGGCGCCTGCAGAAGCTGCAGAAGGCCGAGCGTGCCAAGGGCGGCGTGCTGGATATGGAGACCGAGGTCGTCTCCGGCCTGACCGCCTACGGCCCCGGCTACATCGACCCCGAGCTGAAGGACCTTGAGAAGGTTGTCGGCCTGCAGACCGATAAGCCGCTGAAGCGCGCCTTCATGCCCTACGGCGGCATCAAGATGGCGGAGGAAGCCTGCAAGAACTACGGCTACCAGCCCAGCGAGAAGCTGCACGAGATTTTCACCAAGTACACCGCACCCATAATCAGGCCGTGTTTGATGCCTACACCCCGAGATGAAGAAGGCCCGCCACAGCCATATCGTCACCGGTCTGCCCGACACCTACGGCCGCGGCCGCATCGTCGGCGACTACCGCCGTGTGGCGCTGTACGGCATCGACTACCTCATCAAGGCCAAGCAGAATGACTTTGCCAACTGCGGTGACGGCACCATGACCGAGGAGGTTGTCCGTCTGCGCGAGGAGATCGCCCTGCAGATCAACGCTCTCAAGGGCATGAAGGAGATGGCTGCCTCCTACGGCTACGACATCTCTGAGCCTGCTGCCAACGCAAAAGAGGCTGCCAGTGGCTCTACTTTGGCTACCTGGCCGCCATCAAGACCCAGAACGGCGCTGCCATGTCCGTGGGCCGCGTGTCCACTTTCCTTGATATCTACATCCAGCGTGACCTCGACAACGGCACCCTGACCGAGAGCGAGGCGCAGGAGCTGATCGACCATATGGTCATGAAGTTCCGTATGGTCAAGTTCGCCCGCATCCCCAGCTACAACCAGCTGTTCAGCGGCGACCCCGTCTGGGCAACCCTGGAGGTCGGCGGCATCGGCATGGACGGCCGCTCCATGGTCACGAAGAACGACTTCCGCTTCCTGCACACCCTCGAGAACATGGGCCCTGCCCCTGAGCCGAACATGACGGTGCTGTACTCCTCCGCTCTGCCCAAGACCTTCAAGGATTACGCGTCCAAGATCTCCATCGACACCTCCTCCATCCAGTACGAGAACGACGACGTCATGCGTCCCGTCTGGGGTGACGACTACAGCATCTGCTGCTGCGTGTCCGCCACCGAGACCGGCAAGGAGATGCAGTTCTTCGGCGCCCGTGCCAACCTCGCCAAGTGCCTGAACTACGCCATCAACGGCGGCAAGGACGAGAAAAGCTGGGCGAGCAGGTCGGCCCCCGCTTACGCCCCCATCACTGCCGAATATCTGGATTACAATGAGGTCATGGCCAAGTACGATGTCATGATGGACTGGCTGGCCGGGCCTGTATGTCAACATCCTGAACCTGATCCAGTATATGCACGACAAGTACTACTACGAAGGCTGCCGAGATGGCCCTCATCGATACCGAGACGTCCGCCGCACCTTTGCCACCGGCATCGCCGGCTTCAGCCATGTGGTCGACTCTCTGTCCGCCATCAAGTACGCCAAGGTCAAGTGCATCCGCAATGAGCAGGGCCTCGTCACCGATTACGAGATCGAGGGCGACTTCCCGAAGTACGGCAACGATGATGACCGCGCCGATGACATCGCCGTCGAGCTGCTGCGCAGCTTCCTCGAGAAGATCAAGCGCCGCCACACCTACCGCAACCCGAGGCTACCACCTCGATCCTGACCATCACCTCCAACGTCGTCTACGGCAAGGCCACCGGCGCTATGCCCGATGGCCGCAAGGCTTACACCCCGTTTGCCCCCGGCGGCAACCCGTCTACGGCGCCGAGACCCACGGCCTGCTGGCGTCCCTGAACTCCGTTGCCAAGCTGCCCTACCACTGGGCACTGGACGGCATCTCCAACACGCAGACCATCAACCCCGATGCCCTGGGCCACAGCGAGGACGAGCGCGTGACCAACCTGGTGCAGGTCATGGACGGCTACTTTGACCAAGGTGCCCACCACCTCAACGTCAACGTCTTTGGCGTCGAGAAGCTCAAGGACGCCATGGAGCACCCCGAGAAGGAGGAGAGTACGCCAACTTCACCATCCGTGTCTCCGGTTACGCGGTTAAGTTCATCGACCTGACCAAGGAACAGCAGCTGGACGTTAATCGCCCGTACCTGCCATAAGGTCCTGTGATTTTCTAACTGAATCCTGCAAAAAAAAAAAAATGAAAACTATACCCAAACAAAAAATGTACCAACAAACGGAAACTCGGCCTGTTTTCGCTTTACAGGCCCCTTTTCCCATATGGTATACTTGACCCCTCCGCGGCAACCCACCTACTTCTGGCTTTCTCGCGGGCGGGCTCCTCAAAAAGAGGGTGAGGGGCCGAGCTTCCTGGTTTATATGCCGCCTTCTCCCCCGCACCAACACCCCAAAAACGGAGGCAACCTATGTCCGAAACTTTGGGCTACATCCATTCTGTCGAAACCTTTGGCCTGGTCGATGGGCCCGGCGTGCGGTATATCATCTTTTGCAGGGGTGCGCCATGCGCTGCCAATACTGCCATAACCCGAGACGTGGGCCTTTACCAAGGACACCGCCAAGACCCCGCAGGAGGCCTTCTCGGCCGCCTACCGCTACCGCAACTATTGGCGCAGCAACGGCGGCATGACCATCAGTGGCGGCGAGCCCCTGCGCAGCTGGATTTCGTCAGCGAGGTGTTCCGCCTGGCCCACGCCAAAAAGGTGCAGACCGCCCTGGACACCAGCGCCCAGCCCTTCGCGCCCGATGACGCCGAATGGATGGCCCGTTTTGACAAGCTGCTGGCCAACACTGACCTGGTCATCTTGGATTTAAAGGAGATCGACGACGAAAAACACAAAAAACTGACCGGCCACACGAATAAAAAATATTCTGGCGCAATGCAGTATGTGGCCTCCAAAGGCGTGGACCTCTGGATCCGCCACGTGCTGGTTCCCGGCCTGACCGATGACGCCGACGGCGCGCCGAGGTGGCGAGCTGCTAAGCCAAAAAGCACAGATAATACTTTTGTGTATTATCGAGCATTTTGGCAACGCAGATGCCGTGCCGCAGCCGCCGAAGCGGTGCTTAAGCCGTAAGGCGGGAATTGTGCGGTGTTGCCTAAGAATAGACGAAATTCTTTTGAGAGCAGGGACGAACATAGTTCGCCCGCCTCTTTAATTGCCGCCGCATGGGTAGGGACCGATGTTGCATCGCCCGCAGGCGCTCCGTCAAATGTCTTTTGTCAGGTTTGACACAACAAATAACGTTACAATGGCGAAAAGTAAAACACTTTTCTGCACGGAAAAATCCTACAAAAAAATACAGGAATTATTTTTGAAAAAATGCTTGACATTAAGGCTTTGTATGGTAAAGTATAACCGTGGTTAGCGGATTACTAACCATAACCAATCTCGAACCACATCGGCCTATTGCCTCACCGGTGCGGTTCCCTGCTGGGCCAACAGGCTGCGCCCGTTATGGCGTTTTGCTCTTTGCGCCTTTTTAGCGGTCTGCTTATAGGTTACGCCCGCATCGTTTACTGCTCCAAACGATGCGGGATTTTTTATGCCCGCAGAAAGCCTGGGCCTCCCTTTGCACAAGGGAGCCTTTTTATTCTGTTGCAATAGCAGGGTCGGCACACGATAGAAAGTGTATCGACCCCTGCCCTTATTTAATCCTTCTCATCCGCCCTAATAGTAAATAATACCCGGCCCAATCCAGCTTGCCGTACATAGGTGCATTGGCGCGCCGGGCTTCGTCCACGGCACACACAAGGCCCACGTTACGCCAGCGGCAGGGCAGGTAATAGGCGCTGTAGCAGTGCTCAATCTTCATCCGCTCCAGCAGCGCCCGCAGCCGGGGACTGCGCAGCGCGGCCTCGGCCTTGTAGCCTTTCAGCCGCTGGGTGGGGAGGGATCGCGCCGCATGATGTCGGCCACGCCCCTCGGCAAACACCTGCACCCGGCGCGGTGTAAGGGGCGCATGTCCTCGGTCGGGCAGGCGGCGGCATGGCAGGCGGCGTTCAGCTTGGCAGCAAAGTGTTCGCCAAATATCGCAGTAGTTGGCGTGGTACCGCGTCGAGAGCGTCCCGCCGCGGCTGCACCATAAAAGTCAGGGGCTGGTCATTACCCGGTAGCCGAACCTGGCACCCGTCTGCCCCAGCAGGGCGATGTAATCCAGCACAAACCGCAGGTCCTCGCCTGCTGTGTACTGCACATCAAACCGCAGTTGCTTGGCCAGGTCGGCCCCGGTAAGGCTTGTTCCAGGGCATAGCCAGCAGGCAGTCCAGCCACAAATCGGGCAAGGTTCGCCTGGGGGGCGCGGCCCGCATCGGCAGTCACGGCGGCGGGTCTTTGCACGGGTGGCAGTGCCACACCACAGTTCCAGGCGCGGCGCGCTGGGCGGTCAGGGGCTGCCTGCAAGCACCGCGCGCGAGTGCATCGTCGGAATCAAAAAAGACGATAAACCACTGTCCGGGCAGC
>VOFG01002098.1_pt1 | contig 21959 bp, 37 predicted proteins | sample 5384171 | NCBI WGS metagenome assembly VOFG01 (sample SAMN12384726, study PRJNA508395) | human gut metagenome | isolation source: healthy gut F | host: Homo sapiens | reverse complement strand
AGCATGTATTGCTAAGGATTGACCACCTTGTAGAAATGCAGCCGATTACCTTCTTGCTATAGAATTATCCAATTTAAATGGTCAGCAAAAGCATATGGATATTTGTAAAATCAGAGCATTGTCATAACAGCTGCTGTGAGCCAAAGTTGTTTGTGCTTATATAGTATATCCTTTTCTTATACATAAAAAAGGATGAACATAAGAATAATTAGTTGCAGTATTAATACATAACAAAAGCTAAGGTCTATATATAATTTTTTTCTTTATTATTAAAAGAAGTACACCCCAATATGGATGTACTTCCTTTTTTATTGCCTCATGGGCTTATATTCATTCGTTCATCCTATCCTTATTATATCAAATAAAAACGAAAATAACGAATGAAATGAACATAAAAATGAATTAATTGTTATTAAAATAAGTTTCTTTATTGTATCCAAATAATTTAGCAAGGAAACAAAGTTGGTAATTGAGTAATATAGGTATTGTAATCTTTAACAAATGTATTATAAGCTTCCCTACGTTCTGTTAACGAATGTTCATTATTACTGATATTTTCAAGAAAAATATTGTAGTTACTATCAGATTTAAGTTCAGGATACGCCATAGCTACACCATGAATATAGGACAATGCATTAGTAGCATCCTTAGCTGTTTTCGTATAATCATTCGATATTTTTTAATTGAATTCCCTTTTCATGTCCGTCATATTGACTAACAATAGCAGAAAAATTGATTAATAATTTCAAGTTTTTGATTCAAAATAACAGCAATATTAGAGCGAGCTTCCTCTATTTTTTGTGTAAATGTTTGTATTCTATTATAAGTAATCCATACTCGACTACACTCATTAAGAATAAATAATACTAATAAAATCCATTTATAGCTCCATAAAGTATCTAAAATCCAATCAATCATAATACAACACTCCTATTCACAACTAACAAATCACCTCAAAGGGTTTATATTCAATAAAAATTAAATTTGACGTATATATACATCAGCTATCATATTTGTATTATAGCATATATTAATATATAAAACAATAAATATATTAATATTTTTATTATTTTATATATTCCAATAAAATAGAAAAAGCCCTATGTAGTATAGGGCTTTCATCATTATAGAATTTACTTGATTTTTGGGAATCCATCAATATGTTGATAGGCTTCGCAGCCTTTTAAAAAAACTTCTGTAACGACATCAATCATTTTTCGTCTTTCAAGGCAAAAAAAACTTTAATTCTGCTTTAATTTCAGGAGGAACACGTAATTCCTAATCGTTCAAACTCTTTAGATTCTTTTTTTTTTTTTTAGGGGCTGTACCACCTGCATTAATAAATGTATCTACAGATTTTTTTATAGGTTTTTTAGAAAGTGCCATTGTAATGATCTCCTTATTAATAATGATTAGATAGCTTCAATTTCTTTGACAAACGAAAGCATTTCATGAGCACTTTTGCTGCTATGCTTAAATTCAGTAACGCCTTGACCTTCAAGCGTTGCCCGCCGATAGTCCTCACGTTGGCCTAATACTGTATTAGCACGAGTAACGTTATATTCACTAACGATTTCATTTAGACCTTCTTCAATTTCTTTATGGTTTTAGTAAATGTACGAGCCTGGTTCAGTACACATACTACATGAGGTTCTTTTTGTTTAGATTGTACTCTAAATGTATTAGCCTCTTGAATTAAATCATGTATCCGTAGTACCCCAGAAATCAAACTGGCCACTAGTTACAGGAATAACAATAATATCAGATTTAATGAGGGCTGTACGGAACATAACAGTATCACGGCCACCACAATCAAATTAGGTAATCAGATGTGTTGTGTTGAATAACATCATCCAATTCTTCTGAAGCGATTCGATAGAAACGGCATTCATAACAAGGGAGGCCAGTTTCTTTACGTTCTTCAGCAAATAAGAAGGATGATTGTTGAGCATCCGCATCTGCTAAAATTACCTGGTAATTTAATTGATTATGTAGTAGCTAGATTGATAGCAATAGTCGATTTACCAACTCCACCTTTTAGTGCTTGCGACGGCGATAATTTTCATAATAACAACTCCTTAATTATGTACCTAAAGTGGTTTATATTCATTGTCTATATTCTAGCAATAAAATAATTAATTGTCAAATATTTTTATATATAAATATATTTATATATAAAATATAAGCGAAGCGTTAGGACGCCTCGCTTATAGAGCATGACAATATATGATTAAGATTAACTTATAACGAATAACAAAGTGCTTTCACGAAGTCCTTCATTTTTAGCTATCTTAGCTGCACGTTTAATAGTTAACGTAAGGCTATCAGTAGCTTCTAGTGCATGAGATACAATCGGGACAATAGAAGGATGCGTTTGTATCCGAATAGAGAAACACCATAATAAAGACGGGTTACGAGATAACACATAGACTGCAACAGTATAGTTATCTCTAATACGATCACCGCAAGCCGTTATCATGGTTACATCACGTTCAATACAGGGCATACATACAGCGTATGTATCTCTATAAGGCTGTAATTCTAAAGAACGTAAGTTAAAATGATTTGTTTCTAATAATTTTTGAACATCCATAATTATCCTCTTATTAATAGTGTAACGAAGATAAAGAACAAGAGCAATAAATTTACAAACACAGCTATAATAGTAATATTTTGAATCAAGCCTTTTTATCAAAGAAATTATTAGCTTCTTCAATAATCTTTTTGTTGATTATATCTAGTTGTAAGCGCATCAATTAAATTATTAGTTGTATCTACAACGACTTGCGTTGATTTTTCTATAGATCCAATTGATTTTTTCTTAATTTCTCTACTTGTAATTGCATACCTGATTCATCATTAATGCAATTATTCATTTTATTGATAATTTGTGTTTCTAGTGAATTATAAAATCTTGCGTTGGCTTTTTTTTTCTAATAATGTGAAAAATTAGTTGATAACGTTTAGTCTTATACTGATTTTCAAGTATCGTATGGATGTCATTAATACGTACAGATACTTTTTTTCAGTTTCTTCAGTAAAAACGATTAATTAAAGCTTTGCTAGGTTCATTGAGTGTTTGTTGAAGTAAATCTAATGTTTGTTGTTGAGCCTTTAAATTATTAGATAATTGAGTAATATGTTGTGTAACCAACTCTTTAATTTTCTTGATTGGTTTTTTACATTATTATCAGTAACAATAGCACTAATCTTTTGTTCTAACGACTTAGTAAAATCACCCAATGAAGCATCCATAAAAAGCTTTTTGAATAGTAGGGGAAGAGATGAGCTATCTGTAGAGTTATTCTCATCATTACTTTCCTTAGTTGAAATAGGTTCTGTTTCGCTTTATTTCATCAACAGGTTCTTAATGGGTTCTTTAGGTTCTTCAGTTGATTCTTTATTTACTTCATCTTCAGTAGGTACATCATTAGATAGAGAAGGGGAGGATTAGGTCTACAGGTCTTTCATCGCCTGTATCTGATGGTGTTTTAATATCTTGTTGAGTTGAAGAGGAAGGAGATATATTTTCTTTTATTTCCATAGTTTGAGCATCCTTTTATAATCTAATAGTTCTTGTTTGCTACAGATAAGGTATCAATTAATAGCTTTTTACTTAATTCATCAGTATCTTTTCAATAGCCTGATTGACGATACTAAACAATCGTTCTATGGCAATAGGTATAATTTAATATAATGAGGCCTAATTTAAGTATAGTAATTAAAATATCACGACGTAATACAATATCTCGTATGAATGAATAAGAGCTATTTAAAAAGCGTTTTAAATCCTTCTGGTTTACGTTGTGTAATAACGTTAGTAATGATTCTTTTCATCAGCTTGACGTAAATAAGGACTATCGAGCCATTTAGAAGGATCTAATTCTTGTAAATTTTTAATTACTTCAGGAGAACGTGGCCTCATATTAGTAAACCCGTGTCATAGTTTCTTCCATAGCACTATGACGATCACTAGGTTCATCATTAGATTCTATTGGAATCATATCAATGATTCTAAGTAGACCAGAATTGCGGCTAGGTGCTACTGTAACATAAAGCATTTACCAATATTAGCTTTATCTTTAACTTCAAATGTAGAATTGTAATTTGAGTGAAACATATCGTACTTATTATTTTTCTAAAAACGATAAGAAAATATATCATTTGTAATAGTAGAGAATAAGCACACTAATTCAGGAACATTAGAATTAGCATTTTTTTGTAGCATCATTGCTACTAATTCAACAGGGTACTCACCTACTAGATTTCATTACACGATTTAAAGACGGTGCTTGTTTAAATAGATAGCTATATTCATATGGGAGTACAGGAATACCAGAGGCAACAGCTTCTACAGCTTTATGTTCAATATAATCAACAAATTGATCACGAGATACAGTTTGCTCTGACCCATTAAAAGAATTGTAAAAGTTTCATCATTAGGAAGTTCTCGTAATAACGCAACTCCAGTATCTTTTTGTAAAGCAATACCATTAGCTACCATCGACATAGTAGTTTCAATAGCGCTAATAGCGATTATTAATATACTTCAAATTTAAAGTACAAGTCAGATTCGACTTCACTATAACCATCTGTTTTTTAATTTATTTTCTAAGTATTCATGAAAACGTTCTTGTGCAAGTTGAGATTTTGTTTTGAATTCCATTTTTTTCCATTGTGAAAATTTCTCCTAATTAAAATAACAATTGTAATGGATAAGAGATTCCAATAATAATAAGAGTAATTATTGTAAGAACAATACAAATAGCAGATACTGCATATTCTTTATTATCCCCAGTTTTAAAAAATGCTTTCCCCATACGAGAGTATAATGTTAACCCTGAACAGTTCCTGTTACTGCATCTTCAGCAATATGAGCAATACAACCAAATAGCCCCGCCAAGTGTAACTTTAAAAAACAATGAAGATACTTCAGAGAAAGGATTAATAACAAATCCTAATATGGCAAGAAATGTAAAAGCAATCATATAAGGAATAAAACCAGTGTGTCACTTGTCTATGATTGTAATAGGTTAGATTAGACCGTTCTTTATGAGCTTCAAGCCGATCAGGTAACGTACTCCCTGCATACGCTCCTAACACAAAAGGAATATTTTGTGTTAGGAGAAATGCAATAGAGGTAGTAATAATTCTATGATTAACCCACTTCATAGAATCACCTAACGAGAACGGGAACGACTTTTTCCAAAGCATGGTATGGTTACAATTACATCACCAATTTTCTTTGTATGCTTATGATTTTGCCGTTGTTTCATAGCCGTTGTAGTTACAATCGGACTAGGGGCTATTATTTTTTTTTAATTGTCTTTTACGCCTCATCGTGTCAATTCAGCTCCTTCATTGGCTTTTTTTATAGTAAGCCCAAATTGACGGCGATTATCTTTAGCAATAATCTTTTCAATCGTTGCATTATGCCGCATGGCCACAGGAATATCTTTTAATGAGGTCATTGTCACGTTCAATGGCCATTTGATATAAATCAGGGTCATTACGTAGTGTTTGCCTCTAGATATTTAACATTATCTGGATCAGCATTAATAGCTTGTCTAGCTAAACGGTCATTATCACGAGCAGACATTCCTGCATAACGAAATGCATCTTCATCGTTAGAGATAGCAACCGATACAATTTTTTCGTTATTACGATATTTATCAGGTAAATACAATAATTCAGTACCATTAGAAGCAACTAATTTTAGGGCTTCTTCTTCTGTAAGTTCTTTGTATTCTTCTTTCTTTTGTTCACCTTTAATTTCTTTTTCTTTTTTCCCAGGTATCCATTGCTTGTTCAAAATCTTGAACAGCTTCTTGATCTTTAGTAAGAGATGCAGTTAGTGCTAATGGTAATGTTGTACCTGCTTCTTTAAGGTAATCAGACCGTTCATAACTAAGCCATACCTCTTTAGGTTCAGTTGTATATGCAATACGATTTGTATTTTCTCGTTCAAATTTTTTGAAAGAGAAGGATGGATGTAGGCCTCATGACCTTCCACATATCCTTTAATTGCCTCTATAGTTTCTTTTGAGCAGGTAATAGGCCATCTATGTTCAATCGCATTGACAATAGAAGCCGTTGCATCAAATACCTCTTCACGTTCAAAAGGTACTTCATTAATAGAACCTTTAAAATCTTGTTGTTTTTCAATTAATGAGGACATTTATATCTCCTATAAATAGTTCAAAAATATAAATCAATAAATATATTAATATTTTTTATTGGTTAAGAATTTTAATTATTAATCATTTTATAGTTTAGGTTTGCCTTTAGCATCCTCTTTAGTACATTTACTAATCAGGATAATTACTACAGCCCCAGAAAGTACCTTTTTACTACCTTTTCGTTGCTTTAAAAATCCCTTTATGACAATCAGGGACATTCATAAATAGCAGGTTTACCATTAGCATCAGAGAAAATAGCTTTACATCCATTTTGAGCATAAGCGCTACATCCCCAGAATGGGCCTTTACTACCTTTTTTAAAATAAGTACACCTTCATATAAACAGGGCATTCAACACCTTCAATTTTTGGTGGTTGAGTAAAATTGTTGTTTCTGCTTCTACCAATCTTTAAGGAATGATTCATATTCAGACATGACTGCATTTAGAGAGGTAGTTCCTTTTTCACATCCATTAAGGAAAGTTCCATTTTAGCCGTCATATCAGGGGCTGTAATAATACTAGGAATATGTTTAACTAGCTCTTCCCCTAATGCAGTAGGGCGAAGAGATTTACCATCTAAAGAAAGGAATCCATTATCTATTAACCCTGCTATAATCGTTGAACGAGTAGCAGGCGTTCCAACCTTTAATTTCTTTTAGTTTTTCCTTAAATTCAGGATCGGAAACAAAACGATGAATATTAGCCATTGCTGTTAACAATGTACCTTCTGTAAACCGTTTAGGTGGTTTTGTTACACCTTCTTTATAGTCAACATCAGATACAGGAACAGAATCGCCTATAGCAATGGTTACGGCTTTTTTTGAGCAATGGATACATCATTTGTATCTTCATCCTCTTTATTTGAGCCTATAAGGGCTTTAAAGCCTTTATCACGTATAAAGACACTACGACCATTAAAAATCTTCGCTTGCAACAGAAAATACATACTTTGTTTCAGTAAATTCCATAGAAGGATACCATTGCAAAATATATCGTAAAGCAATTTCGTCATATAAAGTTGTTGATCCGCATCTAATCCAGACGGCGCTTCACGAGTGGGAATAATAGCATGATGGGCTGTAATTTTCTTATCATTAAACATTTAGATTGTAATGATGTATTAGCATGACTTGAATAATCACTAGGAAGCGTAGAACCACGAGAAATAGCATCTAAAATATCGTGTGCATCATTATATTGCCCCATAGGCAAAATAGTTACAATCAGAACGGGGATATGACACATATTTCATTTCATATAGTTTTTGGGTGACATCAAGTGTTTTCTTTGGTGACCATCCTGCTTTTTTATTCATATACCCTTGTAAAGAATCCAGGGAATATGGAAGGGGAGGGGCCTCTTTTTTATCATTAACGGCCCATTCTTTAATGGTAGCTGTTCCTGCTTTGCTTACAAGCATTCATAAGGGTTTCTGCTTCTGATTGTTCTACAATATAGCCTTCATGAACGAGCTTTCCTTTAAATTGTTCATTATCTACAGAAATAGTCGCATGAATATCAAAGAATTTTGTTCTTTAAAATTTATAATTTCATGTTCACGATTTACAACGAGAGCTAATGTAGGTGTTTGTACACGCCCTACATTTAATTTACCTTTACCGCCTAAATGTTGATAACGGAGCGTATATAAACGTGTACCAGACATACCTAATAGCCAATCCATTTTAGAACGGCCTAGACCTGCTTGTGATAAGTTTTTAAATTGACTATTTTCCACAATAGAATCAAACGCACGTTTTAATGAGGTATCATCTGTAGCATTAATAAGAATCCGTTTAACCGTTCCTTTATAATCATAATATTCTAAGACTTCATCAACGAGTAGTTGACCTTCACGGTCTGGATCGCCTGCATGAATTACAACATCAGCCCACTGCAACATTTCTTTAATAGCTTTAACTTGTTCCTTAGCATCTGCACGTGGTTTTAAAATCCAATCGGAAGGAATAATAGGTAAATCCGAAACAGTCCATCTATGATATTTAGGATCATATTCTTCAGGATCAACCGTTGCAAATACGTGTCCATAACACCAAGTAACTTTAGTATCATCTTTTTCAAACGCTGTTTTACTTTTAGTAAATCCACCTAAATATTTAGCAATAGCAGTAGCTAAACTAGGCTTTTCTGCAATATAAAGTGTATTCATTTATATCCTCACTGGGTTTATATTCAAATAATTAATATATAAAACAATAAATATTTTAAGTAATTAAACAACAAATAATTTTAATAATAAAATATTAACGTTCACTAAGCCAGATTTTCCTTTTTTAGGTTTAGAAATAGATAAGCCAACTTTAGGCTTTTGAGATAAATCCTTAGTTTGTGTTACATTCAACATTTCTTTAACAGGCTTTAATGCTTCTGCATATTTTTCAGGGTTAGAATGCGAATTATAAAGTGCCTGTAATTTTCTGTATAAATTTTAGGATTAGTTTGAACAGAAGGGATGGTAATTCGTTACGTTTTAGTCTATCTTCTAGTTCTTCAACCATAGCATGAACATCATCAGACAATCCTTCTAATTTAACACTAGTCCATTTTTCCATTGATTTTAAAACGTCAAGCATTGGCGTTTTAGAAATAGTATCTAAATCACCTAAATCAATACGACTTTCAAATGTATGAAATTCACCATTTTTATCAATAATATGGAAATTAATCCCTAATTTATCGTAGCATCCTAAAACAACTACGTACATTAGATGGATTTTGTGAATCGAATCCAGTTCCATCAGCAAGTGTAATTGTTCTATTAGCATTAACTAAATGAACAGTCATATCTTCTAAAACAACATCATTCATTAACTGAATGGCGTAATCGCTTTATATAAGTTAGGACTTTCAGGATCATGATCTAAAGCATAAAAATGACCACCATACTCTCTATAGGAATCATCTGGTCCAAGCATTTTTTCTGGCGTATCGTGTAATAAATAATCAAAGGATGTACCACCACCAATAACAATCATATTAGTATTATGGCATAATAATCCTTCTTTATGTCGTATGCTAATAGCAAAGTTTTTATCGAATTTCACTGTATTTTGTTCTTTTGTAGATGAAATAAAAGATTATCCTGGTTTTATATCATTGGTAATAATTTGTCCATTAGGGCAATTAACGATAGAAAGGTAATTTACCTTCAGCAATTAGTTGTTGCTCTTGCGCTACTAAACTTTCTAATGTATGCGGGTCTACATCAAATGTCTTTACTAGAAAATTATTAAAGTATTCAATACCACCAATTCCTTTTTATCTAAATTAGCAACTTTAATATAACTATCCCTAAGTCAAAACGATCACCAAATTCAAAAGTCTTTAACTTTGATAGTAAATGAGCATTTAGCATAGCCAAGTTCAGAGTAAAATAATCTTGACGAGCAAAGATCAGTTAAAAATTGTTGAGCTGCTTTGCCTTTTTAAAATTAAATTATCAGAATAGTAATTACCAGTATCTTTGCCTAAGTCAGATCGTTTAGATGGCAGTACACCAATACGTGTATAACTTTTACCATCCTTATCAGCAACCATGCCTTCAGCCCAATCGAAATGAACTTCTAAATCATCTAAAGAGTATTGATTTAAAAGAAGATGATTGTCCTAACTTGTTCTGTTTGTTCTTGTTCAAGAACGAGCATATTATTTTCAATATACGTAGCAGCTTGTTCTGCTTTTTTAAAACTTCAATAAGTTCTAATGGGCTTTCATGAAATACTTGTTTGCCATATTTCAATATACGATGTAAGAATTATATTTTCCCATTCGTTCTGAATACGGTAGATTATATTTAGCATTTAACCTAGCGCTGTAAATTCAGCAACGACTTCTTCTCTAGCATAATTTTGTAATTCTTCTAAAGGATTAGATGCTTCCATATATTGACGATTTAACCGATTAGGGTGTTGTGTACTATGAGCGATTTCATGTAGTGCTGTTGCATAGAGTTGATCCATCGATTTAAAATCATCTTTTGGTCGTAAATGAATCGTATCAGTGCTTTTTTGATAGTAATTATCTTCCAAACTATCATAAAGAATAGAAGCTTCACTATGATTAAGAATCGATTCTAATTCTTTGATACGTTGTTCTTCTGTCATAGGTTGGCGCTCATAAGGTGGAATACCATTAATCTGTTCACCATTAAACACAGTAAATGGTTTACCCATCCAACGCATCACTTGGGTGCCATCTTCTCTAGTTATAGGAACCTGAACAATTTTACCATTTTCATCGAGAACTGGATTACCATCCTTATTTAATTTATCCATCGTATCAGGAATGCGTTCCCAATATTCTAATGTTGTACCATGACTACCTTTTTTTTTACAGAATACCTAACTCTTTTGCTTGTTTAAAGTTAACCAACGAGGATCTTTGTAACCTTCTATACTAGCTGAAATGGCTAATATAAACCGATTCATACCGTTATATGTTTTATCAGTTTTAAAATTGTATTGTTCAAATAAAGATGGATGGTTAGGATTATTAAAGACATGAGGATTACCATTATTAATTTCCGTTAATATATAATCAATTACCTCTTGACGTTTCGCTTCAATTTTATTAATTCCAGATGTACTTTCTTTACTCAACGCCATGTTCTTCATCCTCCATATCCATTTCAAAATCATTTGGTGAAATACCATCTAATGAACTTTCAGAAATGAATAACTTATCAGGTGAATTGACTAATTCTCCTGTATCCTCATTAATTAATTGAATTGTTTTTCTTTCTGTCATCATACTTCCTCCTAATATATTAATAATTAAAATAATAAAACAATTTATATTTTTATTGTTTTAACATTTTAGTACCATCTTGTGTGGTAACAGATTGAATAGTAATAGATACTAATACACGATTATTCTTAATTGCATCCGCTAATAATTCTTGTGCCTTATCAGTATAATTAACATCTTTATCATAAGAAATAGAATTAGAACCTTTAGCAATGTCAATTGGTAACTCTTTAATAATAGTTCCTGTATTTTTATCTGTGAACGTAACAATAGCTTTGCAGAATCTACTTTATTATCTAACAAGATAGGAGCTTCTATTTTGAGTTTAGATTTTAATTTAAATAGATTTTCCTTTTCTTCTTTTGATAATTTAAATAATTCTTTAGGCGATAGTTCTGGTTTTGCTAAATCTTGAATAGATACAGTAGGGTTACTGATTTTGATAAGTTTATTAAACAAAGCAATTGTATTTCTATTTTCTTCAGTTAAATTTTGCTTATAATCTACTAAACGAGTTTTAATGACTGTATCAGCTGCTACGAGTTGATCAAGCATCCATTTATTGTCCACTTTTTTAAGCGGATATGAATTACATATTTCACATCTTTTTTGTTTGTGTCATGAACTGTTAAATCTAAAATTGGTACATCTGATTTTCTTTGGTTAAATGAATAGATTCAAATTCCAAATCATTAATACCAAGCATCCGTATACCTTTAGCTACAATATTATTTGCATTACCTGTATACATGATTTTGTGACTATCTTTTAATATTGTTGAGAATATTTTCTGCTACATCAGCCACCATTTGATCACGATTAATGCTATCTGATAACGCATCAGCACCATTAGCCCAATCTTCAACTTTAACATTTAAAAAGAGATGTCGTTTTAGCCGTTTCATCAATTAAGTTATACAGATTGACATATTTATATACGGTATCGCTATCACCATTTTGAATGGCCGTATTTAATTGTTCAATCATATATTCAGGGCTTTGCTTAATCACATGATTATCATAATAATTGTATAGTCCGATGACTACAACTAAGCCAACAGTAATAGCAGCTATTTTCCGTCCATGTTTTTTCCAAATAGGACGGGCTTTTTTTCCCTAATTGTTCTAAATTCATTGTGGCCTCCAAGGGCTTATATTCATTACCTATATCATATTAATAGTTAAAAATATTATTATATTAATATTTTATACAACAAATTATTTTATTAATTAATTTTCTAAACTTAATAATTGACTATATCTATCAGAAATAGCATTTACATAATCAATAGTTTCTCCATAAGGTGGAACACCACCATATGCATCAACAGCACCAGGGCCCGCATTATATGCTTTCGCAATAGCGTAGGTAGCCTGCCAATCTGTTCCACTATACCGATTTAAATTATCAGCTAAATAACGAACACCTGCTTCAATATTTTCATATTGATTATATGGATTAAGTCCATAAGAAGGGCCGTAGATGGCATTAATTGAGTAATACCAATAGCACCAGAACTAGAAATAGCGACTTGATTAAACCCGCTTTCTGTTTCAAAGGTAGCCGTGGCCAATAATGGATCTACACCATTTTGTTCACAATAATATAAAATAGCATTAGCTATATCATTGTCCCCAAACAGTATCATACACAATCTCTGTAGCTGTCATAGCGTGCGCAATGACTAATTGATACTAACAAGGCTATAGCTAGCATTCCTAATGATTTACATACATTCATCTAACAATCCTTTCTAATCCCTTACAAATAAAAATCTGCAGTATACAAATATGCAGATAGAATATCCCTAAAAAGATATGTATGTAATTATACCTCAAAGGGTTTATATTCTATCTACATGGAAGGGAGGTACCTTCCACTATAATTATATCATAATCAAATATTCATATTTTAAATCAACAAAAACAACAGTGGTAGTTTTAGAGATGTACTAAACTTACTACTACTTAACCATGGTCGATTACATCTTTTATAATTTTTGAAGTTTTAGAGATGTGCTAAACTCACTACAAGTAAAAGATAGGAGAAAGCCAGAAATCTTATGGGAGATTAAATTTCTGGCCAAACTAAATTATCAGAAAATGCACTGTACTTACACATAAAGCGAAACGCATTATATATAAACTACAAAATAATTTAGCCTCCATATATAATATATAAAAATACTAATATATTAATCATTTAATATTTTTATGTATTATTAGATTAATTTTTTCTTCCAAATAAAATAATCACCAAGAATAATGTAATATTTTGCAATTATAGTTAGAATAAATCCTTGTGTCCCCGAATCAAGTTCGCTAATGATAATTCCAAGTGTGATAATTGAAAACAAAGCAATACCACAACATACTATAATAGATCCAAGTCTAATTAAAATATCCTTGTTAGTTAACTTTAAATTAAATTTGATTTTACTTTACAATAATTGCCATGGCAATAACAATACAAAATAGAAGTATTAATAAGAGCATATATTCACCTTCTTTCTAATAAAATAATATTATTGTATGGCTTTCTTTATCAAGCGTTTTAGAAATGTGCTAAACTCACTACTACTTAACCTTTACTATTTAGTATTTCGTCTAGTTTGCGGTTTTAGAGATGTGCTAAACTCACTACTACTTAACCCCCAAATATAGGGTTATAATACAAAAATTAACGATCAAATAAATGATAAGAGCAATAGTAGATAAAATAATTGGAATACTCAAAGGATTAAAACCAAACTTAAATTCCATTTCAGAAAGATTCAATATTAATAACACCAATAGAATACAAGAAATAATGGCAAAAATGTACTATTCATATAAAATACCTACTTTACTATCCTAATAAACAATAAGAATACCCTGTGTTTATATAAAGTTTTAGAAACGTGCTAAACTCACTACTATTTAATACCTAAATATAGGTTGAATTAATGATCTGTTAAAAGAATAAGAAGAAACGCCATAATACCACAAATAAAAATAATGAAAAGGATGGCTAATAATTCATACACAAAACACCTACTTTATTATATTATATAGCTAGGAGATTAATACACGCATTATAATCTTGATCCCAAACAGTATGACATTGTGTACACGTATGCATAATAGAAGATTGATGCACTTCTTCTAATGCACCACAATGATGACAAACTTTAGTAGAATAACTTTTTTCATTCACTTCAACGAACTGTTTGCCCCTGTTTGTAAATGCATTGATTAAAATTGTTTTCAATTCATAGGGAGCTACAATAGTACGGTTACGATCTAACGCTGTGGATTGTTGACTACCAATCATTGCTTTTGATGTTTAACAATATCAAATAGATAGCTTTTCTAATACTAATACATCATACATATTAGCCAATTTAGCTGCAAAATTTTGATATTCATAGTTTCTTCTAGCAATAACTTGATTTTGTAAATTAGATTGCCAAGTTCGTAAATGATTTTCTCTTTCTATATAGGCTTCTAAGTACGATACAATTTCCTGATTTCCACTTTTTTTTATGTTGTAAAAAGCACTATGTAAATCAAATATATGAGTGTATGACTTCCATTTATCTATATAGGCTACTGCATCAGTTAAGTCAGGTAAATTTTTATTAGCGATCCAAGCTTTTATAACATGAATACAATCATTAAGATGTTTTTTTGACGAGTAGATGATAAACCAAAAATGGTATCGAACTCATTCAATTGACGTTGTGTAACGATACATTCAATCGTCTTGTCATTTGTATCAGTTGCATAGGCGACACGCAAACCATCCTTAGTCATGCGCCATCCTAAATCGACAGGCCACATGAATTAAGGATTAATAGTAGGAGCTTCTATAGCATAGGTTACGGTAATAAGGCATTCATAAATAGGTTTGTGATCAATATAGTGACGCTTAACATTAATAGCATTGATTTTCCCATCCATAGGTAAAGGACGATGATATACCATCGGCAATGTAACAAAAATAGGTTTTCCTTTATCAGCAGAACCCACACGAATGTGACATCGTGTTACACTAGCTTTTTTTTCTAACCCCTCTAATAGGGCTATTATATAGTTCTTGATTTACTGGTTCTATATAAAAGATTGTGTTAACTCTATGAATATCAGAACCGTATAAAGGGGAACTTGAATAGGGTCTAACAGCAATCTTTCCATTTTTTGAGTATCGTTTAAATTGTAATAAAGTACCTTGTTTCATCGCTTTAATACGAGCAACATCATATATATTATGAATTACATCGTCAAAATTAAAGCCATGTAATCCACTTTCAGAACGCAATTGTTTAACTTTTTTCTTTACGTTCATTATTAAGACAATCAAGAAGCGGTTTTTCACGTTCAATAGCTTCATGTTTTAACCGTTTAAATTCTTGATAGGCTTCTTTACGCTTCACTTTTAGTTCTTTAATTGTATCCTGAATGTTACGTGTTTCTTCCTTTGCAGTTGATCTAGTTTTACGCTTAATAGCTTTAATAGAATCTTGTAAATTTTTAATTTCTTGATCAAGAACTTGATAATCGCTTTGAATAGGCGTAATAATTTGAGAGCTTTTTTCTCTAAAATTCCTATCAATTTCAACTAATTTATTCCACAACGTATGACGATTATCAAGAGCTTCATCAAATAATGCTAATCCTTCAACTGGCTCAAAACAGCGGTATTTAAATACTTTAGTGATAGATACCTTATTCATTTATTACCTCACGGGTTTATATTCTATAATTTCATATATAAAAATATAATTATATTAATATATTTATTATTTTATTATTTTATATATTAAATATTTAGCATTAGACAAATACTAAACTTCTTATTAATCCATACAAAACTACCGTGTGACCCACTTCATGCAGCCAATACGTAAATAATGCAATAAACCAGTAGGGCTTAACGAATACCAATTTTCTCTTTCCTTAGCTCGCTTAACGAACCCACCAAAGCTATATTGAACACCATGATTAAGAGTAGTCGATTCATCAATAAGTATTAGGCCTGCATCGCCAAGCATACTATCAATTGTTTCACGATAAGTATTGTAAAGAGTTCTAGGCATCGCATAGTACAAATATTTGACATTTTTACAGTCATGATACCGTTTTTTATTAAAGTCATCCTTAAAATCTTGAAAATTCGTTTTAATTTCAACTTCTGTTAAAAATTGTGTTTTTCATGGAAAAATACACAAAATCAGCTTCATATTCAGTATGACCTGGACAATACATACTAACATTAGGAATACAAACATTATTTAAAAACAAATGTTTACCAAGGACAAATTGTATATCTTTTTCATTCATAATAGAGCCTCTTTATCATTTCTATATTTCTTTTAATCAATTAAATCAGCTATATAATCAGCATATTTAAACAATCTTTTGCCACAATCTGCACACACGCACCATTTATTATAAGAGTACGCTAAACCATCATACATAGCATCGTTTTCACATTCTTTTCCTGATAAACTATGTACATAAGGTACAATACCAGTTACTTTTTGAGAACAATAAATTCTGTAGAACCACAAATAGGACAGTGACCTAGTTGTTTGATATTTTATATTCATTCATAAACATTTACTCTTTAATATAAGATACAACATTAATAAATATTTTCTCTGCATTCATTTACAGCTAATATTGGATCAATCTTATAGGCATCAACAAATTGATTAAGTAGAGATGCTTTTAAATTATCAAGTTTGGAATTGAATTAGCTTGTTGCAACTCCTTTAAATACAATGCAGTTAATTCATCTTGTCCGACTAAAACTTCTAAAGGAACACTGAAATAGGTCGCTATCATATATAACTTTTATATCTAGGAAACACTGTTCCTGATACATATTTGCTAATAAGAATAGGGGATACGTCAATAATAGAAGCCAATTCTTTTTTGTAAAAGATGATCACGATCCATTAATTGACGTAACCGCACTTTAAAAACAATTTTACTCAAATATAAAGCTTGATTAAGCTGTTCACTAGTCACGATTAATAGAACCCCCTTTCAATGATTCAATTAATGGAGCAATATGACCAATGTACAGTTTCTTTTTCGCTCGTGTAACCGCCCACATACAACAACCGACATTCAGCGCTATTTTTAATTCATACAATCTGTTTATCACCTTCTTCTTTAACTGTATAGCTAATCGGTTGAAAGTCCGTCGCTAACATAACATTATTCCATTCTAATCCTTTAGATCTATGGACAGTAGTTATAGATACATCTGGATTTATACAATGACATTCTTCTACGGCTTGTTTTACTGCTTTATAGCCACGTGACTTTTCTAATAAGAACGCTAGACATAAATCAGAATCGTTAAACGCAATACAGTATTCAGCTAATTCATCATAAGAATCAAAGTTTTTAAGGGCCTCATTTTCAAATATCTGGATTGCCTTTTTTTAAGATGTGAAATATCTCTAACGGTGTTAACTAAATTAGTTAAACCATCTAAATTATGAAGATTAATTCTTTTGTCAGGATATTCCAACATATAATCAATAGCTATGCTAATAGCACCTGCATTAGTACGTGTTAAAATCACATCAATATCTTCAGGATATAATGTTTCAGAATCTATTAGCCCAATATCTGGATTACCACCAGAAATGGTTTCAGGGAAGATAAATAGTTTAAAAACAAATCAGCTACAGATGCAATATTTTCACCAAATCTAAACGATTTAGTTAAATAACACATATCACCATCAATACGTTCCATCGCATTGACGGCACCTCGCCAATCATATATCTGTTGATACGGATCACCAACAAATATGATTCTTGTATTTGTTTGAGCATTTAAAATAGATAGCATCAGACCATCTGTATCTTGTGCTTCATCGAACAAAATATAATCATATGGTAATTGAGGTGCTTTTAGTGCAAAGATTTTCAAATATACATCATGAGGAATTTGAAAAATTCCTTTAGGGCTTTTAAAATCCTTCCAAACAGCCTTTACATAAGGGAATAAGTTAGATTCTAACCACTTAACACTTTTTTTATCTAGCGTAAGATTATCATATGGTAATACGTGTCTAGCAAAGTATTCCATAATCCATTTTTTAGGGACGGTATCTTCACTACGACAATATAGCCCAACAGTCGCTTTTAACAATATTAAATTGACGAGCAGGGGTTAATGTTATACTTCCTTTTACTTCTTTTTGAAATTTCATTATATTGAGTAAAGGTTAGTTTTTTGTACTGAAAGTGTAGTGTTAATAAAATCAAGAAAGTTATTCAACATAAAAAAATGCGTATTACGCAATTTTTTATAATGTTTTTGCTAACCTGGCGATACGCTAAACTATGAAAAGGTTCTAGCTTCAACATGATTAGAAGCTTTGATTTAGCTTCTTCAGCAATCCCCTTATTAAAGGCCAAGTAAATCCCTTTACGATATTGTTTTACTTAATGCATCTGCAATTAATATAATGGTTGAAGTTTTACCCGCACCTGCAAAAGTCGCTACACGTAGTTTTTCACCTTTTTGTAATGCTTTTTACATTTATCAATAATCAATTCCTGTTCTTGTGTTGGATCAAATGCATGATTCATAACTGCCTCCAGGGCTTATATTCAAAAAATAAATCAACAAATAAATTAAATTATTTATATATTTGTTTTTCATAATCCAACTCAATCTATATCAGTAACTATTATGTATCTATAACGCAACGAGAGGCGCTGTTTTAGAGATATGCTAAACTCACTACTATATATACACTGATATAAAATATAAGTTAGAATACCTATTAATATAGCATTAGGTATACTTATATTATACTATATATGAACTAAAAAAAGCAGCTAAATCAAGGCTTTTTAGTTCTTTTTTATATTTATAATATACTTTTTCTTAATAGTTACTAGTAAAAAACACGAGGTGTTTAGCCGAGTGTTTTTGCTTGATTCTGTAAATCAGATGTGTTAACAGGTATTGTAGAGCCAGAGCGGAAGCAGAAAACTCCCTCCCTACAGGCGCACTAAGCCCTTTAAAAACTGGTTTTAATAGTAATTGTTATCAAGGGAATATAAAGTGTATCTGTAGGAAGAGAGAGAGTAATAACAGGCACCGTTTCGCCGTCGCATTGCTATCAATCCCTGACTCTAGCGTTTCCATGCCCTAGCTTCATCATTTCCCAGTCCTGCCCAGGAACCCACTAGACCTCCATGCCCGTAAGCATCAGAACATCCACCCAGACCGTTTAGGCCGTCACCGCCCCTCACAGCAAGATCTACCAGGGATAAAAAAGATCCTTTCAGAATGGCTAAAGTTCCTAGTCGCTCCCCTTTGACATTCGTGGGGACTACGAAGTGAAGTTTTACAAGTGCTTCCTTACCACCTTGGTTCCGTCTATACAACGACGTATTCTCTTATAATATTGTGATACAGCCAATAATTAGAAATCTACCGATAGAAAGCGAGTGCTTTTTCCATCTGTTTATTTCTAAACCGTTTATGATAAAAGCCATGTACACGCATTGCTTTCCATAAACTAATCAAAATATTGCTTATTTTGAGTTCTGAGCCAGTTTCCCATGCATCCACGATACTTTTATCGCAGATGGATACTAATAAGCCATACAGTTCAAAAAATTACAAGGCGTAAAATAAAAGAAATAATGTAAATCGCCCAACATAACATATGAATTGTTATGTAAATGACGATATGCATCATGTAATTGTTTGCAAATTTCATAATTGAAATATAAGTTAGCTTGTTTCATGCAACACCTCCTATTACTAACTTGCAAAAAAACTTTATAATTCCCAATATGATTATAAAGCATTTGCAAATCAGCATAAGAAAAACTTATGAAAAAATACAAAAAGCTAGTGACTACACCCTGTAATCACTAGCTTAAAATGTTCTATGTATGGTATACTAACCTTCATAGAACAAGTAAAAAGCGGATTAGTGGGCCTTCACTAATTCCGCCCTATGAAGAAGGTTCCGCCAACTTCATAGGACTTGTTCTTTTTTTTTTTTTGTAAATGTGTCTTTTAATTGAACTGAATCGCCACGATGAGCTAAAGTATAATCATCGTTAAACTTCAAAACAATTCGACCATAAATATTATATTCTTTTTTCTTTCTTTTTAACATCAGATGGATCTTCTTCAATAGCATTAAATTGTTTGTCATATCTATACATAGATATGATTTGTGTTCCATCTCCATAATTTACAGTTCCCTTATATGTAAAATCATTTTCTTTTCTAAAACAATATTGCTTATTCCAACTCCATCTTGTTGTTTAGAAACCCAAGTTCCTGAAATACCATCAGATTTCCCACATCCACTTAATGCAAAATACAAATAATTCCCAATAATACTAATAATTTTCGCATTTTCTCACTCCTAATAGGTACAAAAAAATCGCTAGATTCATCTAGCGATAAAATACTCCTTATGAATCTAATAGGGCCTTTATTATTAATATCAACCTGTTCCCGCAAGTTCATATCATTTCTATATATCTATAATCGTATTATTAATGATAAGTAATAATTTGTCAATAGAAATTTGAATAATAGAATAAGTTTAAATAAGCCATACAAAAACAATAAATATTTATTTTGTATGGCTTATATATTTCTATTTTTTTTTATAAAAAATATACTCAGGTCTTGAATCGTTATCAAAAGTAGCTTCTGTATACTCATTATTAAATTGCATGAATAAACGGCCATGTATTTTAAATTTTTTCTTTTTTTAATGCATCAGCAGGTTCTTCACCCACTTCATTATATTGTTTATCATATTTAAAAAGTAGAAATTACTTGTTTACCATCACTATAAGTAACAATCCCCTTATATGAAAAATCATTTTGTTTAGTAAATTGAATGCTTTCAACTCTCATATTATCTGAATGGATTTTAGGAACCCAAGTCCCTGAAATACCATCAGATTTTCCACATCCACTTAATGTAAAAATACAAACAATCCCTAATAATACTAATAACTTCCGCATTTATTACCCCTATTTCATTGCCTCCCTAACATTTGTTCAGCAATTCGTTGAACAACAGCTTGTTCATTTTATTTTTTTTATAAATGTATCTTCTGGTTGTACTGATTGTCCCATATGAGCTATTGTATGTTTATCATCAAATTCAAAACAATTCGACCATAAATATTATATTCTTTTTCTTTCTTTTTAACATCAGATGGATCTTCTTCAATAGAGTTATAAGTTTTATCGTATTTATACATGGAAGAGATTTGCTTTCCATCTGTATAATTGACAACACCTTTTATATGTGAAATCATTTTCTTTCTCTAAAACAATACTACTAATTCCTGTTCCTTCTTGTTGTTTCGGAACCCAAGTCCCTGAAATACCATCAGATTTTCCAATCCAAAGAGGTACAAATAATTCCTAATAATACTAATAATTTTCGTTTTATTACCCCTATTTCATTGCCACTAACATTTGTTCAGCAATTCGTTGAACAACAGATACACATACACTATTGCCTGCTTGTTTATATAAACGACCATCCGCACATCTGGTAGAACAAAAGATTCTGGGAAGCCTTGTGTTTGAAACATTCTTTAGGTGTCATTTTTCGTATACCTTGTTTTGTTTTAACAAGACATACATTATGGCCACCTTCTCCTTGATTAGCCGTCAACGTAGGCACAACGCCACTCATATTTTTTACGGACATATTTCCTACGCCATTGATATACAGCATTAGAATCATCCATTGTCGCTACGAGTTTATCGTATATCTCTCGCTTTATATTTTCCTTTAGTGTACAAAGTATTTCTCATCAACAGGATTGATAAAATCAATCACATCATGAATCGTCTTTTTAAAGGAATTGGTTCAGGGAATGTGAATTTTTCAAATACTTTTTTAGTTCTAAAGCCCACAATATAAATACGTTCTCTATTTTGAGGAATATTGCCATACTCCATAGCGTTAAGCACAGCATATCTAACATGGTATAGCAATA
>VOFG01001434.1_pt1 | contig 22000 bp, 32 predicted proteins | sample 5384171 | NCBI WGS metagenome assembly VOFG01 (sample SAMN12384726, study PRJNA508395) | human gut metagenome | isolation source: healthy gut F | host: Homo sapiens | reverse complement strand
TTCAGAATTCACTTTTCGTATCCTCTGCTGTTGCTGGTTTTCCTGTTCGGCGCAGTCATGACGGCTTTGCTGTATTTCCGGCTTTCCAAAAGTACCGGAAAAACAGGAATCGGATTACGTCGATTGTTTTGCATCTGATTGTGCTGGCGTTGGCGGCGCTGACTCTTGCCGGTACGATGTTCACCTACGAAATTCCCAACAAAGAAAAAACCAGATTATCCTGCTTGTGGACGTTTCGGATACGACAGAGCAGTCCGCAAGAGAGCGCGAGCGCTTCATGGAAACGATTTTGAACATGGGGCAGTATGACGGCTACAGCATCGGTGTTGTGACCTTCGGTTACGATCAGGTTTATGCGGTGAAGCTGACCGACAAGGTCGGTGAAATCATGGAGCGCTATCAAGCCGCGGAAAAACCGGACACCAGTGCAACCGACATTGCGGCGGCGCTTACCTACACATCCACGCTCTTTTCAGAATCCGGAAAGCGCAAAGATTGTGCTTGTCACCGATGGAAAAGAAACCGACGAGGAAGCCTCGGCGGTCATCCGGACGGTGGCGGCAAAGGGCATCCGCGTGGATGTTGCCAATATTTCCACCGCCTATGACGGGGACGATATGCAGCTGATGGATTCCGAGCTTCCGGATTACCACCTGAAACCCGGCGCGCAGTGCAAGCTCTCGGTCACGGTGTATTCCAAGACGGAGGGAAGCGCTTCGGTGAAGCTGTATGACAACGGGAAACTGGTTAACACAGCCCATCACCACGACCCCGGAATGCAGAATGTGACCTTCCCACATACCTTTGAAGCGTACGGAATTCACGAGATTTCCTTTGTACTGGAACCGGAAAAAGACCTGCTGTCGGAAAACAACACCTATTACACCTATCTGAATCTGGAGAATTTCAACAAGATCCTGGTTCTGGAGCACAAAGCGGGTGAGTCGGAGAAGATCAAAGAGATTCGACTGCGGAGAACGCCGGGTACAACGTCACCGTCAAAAAATCTGTCGGGGGACGAGGAGTTTCCCAAGACGCTGGCGGAGCTGCGTCAGTACGATCAGATCCTGCTCAACAACATTGCAAACAGCGACCTGCCGGCGGATTTGACGAGCTGTTGTACCGCTACGTCAACGAATGCGGCGGCGGTCTGTTCACCGTCGGCGGGCGGATATCAATCCGAACGCAACGGATGAGAATGACAAGTATATTGCACACGCTTATAACCGGGACGATATGCTGAACACCCTGTTCCAGGACATTCTTCCGGTTCACAGGCGATCAACTACACACCGCCGGTTGCCGTGATGATTGTCGTGGACCGCCCGGTTCCATGTCGGCGGTGGATGATACCACGGGCGGAAGCAAATACGATCTCGCACTGACAGGTGCGGTGTCCTGCCCGAATGCGCTGTCGGCAAGAGACTACATCGGATTGATGACTTTTGGATGAAGATTATGATACGCTCCTGCCGCTGACACCCCGTACACAGGAGTCCAAAATTCTGGAAGCGATCAACAATGCAAGAGAGAGCTCGGTGCCACAGGCGGAACCAAATTTGCAGCCACCATTGAGCGTGCCAGCCGTGCACCCTTTCCGTCAACGTTGCAAGACGTCACGTAATCATCGTCACCGACGGTATGCCGGGAGACCAAGAAGAGGGATTACCTGCCGCATATCAAGCAATATCACGAGAATAACGGAATCACCTATTCGGTGGTCGGAATCGGGCTGCGGGAGACCGAGGACGCCGGGAAAAAGATGAAGAACATCTGTGACCTCGGCGGCGGACGGCTGCAGGCGTTTGTTGATGCAAAAGAAACCTCGGCACGGATGCGGGAGGAGCTGAACGCACCCGAAATCAAGGAAGTCAATTACGAGAAGTTCTATCCTGCCGCGACCGATACGCTTTCCTCTGTCTTCTCCGGAATTTCCTTTACGGAGGTAGAGGAAGGAAAGACGAATGCCAAATGACGGTGTCGCTGGACGGATTTTTCGGAGTCCGGGCGAAACCGGCGCGGAGCTTTTGCTGATCGGTGACTATGATGTTCCGATTTATGCGCAGTGGCGCTTCGGAAAAGGCATGGTCGGAAGCTTCCTGTGCGATCTCAACGGCGTATGGTCCTCCGACTTCCTGTCGGGAGACGGATCGGGCGCGACGTTCATTCTCAATGTGGTGTCGGCGCTGATGCCGACGGAGTCCGTCCGGGAAAACGAGATTTAATACGGTCAAGCAGGACAACTACACCAACAGCCTCAGTGTTTTCACGAATCTCGGCGAAGGTGAGTCAATCACCGGTGAGCTTCAACCTGACCGATCCGGCGGCAACACCGCTTCCGCTGGGGAGCGCAACGGTTGCCGCAGAGGGAACCCGCCTGTCCGCGCTGGACTGTTACATCACCTCGGCATTGGATGCTTCCAGCCACTACAGCCGTTGCAGATTTGTGATCAAAAAGGGCGGCGTTTACCGGTTGACACTCAAAAAGGTGAACGCAGACGGGAGACGCTTGCCGAATATCAGACCATCGGACCTTCTCCTATTCGGAGGAATATGACAACAATCAGGAGATTACCGATCTGACGCTGACGGAAAATCTGCAGACTCTGCCGAAGCCGCCAACGGGAAGCTGATTGCGGACAATGAGGATCCGATGGAGGTATTTGCCAACTTCGTGACCTCTATTCCGAAATCGTTTGATCCCCGCTATCTGTTCATGATTCTCGCATTGGTGCTGTTCCTGACCGATGGCGGTACGCAAGTTCAAGTTCAAATGCCGCATGAGATCGTCCGGGCTTTTTAGGGACAAACGGAAGGATAAGAAAGGAGGACATCCTCGTGAAAAGATTTCTGAAATGGCTCTTTTCCGGTTGCGGCGTTCCTCCTGCTTTGGGGCTGACGTCCTGCGGGACGTCAGGCGGGCTGGAACCCCCGCAGTCACTGGAAATTGACATCGACAATCAGCTTTCATGGGACACTGTGGAGTCTGCGCGCCCTATCTTGTGGAAGTGAAAAATGAGAGCGGGGGAAGCGGTTCTCAGCAAAACCACGCGAAAAACCTCCTATTCTCTTTCGGATCTGGAGGTCGGAGACTATGAGATCCGCGTCAGGGCAACCGGTGGTGCGCAGAACGACCAGACCTCCGCGTGGTCCGAGGCACTGTATTTTCACAGAGACTATGAGACCGGCTGCGTGTATGAGCTGTTCAACGGCAACACCGAATACCGGATCAAACGGGGCGGAAGCGCATCCGGAACCGTGACAATTGAAGCCACGTACCGCGGGAAACCGGTAACCGAGATCGGCGAGAGCGCCTTCAAGGGAAACCGGAATGTGAAGGAAATTATCCTGGGTGAAAACATCCGTACCATTGCGGAAAATGCATTTTTACAACTGCTCGGTGCTGGAGTCGGTTACCATTCCGACGGCGTCACCTCCATCGGAGACTCTGCTTTTCAGGGATGCCGGGAACTGAAAAAAAGGTCAATATTCCGGCGGAGTTGCTTCGGTACCGGCGTATTGCTTCGCATACTGCCGCCCTTTCGGAACTTTCCCTCGGTGAGAACATCCTGAGTATCGGAGAAAGCGCTTTCAACGGTGCCGCACTGACCGCAGTCCGATTCCGGACAGCGTGAAGACCATTGGCGAGAATGCGTTTACGACTGCCGGGGAACTGACGGAGGTTGTCATCGGGAAGGGCGTCGTTTCCATCGGAAAAGCCGCTTTCTATGACCTTCCGAAGCTGCAGAAGGTGACGTTCGCCGAGGGGAGCGTGCTGGAAACGCTTGGAGAATCCTGCTTTGCGGCAATCCCGTCCCTGCAGGAGATCACCTTCCCGAAACGGTGACGGATATCGGTGCCCGCTGCTTCTATCGCTGTGAGGCGCTGGAACGGGTGAACATTCCCTCGACGGTTCGTCATGTCGGGACGTATGCGTTCAACGCAACCAAGCTTTATACTAATGAAGAAACCGACTATGTTTATGTGGACAGCTGGCTGGTTGCGGTCAAGAATCAGGAACTTCATAAGACCGTTACCAAGCTGGATCTGAAGCAGGGGACGGTCGGAATCATTGACAACTGCTTCTATAAGGCGCCGATTCTGGAGGCGGTGCAATTGCCGGATTCCGTTCGATTGTCGGACAGTATGCCTTTTCGGGCATCGAAACGCTGGTTCGCTTTGAAGCCGGCAAAAATCTGGAGGTGCTTCAGGAAGGCGCGTTCGCCAACTGTACCGGGCTTTATGTGCTGTTGCTGAACCGGTCGCTTCAGGAAATCGGCGCATACGCATTTTACGGTTGCTCCACGCTGGACAATAACTCGTTGGACGGCAACAGCATCATTCCGCAGTCGGTCAAACGCATCGGCGCGTATGCTTTCATGCAGACGATGCTGTGGGGAAAGCCGAGAACAATATCATTTATGCCGGAAACTGGGTCGTTGGTTTCGCGGAGAACGCCAAACTCGGTGCGGCGGAGCTGAAGGACAGTGTGGTCGGTATTGCGGACAATGCATTTTCCAATGCGGGACGCTGACCTCTTTGAAGAATCTGAGCAAATGTGCCTACATCGGCACGGCAGCTTTCTATGAATGCACGGCACTGGAGACCGTCAGCCTGAACCCAAGGCTGGAGACCGTTGAGGCGTATACCTTTTATAAGTGCAAATCTCTGTTCCGTGTTTCCATCCCGACCATGCTGCTGGTCCGTCGGCAGATCGGCATTCTACGGCTGTTCCAATCAAGACGCTGGACTTTTCCGAATCTGCCGTGTTTGCCTCTGTCGGCGACTTTGCTTTCTACGGCTGTTCCAATCTGGAAACGGTTACATTCGGCGAAAATCTGACCGGACTTGGCAGATATTCCTTCAAAACTGCTCGACGCTGACAGCGGTCGAGCTTCCGGATACCGTGACGGCAGTTCCGGAGCATGCATTTGCGAATTGTTCTGCACTCGTTACGCTGAAACTCGGTTCGGGCGTGACCAATCGGGGATAAAGCGTTTTACAAATGCGCGGGACTGTCTGAGGTTGTGCTTCCCGATTCGGTCAGAACCGTCGGGAAAAGCGCGTTTTACAAGTGCGTGTCCCTGGCAACGCTGACGCTCGGAAATTCGCTGGAGCGGATCGGAGACTTTGCGTTTTACAACGACAGCGGAATCGGATCGCTGATTCTGCCCGGAACGCTGAAACAGGTCGGAAAGTATGCGTTCAAAGGACTGAATTCGCTTACCGCGCTGATCATTCCGAAGGAGGTTGCAACGGTCGCCGGAAACGCATTCTACGGCTGCAGCAACGCAACCTTCTATATTGAGGAGGGCGCGGACACATCGGAATGGAATCGGCGCTGGAATTCCTCTAACCGACCGGTGGTATCCGGCGTCCGGCTTGCAGATGAGGGAGGCTATGCGGCATCCCTTACAACCGGAGAGGGAACGGTGAAGAACGGAACCTATCTGTCCGATCGATCACGCCGATTGCGGATCCCACGCGCGCGGGCTATACCTTTGCGGGCTGGAGCCGCGAGGACGGAACGCAGATCACAACCGGGCAGATTTCCGGAATGCCGGCGGGAACGCTTCGACTGCGGTGCGGATCCGGGAGGAATGACAAATGATCCGGGCGGTGCGGTTTGGCACCGTATCCGGATCTACGTCCGTAAACACATGACAAATCAAATGTGCAAACAAAGGCTTTTCGTAAAAAGCAAAGAGGAGTGCCATGAAAAGTTTCGTATTTTTTTCTGTTGCTGTGCGTGTTGGCTCTTACCATTGGAACGATGGCGGTGGCGTGCAGGAAAAACCCGACAATCCGACGCCGGGGGAGCAGGTCAAAGCTGACGCTGGTTGCCAACGACGGCAGCGAGGCAACTATTGAAGAGATTGAAAAGAACCAGTCCTACACGCTTCCGACCCCCACCCGGAGCGGGTATGCCTTTCCGGTTGGTATCTGAAGGAGGACTTCAGCGGAGACGCAGTCACCGAGGTCAAGCCGGACGCGGATCTGTCTGTTTATGCGAAGTGGGATGCAGCTGTATACCCCTGACGTTGGATCCAAACGGCGGAACGCTTTCCACCACCAAGCTGGAACTGAAGGCGGGTGAAAAGCTTGCCGACCGGCTCGCATCGTTGACGCCCACCAAGGAGAACTACCGGTTCGGTATGTGGCTTCTTGCCGGAGAGGAGCTGGGCGCGGATGCCGTTATGGAAAGCGCGGATATGACGCTGGTTGCAAGATATCGACCAAGTATTATGTCCATGTGTTCCTGCAAAATGAAACGCTGGACGGCTATGCGGAAACCCCCGAGGTAAAAGAGAATTACGCATACGTCGGCGAGGAATTCACCGCTTCCGAGGAAATCTCCGATATACGGTAACAGATACCGCTGACAGCGTTTCAAGCTGGTCATTGCGGACGATGCCGCAAAAAACGTCTTCCGGCTTTACTTTAACCGGAATTTCTATTCGCTGACCTTCGTTTCCAACTACCCGGACGGCTCCGGCGAGCAGAGAAAAGACCGAGCGTTTGGTTTACGGCATCAAAACGGTACTGCCCCTTGTCACTTTTGACATGGACGGGTACTTCCTGGAGGGCTGGGCGCTGAGCGCAGACGGCGAGGTCAAATATTCCTCCCATCTGATGGACGGACATCTCTATAACGGAACCGCGCCTGCTGTCGAGGAGCTGACAGTGGACGGCGATATAACGCTGTATGCGGTCTGGAGCAAGGGATATACCGACCTCTTCGGCGGAAGCGACATTTTGTACATATCCAACATGGAGAAGAATACGGTATACCTGTGCCCGTGCGGATATTTATTTCAAAGGAATCTGAACAAGAACGTGATCCTGTTCCCGGATGCCGGCATGGAGTTCCCGGAGGGCAGACTGAACTCCGACGGCGAGACCTTCCTGTTCTGCGACGTTTCCCGTGAGGAAGTTGCGGCAACGCTCTATGAAATGGGAGCAGGGAAGGGACTGAACGAACTGATTAAGGTTTATCTCGGACCGGGCAAACGGCATCACCTATTCCGTCAAAAAGGATGAAGCGGATACGGCGACCTCCGACTCCAAGGGTGAGTTCTACTTTGACGAGGACGGATACATGGTGGCAACCTTCACCGAGGGCGAGATGAAGGGGCAGAAGATTACTTTGTACTCGGAAACATCACGGTGGAGAGCCGAGAAAGAGACTGGCATTCCGGATCCGGAATGAGAGCGAAATCGCACTTGACAGATTCTCTGCTTCACGGTAAACGGAAACAGGATTGTGGTCAACGTTGACGATAACGGGAATCCTGTCGGAGATCCGACGCTCAACGGCTTCGGCGTTGCTTCCCTACAATAAGGGTGGCTCGACCGCTTCCTTCTACTATACTTACGATGCAGAGAACCGGACTATCACACTGATGGATTCGCAGGGATCCGTGGCAGGTGTGCTCCGTCTGATGGAGATTGACGGCAAGCTCGGGTATATGATCTACAATGCTTCCGCTGATGTCAGCTATACGCTGGCGGACGGCTCCGTGCTGAAGCTGGACGGAATCCGCACCGCGACCTATACCAAGGGAGGCAAGACCGTTTCCGGTTTCTTCTCCGAAAAGAAGTCTGCTCTGGGCGGAACCATCCTGTCCTTTACGGATGCGGACGGCGTTCTGCACAACTTCATGATTACCGTGACAACGAAGGATGTTCTGGTGGATCCCACCAACCCCGACGGCGACACCAAGCAGGAACAGGTTACCACGGTGGAGGTGCTGTCTGCGGTTTATACAGAGTACTATTACAAGGATGTGAAGGGTACTTACTATGCACCGCTCTTCGTCTTTGACGGCAAGGATTACAGCACGGTGACGGTGTACGGCTACAATCGAGCAAGGAATTCCATAAGATTGCAGTCGGCACCATGACCTACAACAGCGCAACCGATACCTACACCTTTACCCTGACCGATCACATCAAGCTGCCGGAGGGTGTGGAGGTATTCAACACACCGATTGATTTCTCCAAGCTGAAATCCTGCATCCTGATGCTGGATTCGACCGCGACCTCCTACAGCATCCATTTCTGGTGACGTATACGGATGAGGTCGAAACGGTTGACAACACGGCGACTTACACCGGAAAAGACGGTGACAAGCTGACGATTGTTGCCGGACTTGCACTGTATGAGGCTGACGGAAAGAAATCCCTTGGCACCTGCTCAGTGGAGGATGGGCTTGCAACCGTTGCATTCGCAGACCGGACGCTGTATTTTGATCTGAACGATGTGATTAAGTCCTTCGTTGTGTACAAAACGACCACAACGGTTTATTATGTGGTGGAAAAGGACGGCACGATCAACCGTCAGCTGTATCTGGTTGTGAACCCGAAGACCGGCGCAACGTACAACGTTGTCACGGTCGACGGCGAGACGCAGACGGTCAAGACCTACGAGGGCACCTTTGCCGAAACCGGCAGAACCTCTCTCCGGGTTCCCGATTTACGTCTTCGTTTCCGAAGAGGAGAAGGAATACACGGATGAGCCGGCAGTCCGCTTTGAGGCACTGGCGCGTACCGCGTCCGGTAAGAATTATCTGTTCCTTTATGACAAGGAATATGAAGGGAGCTTCGCTTCTGCAAATACCAAGAACGGGATTCGAAGCTGGACGGATTCGGCTTTGTTGCCGCAACCTATACCGACGATGACGGCAGAGAGATCGTCGGTTTGTATCGAAGAACGGCGACAACGTGCAGATTTCCATGTCGGAAGGGATCTATAACTTCCTTTGTGCAGTACGGCACCTGCTATCTGCGGAGCGAAGAGTACGGAAAGACCTATCTCGATCGCGGACAACCAAGTGTTCGAGGGCATTTATGCAACGTTGGACGGTCTTGGCGGCGCGACCGTGTTCCGGATGGAATCGGATGAAACCGGAACCGATCCGAAAACCATCAACATTGATGCAAACGCAACCTACACGCTGAAGGACGGCTACATCCTTCTGACCTACAAGGACGGTTCCACCGAGCATACGCTCAACTGCAAGGTCGGTTCCATGAAGATCGGAAGCAATGCCTACAATGCATTCCACGTGCTTCACGAGGAGGTTGTTCACACCTATGTCAATGAGGATGACTGGTCGGTACTCCTGCTGAACAGCGACGGAACCGCCACCAAGTACCTCATGGACGGAAAGAAGGAAACCGGTACCTATTCGCTGATCACCGAGTCGCTGCTCTACTACGTCAACGATGCCGCAACGGATGCATTCATCTATGTCTACGATGCGGAAAAAGGGAACCGCAACCCCGCGCTCCTATACGTCCATCGCGTATTACACCAAGGAACTGGAATCTCTCCTGTTCTCCAAGTACGGATTTGCCATCTTCAACAACAACGTCGATACTACTATACGATTGATGATGACGACAACGTAACGCTCTTCCATCTGGACGAAACCGCTACGGACAAGAACCGGTACGGTTACATCGAGGAGAACTTCGGAAAACTCTCGGACATCAAGGAGTACAACAACAAAACCTACTACAAGAACGACGGATTTGCCATCAGCTTTGTCCGCGAGGAAGAAACCAAGGGGCTGTACCCTGTACTGGTGGATTCCAAGACCGAGCTTTACGCGCCGATCGAAAAGCTGACCTTCGCTCCTTCCGGCAGTGACGAATTCTCCGTTTCGGGAACCGTTGTCATCAACGGAAAGAACTACTCCTGCAATGTTGTCAGAAAGGTAACGGACGGAAAAACGGAAACCTACCTGACCATCGGTTATTTCCGCTTTGACATTACCATCAGCTACCAGGGAACGGGCATTGGAAACAGCTCGGAGAGCACCTATGCGGTCACGGGCCTGTCCTATGTGATGACCATGCCTTCGTACAACTACCTGTACTACCTCTACTACATCTACCAGATGATGGGCTCCAGTGCCGCAAGTCAGTTCCCCAACACCTACGGAACCGTCACACTCTGCACCGAGTACGGTGAGGACGGAAAGGCAACTTCCAGCTATCTCAACGCAACTTTCGGGAGAACTCCAAGTATCTGGAGAGCGACGGAACGAGGATGGCCGGGTGGATCATGCAGAACTGGTTTCGCTCGGCAACAACTATTACCGCGCAACCTTCAAGGGAAAGGACAACTACACGTATTCCGTCATCCTTACCCGCCGCGCATTCTCTGTCTTACAGACCTACGGCTACAGCGTTTATGCCCTGCTCCGGGAGGAGACGGTGGAGGCAAACGACGGCTATCGGTAACGGTCAACCGTGTCATCGCGTCGGATATGAACGTTTCCTCCGGTGCGTACTTCTCCTTCGGACTTTCCAAGGACGGGAGGCTTTGAATGCCGACAACGTCATGCTCAATGACGGAAAGCTCTACTATGTTGTCCGGGAGAAGGATGAGAACGGAAAGGTTACATCCACCGCATACTATCAGCTGGATCTGAAGGAAAAGAGTTCCGAGATCATCGGCGGAGAAGACAAGAAAGAGGATCAGCCGCTTCCGTATACGAGAGCGCAACGGTCACAAAGACCGAGGCAACCACGGTTTATACGGCGGATGCCGGTTACTATGTGGATATTCTCCCCGGGAACAAGGTTCTCCTGATGGCACAGAGAGCCTCCAGGATGTGGACGGCAAGCCGGCATACAACTCCATTCTGATTGCGGAGTGCACGTATGATGCCGAAACCGGTGTTTACACCCTCAAGGCAACCAACGATTATACCTACACGGTTAAGGTGACCGACGGCGTTGCGACCGTGACTGCGGAAGCAAACGCAAAAGAGGAAGCCTGAATCATCGGAAATCCGATGAAAAACCAAGCGGCGCCTCCGGGAATATTCCCGGAGGCGCCGTGTTGGTTTTTGTCAATCAGTAACGCACCTCGCCGGTGAAAATCAGTTTCGCATCGCCCGTCAAGGTCACGACTCCGTCCGTAGTATAGCGGACAGTCATGGATTCCGCCCCGAACCTTGACCGTGATATCCCTGTCCTTTTCGCAATACCCGTTTTCCACCGCCGCGACCACGGCGGCACACGCGCGCCGCTGCCGCAGGCAAAGGTTTCCGCCGTTGCCGCGCTCAAACACGCGCATTTTCAGCGTCACGGGATTGACAACCCGCACGAATTCGGTGTTGACCCGCTCCGGAAACTCCGGTGCGTTTTCAAACGCGGGACCGAACTCCGGAGCGGAAGCGTATCGATGCGGTCACAGAAGGTGACGCAGTGCGGTTGCCCATGGAAACGCAGGTAACGCGGTATTCCTGCCCCAGAACCGTGAGCGGTACGTTGACCGCTGTTTCTCCGGGAAAGGTGCAGGAAGTGCCGCAGGGGTCAGCACCGCGCGCCCCATGTCAACGGTGACGGAGGATACCGCCCCGTCGGTGAGATAGAGCTTCAGCCGGCGCACACCGCCGTCGGTCTCCACGCGGACCGTGTCTCCCCGAAACATAGCCTGCGTCATGCAGGTATTTTTCCGACGTTGCGCAGGCTGTTTCCTGCAATCTGTCCGCGGCTTCCGTCCCGGTTGAAGACCCGCATCCGGCAACCCGCAACCGGGCTTTTCTCCAGGAGCACCAGCCCGAAAGCACCGATCCCATAATGCCGGTCGCACAGGGTGATGCTCAGGGATTCCGGGCAGGTGATGCTGCCGTCAAAATTCTCCGCAAAGATATAATCGTCTCCGGTGGCTTCCATTTTGGCAAAGCGGAGCCATGCGCGTTCGGTCCGCATATGGTTCAGATCCACCAGCTCCGTGTTGTCGCACCGGTAGCCCGCCGCGATGATGTCCGCTACCGCGTTGGCGGTGTCCAGCGAGGTGAAGCAGGGAACTCCCCGCCTGCCTGCATGGCATGGCGGTGCAGACTGACATAAAGATCCACGGTGGAGTCATATGCCGCGCCGGTATAAACGATATAGCCGATCTTTCCGCTGTCCAGCAGCGCGGGGACGCCGTCCCCTTCGGCGATGGAAGGAACAACCGTGACATCCATGCCGAGCGATCCGATTGCCGCAGCGGTATCCGGTGTGGCATACAGGCGCATTCCGAGCATCTCCAGCTTTTCCGCGAGGGCAAAGCACCTCCGTGCGGTCGTGTTCTTCCACACTGAGCAGGACGCCGGTTTCTTTTCCGGGCGTTGGTGCGGCGAGGGAGAGTCCTGCCGCCGTCAGTCCCTTTGAACAGCGCTTCGTTCAGCGTTCTTCCGATGCCGAGCACCTCCCGGTGGATTTCATTTCCGGTCCCAGGTAGGAATTGGCATCGGTCAGCTTTTCAAATGAGAATACCGGCACCTTGACGGCAAAAATACGGCGGGGCTTTTGCAAAGCCCGGTTCCGAAGCCGAGATCCCTGACCGCAGTTCCGGTCATGACCTGCGTGGCAAGATCCACCATCGGGACACCGGTTACTTTGCTGATGTAGGGGACCGTGCGGGAGGCGCGGGGGTTACTTCGATGACATAAAGCTCGTTCTGCCAGATCAGATACTGGATATTCACCAGCCCCTTGGTGCCGAGCGAGAGCGCCAGCTTTCGGAGCATTCGATGATGCGGTGCATCATGATGTCGCTAATGTTGTAGGGCGGGTACACGGCAATGGAGTCCCCGCTGTGCACGCCTGCCCGCTCGATGTGCTGCATCACGCCGGGAATGAGTACGTCCCTGCCGTCGGAGATGATGTCCACCTCCAGCTCGGAGCCCATCATGTATTTGTCCACCAGCACGGGGTTCTCAATTCCGTTCTGCAGGATCCGCCGCATATAGCGCCGCAGATGTTCCTCGTTGTGCACGATGGTCATGTTCTGCCCGCCGATGACGTAGGAGGGGCGCAGCAGCACCGGGTAGCCGAGGCGCTCTGCCGCAGTCGCGGCTTCTTCCTCGGTCAGCACGCCGCAGCCCCGGGGACGCCTGATGCCGTATTTTTCCAGCAGGGTGTCAAACCGTTCCCGGTCCTCCGCAATGTCGATTCCCTCCGCAGAGGTGCCGAGAATCGGGATGCCGTGGCTGTCCAGGAATCCGGTCGGGCGTATGGCGGTCTGCCCACCGAACGCCACCACTACGCCAACGGGCTTCTCCACTTCAATGATGTTCATCACATCCTCCGCACAAAGCGGCTCGAAGTACAGCCGATCCGCCGTGTCGTAGTCCGTGGAGACGGTTTCCGGGTTGTTATTGACGATCACCACGTCATAGCCGAGTTTTTTCAGCGTCCAGACGCAGTGCACCGAGGAGTAATCGAATTCGATTCCCTGTCCGATCCGGATCGGACCGGATCCCAGCACCATTACGCAGGGCTTGCTGGAGCGTGCCAGCTCCCGCGCTTCGCAGACGCGGTCGTAGGTGGAATAGAAATACGGGGTCTCGGCGGAGAATTCCGCGCCGCAGGTGTCCACCATTTTGTAGGATGCCGCAAGATGCGGGAGTTCCTTCACGCCCGCAATCCGCCGGATGGCGGAATCCGGATATCCCATTTTTTTCGCGGTCTCGTAAAGGGCAGGGGATAGCCCGTCTGCCAGTTCCTTTTCCAGATCTGCCAGATGCTGCAGTTTGTCAAGGAAGAAGCGGTCGATGCGGGTGATTTCGTTGATTTTTTCGGGGGTGACGCCGTGCTTCAGTGCTTCAAATACCGTGAAAAGCCGGCGGTCGTCCCGGTCGGCAAGGCGATCCTCCACCCTGCGCCCGTCTACGGGGGCGGCGTTCAGGCTGTCCAGCGAGATTTCCGCTCCGCGCACCGCCTTCATCAGTGCCGCCTCAAAGCTTGTGCCGATTGCCATCACCTCGCCGGTGGCTTTCATCTGGGTGCCGAGCTTCCGGCTGATTCCCGCAAACTTGTCAAACGGCCATTTTGGGAAATTTGACCACCACATAGTCCAGTGCCGGCTCGAAGCAGGCGCAGGTTTTGCCCGTGATGTCGTTCCGGATTTCGTCCAGCGTGTAGCCGAGCGCGATTTTTGTGGTGATCTTGGCAATCGGATATCCGGTCGCCTTGCTGGCAAGTGCCGAGGAACGCGAAACACGCGGGTTGACCTCAATGACCGCATATTCAAAGGAATCCGGGTTCGGGCGAACTGGCAGTTGCACCCGCCGACGATTCCGAGGGACGAGATGATTTCAAGTGAGGCACTGCGCAGCATCTGCAGCTCTCTGTCCGCGAGGGTCAGTGCCGGCGCCACCACGATGCTGTCCCCGGTATGCACGCCGACGGGATCCACGTTCTCCATGCTGCACACGGCAATCGCATTTCCGCGTGCGTCCCGCATGGTTTCAAACTCGATCTCCTTCCAGCCGTAAATATACCGTTCCACCAGAATCTGCGAAATGGGGGAGGCATCCAGCCCGTTTTTCGCAACCTCCGCCAGCTCTGCCGGGTTTTCCGCCACGCCGCCGCCAGCCCCGCCGAGAGTGAACGCCGGGCGCACGATAACGGGGTAGCCGATCCTCTCTGCTACCGCCAGCGCCGCTTCTGCGGTATGCGCAACATCCGAGGGAACGGTGGGCTGACCGATCCGCTCCATGGCTTTCTTGAACAGCTCCCGATCCTCCGCACAGTCAATCGCCGCGGCATCGGTTCCGAGCAGACGTACACCGTGTTCCTGCAGGAAGCCGTCCGCTGAGAGCTGCATGGCAAGCGTAAGCCCGGTCTGCCCGCCCAGCCCCGCCAGCAGGCTGTCCGGTTGTTCCCGGAGTATGATCCGCTGGAGCGTTTCCGTGTTCAGCGGTTCCAGGTATATTTCGTCCGCGAGTGCCTTGTCGGTCATGATGGTGGCGGGGTTGGAGTTGACCAGCACCACGTTGATGCCCGCTTGCTTCAGCACGCGGCACGCCTGTGCACCCGCGTAGTCAAATTCCGCCGCCTGACCGATGACGATGGGACCGGAGCCGATGACCAGTACCTTTTTGATCTCTTTGCAAAGTGGCATCTTACGTTTCCTCCATCATTCCGATAAACCGGTCGAACAGAAATGCGGTGTCCAGGGGACCCGCGTGCGCCTCCGGGTGAAACTGCACCGAAAAAGCGCGCAGGGGCTGGATAATCCACTCCTTCGCACGTGCCGTCATTGGCGTTGCGGAACCGCACGGAGCCGACGCCGGGAATGCTGTCGGCAACCACGGCATAACCATGGTTCTCGACTGGTCATGTAGGTTCGCCCGGTGACAAGGTCTGTTGCCGGCTGGTTGACCCCGCGATGCCCGTATTTCAACTTTTCGGTCTTTCCGCCGAGCGCCAGCGCCAGAAGTTGATGCCCCAGGCAAATGCCGAAGATCGGTACCCTGCCCGCAAGCTCCGCCAGCACGGCAATTTCCTCTTTGTTGTCGGCGGGGTCGCCGGGACCGTTGGAGAGCAGGACGCCGTCCGGCGCAAGGGAGAGAATCTCTTTTGCCGTGGCGGTGTGGGGGAGTACCCGCACGGCACAGCCGCGCGACCAGCTCCCGGACGATGTTCTGCTTGGTGCCGTAGTCCAGCAGGACCACGCGGCACAAAGGGGTCTCCGGGAGACGGTGTAGGGCTCCCTGCAGGAGACCTCCGCCACGGCATTGCGCACCCGGTATGCCGCGATGTCGGCAAAGATTCACATCCATCGTGTCGGAGATCATGGCGTTCATCACGCCCTTTTCCCGTATTTTTTGGTAATTGCCCGCGTGTCCACCCCGCAGATGCCGGGGATGCCGGCTTCTTTCAGGTAAGCATCAACGTCATTTCACAGCGGAAGTTGGAGGGGTGTTCGCACCATTCCCGCACCACGTATCCGCGCGCGGCGCTTTTGCCCTCAAAATCTTCGGGGATGATGCCGTAATTGCCGATCAGCGGAAAGGTCTGCAGAATGATCTGTCCCGCGTAGCTGGGGTCGGTCAGGGTTTCCACGTATCCGCCCATGCCGGTGGTGAACACCAGCTCTCCCACTGTGGCGTGCGCGGCGCCGAATGCCTCCCCCTCGATCACCTCGCCGTCGGCAAAGACCGGTACCGTTTCATACTTCCCCGGCGCCCCCCGATCATGGCGGCAAGCACGGCTTTGATGGTGTGCATCCGGTTTTCCGCCTCCTCAAACACGACCGACTGCGGGCTCTCGAATACCCCGTTGCTCACTTCCATGGCATCCCTGCTGAACTTTTCGCATTTCTCCCTGCCGATTGCCGTGTTTTTGTCGTGATACGCGGGCAGGCAGTGCATGAAAATCGCGTCCGGCGCGGCGTGCTTCATCAGCGCTTCGTTCACCTGATACGGGAGAGCGCCGCAATGCGTTCCGCCCAGACCGCATCCGCTTCACCCATGGAAACCCATACGTCGGTATAGATTACCTGTGCGTCCCGGGCGGCTTCGGCGGGATCTTCACAGAAGCGCAGAGTGGCGCCGGTCTCCCGGGCAATTTTTTCGCACGCGGCAATCAGCGAGGGATCCGGGAAGTATCCCTTCGGCGCGCCAGCCGTAAAGTGCAGTCCCATCTTGGCACAGCCCACCATCAGGGAGTTGCCCATGTTGAAGCGGGCATCGCCCATGTAGGTGAAGCGGATATCCTTCAGCCTGCCGAAATGCTCGCGGACGGTGAGAAAATCCGCCAGAATCTGCGTCGGGTGGAATTCATCGGTCAGCCCGTTGAACACCGGAACGGAGGCATACTTTGCAAGCTCCTCCACAATGCTCTGCCCGAACCCGCGGTACTCGATGCCGTCAAACATCCCCGACAGTACGCGGGCGGTGTCCGCGATGCTTTCCTTTTTACCTATCTGCGATCCGGTCGGATCCAGATAGGTGACACCCATGCCGAGATCCCTTGCAGCCACCTCAAAGGCACAGCGCGTGCGGGTGCTGGTTTTCTCAAAAATCAGGGCAAGATTTTTTCCCCTCGCACAGGCGATGCACCACGCCGTTTTTCTTTTTCGCCTTCAGGATCTGCCGAAAAGATCCAGCAATGCCCCGATTTCCGCCGGGGTAAAGTCCAGCAGCTTCAGAAAATCCCTGCCTTTGAATGTGTTCATATGCCCTCCTGTCCGCCGGAGCAGACCTCTTTCCAGAATATGCACCGCCCGTTCCAGCAGCGGCATCGGGATGTTCAGCGCGGGCAGCAGCCGCACCTTTTCCTTGGCGCTGATGACCAGAACGCCCCTTTCCATGCACGCCCGATTACGTCTGCCGCCGGGCGCTCGGTCTCCACACGAGCATCAGTCCGAGCCCGGTTACGGAGCGCACGCCGGGGCACCGGTCAGCTCGCCTACGATATATGCGGAGCGTTCCCGCACCCCGGCAAGCGTTTCCTCGTTCAGGCGGGAAAGAATGGAAACGGCACCGGCACAGCACACCGGGTTCCCCAAAGGTGGAGCCGTGCGTGCCCGGCGTCAGCACGTCCTTACCCGTTCCCCCAGCACCGTAGCGCCGATCGGAAGCCCGCCGCCCAGTCCCTTGGCGGTGGTGAAAATATCCGGCTGAATGCCGTAATTCATGTATCCGTAAAGCATTCCGCTTCTGCCGTTTCCGATCTGTACCTCATCGCAGATCAGAAGCACATCGCGCGCGCAAAGCAGGGCGGCAAGCTCTTTGACAAAGGTCGATCCAGTGGAATCACACCGCCCTCGCCCTGCACGATCTCAATCATCACGGCGGCGGTCGGGTAAGTGTCAAGCAGCTTTTGTACACCCGCAAGGTCGCCCGCCGGTACATGGTGAAATCCTGCGGTCAGCGGGGTGAAATCCCGGTGAAAACCGCCTGGCCGGTTGCCGCAAGCGTGGTGATCGTCCGCCCGTGGAAGCTGTTTTCCAGCGTGATGATGTGATAATGCTCTTTCCCTTTTTTCTCCTGCGCGTACTTGCGCGCCACCTTGATGGCGCACTCGTTGGCTTCCGCTCCGGAATTGGAAAAAGACTCTGCTCATGCCGGTCTTTTCGCAGAGCATGGAAGCAAGCACGGCGCACGGCTCGGAGTAATACAGGTTGGAGGTGTGCTGCAGGGTGCCGAGCTGCGCGGTGACAGCCGCCTGCCAGACATCGTCCGCATAGCCGAAGGTGTTCACCGCAATACCGGAGGAGAGGTCGATATATTCCTTTTCGTTTTCGTCATAAACCAGGGATCCCTTCCCGTGCCTGAGCACCGCAGGGAAGCGGCGGTAGGTGCCGGCGATATACTGCCTGTCCAGCGCTTGGATATCCGGTTGCATTACAGTTCTCCTTCCGACCGTAGGGTGGGGAGCCCTTCCGTAAACATGGTCCCGATGCCCTCATTGGTCAGCATTTCGATCGAGAATCGCGTGCGGGATGCGTCCGTCGATGATGAACACGCGGTTGACTCCCCAGCGGATGGCATTGATACAGCACTCCACCTTTGGGGATCATGCCACCGCTGATGGTTCCGTCGGCAATCAGCCCCGGCGCGTCTGCCGTGCGGATCACGGGAATCAGCGTGGCAGGGTCGTTCCTGTCGCGCAGGATGCCTGCGATGTCGGTCACGGAGATCAGGCTTTCCGCCCGCAACTCACCCGCGATCTTTTGCCGCCGCAGTGTCGGCGTTGATGTTGTAAACGTTTCCCTCGCGGTCACACCCGACGGTGGAAACCACGGGAATGTATCCTGTCGATGACGTCCAGAATCGGGGCAACGTTGACCTTTGTGATTTCTCCCACGAATCCCGAGACGCGTTTCATCCGACCTTTGCCTCAATCATGCCGTCCGTCCATGCGGACAGCCCGATGGCGTTTCCGCCCTTGTTTTCGATCCGTGCGACAAGGCTTTTGTTGACCTTTCCCGCAAGAACCATCTGTCCACGGTGTCCGCGGTTTCCCGGTCTGTGACGCGCAGTCCGTCTACGAATACGCTTTCTTTTCCGATCTTTTTCAGCATATCGGTGATTTCGGGTCCGCCGCCGTGCACCAGCACCACCCGGACGCCGATCAGGGAGAGCAGAACGATATCCATCATGACCGAATCCTTCAGATCCTCGTTGATCATGGCGTTGCCGCCGTATTTGATGACAACGATCTTTCCGGTGTACTCCTGAATTACGGCGCAGGCGTGTACAGAACACTCCGCCCGTTTCGCGTTGGTAATATCCATTTTTTCTCCGTATTATGTTCGGTAGTCACCGTTGATTTTTACATAATCATAGGTCAGGTCGCATCCCCACGCGGTGGAGGCGGTACTGCCGGCGTTCAGTTCTACCAGTTTCGATTTCGCTCTCCGAAAGGATGCTCTTGGCTTGCTCTTCGGAAAAAGGGATTCCGGCGCCGTTTTGGCACACCGCAACGGTTCCGGCAGGGGAGCGGAAGGCGACATCAATCTTCGTGAAGTCCACATCGGCACCGCTGTATCCGATGGCGCACAGCACGCGTCCCCCAGTTGGCATCCGCGCCGAACATGGCTGCTTTGGTCGGGAGGAGATCACGCTTTTGGCGACGGTTTTGGCAATCTCATGGGTTGCGGCGCCCGTGACCTTGCATTCAGGAGCTTGGTGGCACCCTCGCCGTCCCCGGCAATGCGGCGGCAGAGGTAAACGGTCACCGTGTTGAGCGCCTGCATGAAGGCATCAAAGTCCGCCCCCGGTGCGGTGATTTCCGCGTTGCCCGCCATTCCGTTTGCAAGAAGCGTGACCATATCGTTGGTGGAAGTATCTCCGTCCACGCTGACCATGTTGAACGTTTCCGACACATCGCCGGAGAGCGCCTGCTGCAGCATTTTTGCGCTGATTGCACAGTCCGTCGTCAGAAAAGACCAGCATGGTTGCCATATTGGGGTGGATCATTCCGGAGCCTTTTTGCAATCCCGCCGAGGTGGCAGGTCGCGCCGCCGATCTGAAATTCCACGGCGATCTCTTTGCGCTTGGTATCCGTGGTCATGATGCCCTGTGCCGCGGATGCGGAATCCTTGCCGAGCGACGCGACCAACTGGGGGATGCCGGCGGCAATCGGCGCAATGTCAAGCGGCTGACCGATGACGCCGGTGGAGGCAACCACCACATCGTCGGCGGAAACGCCGAGCTTGTCAGCCAGCAGGGAACACATCTCCTCCGCAATCTCCACGCCGGCGTGGCAGCCGGGGCACGGCGATGCGCTTGGCGGTACGGATCGCGGCCTCGCGCTCGGCGACAGCTCCAGGAAGCCATTACGTCCAGCGAGGGGCCGTGCGGTGCCGCGGTCGAGGTGTCAGCACGACCGTGTCCGGTTCTCGACCAGATCTGCCGCCGTGATCGCCGCCGCGTCGCTTGGCACAAAACGCGATGTCCGCGCGGTTGATGAGCTCGCGCTGGGCTTTAATGTCGTGGTGCAGCTCGGGCGGCAGGGTCAGCAGGTCAATATCTTCGCGCTGGGCCAGCCGGTCGTAAATGCGCAGGCCGGCCGTGCCAGAACTGCCGTCGATGAAAATGGTCGTTTTTTCGTTATATCGTCCCTCACAAGCGGATAAAAATCCATTTATATAAGGTTAATATACTACCACGCGAATAAATATGCAAGGCATTCATGAAAATTCACTGCGATTTGTAGATTTGAAAAACACGCCCAGCGAGAAAATGCCTGCAGCATGCGCATACCTGACCACGCAGGGAATTGGGACATTTGCCGGACGACGAGGGCAAAAACCGCCGCCCGGCCATTTTACAAATGGATGAGCGGCGGATATATGCATTAAATCTGGAATTCTTTGCTGTATTCGGGTAGTATTCGTCAAAGCGGTGCGAGATGCATGGCCATGACGCTGTTATTCATATTCGTGGGTGTCGAACGAGTCGGACTCGAGCTCGATCATGGCGACGGCGATGTTCGAGCAGTGGTCGGACACGCGCTCGCAGTTGGTGAGCAGGTCGGGTTGAACGCGAAGCCGTGGTTGAGCGATGCACTCGCCGGTCTGCAGGCGGTCGATGTGGTGCGAAGCTCATCTCGTCGCGAGGTTGTCGATGGCTCCTCGAGCGGCTCGACGCGGCAGAGCCGCAGCGGCGACGTCGTTGTCGAGAAGAGCGTTGATCGTAATCCGAGGATGCGCGTCACGGCCGCGAGCGACCTTGAGCTCGCGCGCCGGTGGGCAGGCAGTCTTTCTTCGTGTAGAGCTCCTGCGCCGTCTCGCCGATGTTGAGCAGTGGTCGCTGATGTGCGCTCGGAGTCGCTGATCGTGTGCAGGTAGCTCACGTCGGCCGTCTGGCGCGGCGTGAGCTCCTTGCTCGTGATTTTTTGATGAGGTAGGTGCCGAAACTTGTCTCGTAGTGGTCGATGGCTTCCTCGTTTTCCTGCAGGGCGGCGAACTGCTCGTCGCTGAATTTATCCAGCAGGGAGAAGGCGGACAGGATATTGTCCTGCGCGCCTGACGGGCCATGGAGTCGATGGCCAGGCGGCTCTGCTCGATGGCCAGCGCCGGGTGCGCGAAAGCGCTCCTCGAGCCAGTCGATGTCGGCGAAGCGCGCCAGTGGACGCACTTGTCCAGGAACAGGATCGTGACGAAGCTTTTCGAGCAGAGATCTCATCGGCGTGCCGAGCTATGAGGAGAGTCCTGTGGCGTTGGATATGCCGGAGGATGTTAGGGGAGTGCTATCAGGCTGGTAGAATGTTCTCAGAAGGTTTGAAAAATGATCGAAAAGAAGCGCGCAGAAGATTCTCTCGGCTATCTCAACCTGCTGACAGTCTGCGGACCAGCCATACGATCCTTCGGAGGTCATTCATCCGGCCACAGGAATGCCGATCGTAACGCCAAAAGCTGCAGAACTTCTCACGCATTCCCTAAAGAGGAAAAGTGCTGGGCTTGTGCGGCAGAAGACGGCGAACAGTGACGCGTGCTGATCTACACCAGCTGGACGCGCACGGATTCGCAGCAAAGCTATTAAAGCTGTTGCAGGAAAACGGCTACCGCACGGAGATCCTCGCGCCCGCAGATCGCCACGGAGAAACGCGAGGTGGGTGGATAAGCGGGTCAAAAAACGGCCTGCAGGTCCTCATCACAAATCCCTCGCTGTGTGGAGACCGGTCTCGACCTCAATGCCTTCACCACCATCATCTTCTACTCGATGGGCTACAACCTCTTTATACTGGGCAGGCGTC
>VOFG01001417.1_pt1 | contig 22000 bp, 26 predicted proteins | sample 5384171 | NCBI WGS metagenome assembly VOFG01 (sample SAMN12384726, study PRJNA508395) | human gut metagenome | isolation source: healthy gut F | host: Homo sapiens | reverse complement strand
CCACTGGTCGTATGCTTCCACCCGGTGTTCTTGTCGTTCAGCGGACGGCTGGATGCAGTCCCTCCTGATCTTTCCGCTACTTCTGGCGCTGGAGTGTTTCACTCTGAACCTTTGGCGTCTCTTTGAACAGACAGACGAAGACCATCAGGCCGCCGGCGAGCATCCCGGCCAGCGCGCCCCTGCCAGTTGCAGCGCTTCCAGAACAGCGCGCAGAGGACGACCGCGCCGAACGCGCCGCCGAAACCGGCCCACGCGAAGCTGACGATGCCGAAGACGCTGGAATCCGGGTCGCGGGCCAGCACCACGCCCACCACGCTGACACGCAGATGATGGTCAGGCGGGCGGCGAAGAGGCTCTGCTTCTCGCTGAGCTTGAGGTGGGCGAACTCCTGCAGGATGTTCTGTCATGGAATCGCAGCGACAGGAACTGCGGCACCGTGATGGCGTCCAGATTGGCCGAGTACCGCCGCAGCCGCCGGGCCACGATCAGCCAGTTCAGCCATGTGCCCACCGCAAGGCCGATGGCCGTCCAGCCGGGCGAGGCGATGCCGGTCAGGTACGCGAGGCCGGGCATTCCCATCAGCAGCCAGCTGGACATATCGCTGGCTTCGGCGCTCATGGCCGTGACCAGCGGGCCCATCTTGCGGCCGCCAAGGTAGAAGTCGGTGTTCGGACAAAAAATCCGCAAAACGACAACAAAACGCCCGGTTCCTGCACGGTACCGGGCGTTTTGTTCTATGGAGAAATGATAATGATGAAGGAGAAACGCACTGTTTAGTTCTTCTCGGCCTCGCCTTCGGGGAAGATGATCTTATTGACGAAGAAGAAGATGATCATCGAGATGCCGCCGTTGAGCACGGTGGTGCCGATGTTGTAGATGAAGTCGGGCACCAGCAGACCGGCCACCGCCACCCAGATGCAGTTGATGGAGTTGACGATGCAGGTGATGAGACAGAAGGCCAGCACATACCATGCGATCTGCTTGCCGAGGTTGCCCTTGCTGCGGAAGACGAAGCTGCGCTGGATCGGGAAGTTGATGCACTCGCCGATGATCATAGCGATCATGTAAGCGCAGAAGTAGGGCAGACCGCCGTGAGCGGCGTCATAGCCGAGGATGTTCCACTTGAAGGTCTCGCCGAACAGGGTGATGTCGATGCCCGGCCAGCCGAAGTCCACCACCGGCAGACTCTTGAACGCTGCGGGCAGAAACTGCAGCAGCAGATACTTGAACACGGTGATGAGGTTAGACACGATAACGAACAGTCCGCCCTCCCGCACCCATTTGGCAGCCGCCGGGTGCTTGGCGGCAAAATGATTCCAGAAGTTCATACTTACTTCCCTTTCAGCTGTTTTTCAGGCGGTTTTCCATCTGCGCGTTGAGGACGATGTTCTTCACGGCCTCCACGATGACCCGCAGCAGGCCGATGATCCAGAAGCCCTTTGCTTCCATCACGATGCCGTCCACCATGCCCATGCTGATGGCACCGTTGGTCATCTTGGCCAAGGCACGCAGCGGCATATTGTACTGGAACAGGATGTTCAGATCCGGCTTGCCGCGCTGAATGCTCTGCCGCAGCAGCCGCCCCAGCACCGCCGCAACGATCCAGCCCAGCGGGCTGCGGCCGTGGCCCAGCTCGCCCAGCGTCATATTGCGGTCGATCTTGATCTTATCCTCCGGGATGGGGCGGCCCAGCAGGGCGGCAAACTCCTCATCGGAGACCTGCGTGACCTCGCCGGTCAGGTAGTGGGGCAGCTCGACGCTCTGGTAGGGGTTCAGGGCCCCGGTGCCTGGCACCGTGACCTCGCCGGTCAGGCAGATGTCATCGCTGGAAGCGCCCACACGGATCAGGTACTTGCCGCCCTCGACCTCCCAGCCATCGGTGGCGATATTCCAATAACGGAACGCCTTATCGTCCAGCGGGATGGTGACGGTCTTGCTCTCGCCAGCCTCCAGCCAGACCTTTGCAAACCCCTTCAGCTCCTGTGCGGGCGGAAGATCCTAGCGTCGGGCTTGGCCACGTAGAGCTGCACGATCTCGGCACCGGCGCACCTGCCGGTGTTGGTCACGGTCAGGGTCACGCCGTCGGCAGCGGCTTTGAGGCCGCTGTAGGCGAAGGTGGTGTAGCTCAGGCCGTAGCCGAAGGGAAAGGCCACAGGCTTGCCCGCCGTCTCAAAGTAGCGGTAGCCCACATACAGGCCCTCGCGGTACTGCACGGTGCGGCCCTCGCCCGCGAAGTGATCCTTCACGGGGGAATCGTCGTAGCTGTTCACCCACGTTTCGGCCAGCTTGCCGCTGGGGCAGACCGCGCCGGTGAGCACGTCCACCAGAGCGCCCGCGCCCGCCTGACCGCCGAGGCAGCCGTAGACCAGCGCCTTGCAGTCCCGCAGCCACTCCGTTTCCAGAGAAGAACCCGCGCTGAGCAGGACGATGACGTTCGGGTTGACGGCTGCAACGGCTGCCAGCAGGTCCAGTTGGCTCTGCGCCAGCTTCATGTTGGAGCGGTCGATGCCCTCGCTTTCCTTGATCTCGTCCAGACCCATGCAGAGCAGAACGACGTTGGCGTTCTGCGCCAGCGCCACGGCTTCCTGCTTCAGGGTGTCGTTTGCCTTGCCCTGCCGCTCAAAGCCCTGCGCATAACCCGCGCTCACAAGGCCGCTCTCGGCCAGACAGTCGAGGAAGGAATCCACCTTGATGGAGTTGACGGCACTGGAACCGGCTCCCTGATACCGGGGCGTCTTGGCGAAGTCGCCGATGACGGCCACCTTCTCGCCCGCTTTCAGGGGCAGGATACCGCCCTCATTCTTGAGCAGAACGATGCTCTCCCCCCGCCGCGCGGCGGGCCAGCGCATGATGGGCGTCGGCGTCAAAGGTGCGGGGGCCGCTTCGACGGCGGCCTTGGTGTCCAGCACCAGCTCCAGCAGCTCGTCCAGCCGGGCGTCCACGTCCGCTTCCGAAATTTTGCCGCTTTCCACGGCCTTCATCAGCTCCCGGACGGAGTCGTCGCCGGGGAAGGGCATCTCCAGCGTGGAGCCGTTCTTCACGCCGAGGGCGTGGTCGTTGGAGCCGCCCCAGTCGGTGACGACGGCGCCCTCGAAGCCCCAGTCCTTCCGGTAGGAGGACATGATGGTCTTCGGCTTTGCCTCTTTGACCACGATCTCAAAGCCGGTGAGGTAGATCTCCCGCAGGGTGCGCTCGTCCACGATGGAGTCGCTGGCCATCCGGCGCAGCTCCTGACTGTTCACCGCGAAGTGCTTGGGGCAGGCCGCGATGCCGTTCTTCTGGATGCCGCGGACATAGCCCGCCGCCATTTTACCGGCCAGATAGGGGTCCTCAGAGAAATACTCGAAGTTGCGGCCGCACAGCGGGCTGCGCTTGATGTTCAGGCCGGGGCCCAGCAGGACCGAAACTTCCTGCGCGGCGGCTTCCTCGCCCATGGCCTCGCCGACGGCCTCGCCCAAGGCGGGGTCCCAGCTGTTTGCCACGGTGGCGGACGTCGGGAAGCAGGTTGCGGGCACGCTGGGGTTCAGGCCCAGATGGTCCGCCGCGCCCGCCTGTTTGCGCACGCCGTTGGGGCCGTCCGACAGGGTGATGGAGGGGACGTTTTTGCCCGGCAGCGCGCGGGTGTCGAACACCGTCCCGCCGGAAAGCAGGGCGCATTTCTGTTCCAGATCCAGTGTTTGAATGATGTCTGCGTGTTTCATCGCATTTTCCTCTTTGTTTCCTGAGCAGGGCAAAGGCCCGCTGTTTTTGCGCAGCGGGCCTTTGCCGTTGGTTCAGTTCAGGTGCTGCATCGGTTCAGAACCCAGAGTGCGCATCAGGCGTTCTCGGTTTCCTCTTCCTTGCGCTTTTTGTAGCCCTTGATGGCAGTGTACTCCAGACCAACGATGAGCAGTGCGACGACGACGTCTGCACCGATCAGGACGATCTTCCACTTTGCCATACCGGGGTTCAGGTTCTCCTCATCGTAAGCGCGGCTGTTGACCACGGTGTAGAGGATGTTCTTGGAAGCCTCGCGCAGAGCCTGCTTGCTGCTGTTGGTCAGCACGGTAACGGTATTGAAATCGTTGCCGGTGGTGCAGAGCATCAGGTCGCTGCCGTTGCGGACGCCCTGATCTGCGGTCATGTAGCCGTAGACGCCGAAGTAGTCGGTCTCGACGAAGCCGAGGAAGCCCCACTCGCCGCGCAGGACGTTCTTCAGCAGCTCAGAGCAGCCGCCAGCCCAGCAGTTGCCAATGTAGTTGAAGGAGGACATGACTGCGTGGCAGTCCGCATCCTTGACCGAGATCTCGAAGGGCTTGAGGTAGATCTCACGGATGGCCTGTTCGTTGGACCAAGTAGCCACCATGGAAGTACGGTTGCCTTCCTGATCGTTCAGGGCGAAGTGCTTCATGTAAGCGTAGACGCCGTGTTCCTGAGCGCCCTTGATGGCGTTGGAAGCCATGACGCCGGACAGGACGCCGTCCTCAGAGTAATACTCGAAGTTACGGCCAGCGAATGCAGTGCGGTGGATGTTCATAGCGGGGCCGTACCAGCCGGAGGTGTCCATCTCATTGGCCATCTCGCCGATGCTGTCGCCGAAGGAGTAAGCCAGCTCCTTGCTCCAAGTCATGCCGATGAGGGTAGCAGCCGGGAAACCGACAGAACCGACGCCGGTGAAGTTGTTGTTGATGGAAGCAGGGCCGTCGCAGTCATTGGTACGGACCTTCTCGATGCTGGTAACGGCAGCGGTCTGGTAGCCGCCAAAGCCGATGAGCTGCTGCATATCCTCAACGGTCATCTGATCCAGCAGGTCATCCCACTTGGGGTCGTTGTAATCCACGCCGCGCAGGTCAACCAGCTTCAGGCCGTTCTTTGCGCCGGTGGTGATGTCCTCAGCATTTGCGTCGTCGTCAGCCTCATAGCCAGACTCGGTGTAGCTGTGCGCGTTGTAGAACACAGCCTTGTCCGCATCGGACATCTCATAGTTTGCGGGAGCAGCGGTAGCCTCGGCATAGTTTGCGAAGCCGTCGGCACGGGACAGATAGGTGATGTCGCCTTCTGCGAAATCGAACTCGGTGGTAGCGGCCACAGCGTCGCTGCTGCGCTTGTTGGACTCGTTGTAAACGATGTCGGATGCGACGGTGTAGGTCTTGGAATCAGCCACATTGTGGGAATCGTTGTTGGCGCTGATGATATAGTCGCCAGCTTCCAGCACATAGCAGCCGTTGGTCTGGTAATCATAGGAAGCCAGATCCTCCACCGGGATGGAGAACTCCATGGTCTGAGACTCGCCGGGGGCCAGCTCATTGGTCTTGGCGAAGTCCAGCAGATTTGCAGAGGCCTTCTCGATGCCGCCATTGGTGTACGGAGGATTGCTGTAGATCTCCACAACATCCTTACCGGCAGCAGAACCGGTGTTGGTAACGGTGACGGTGAAGTTCAGGTTGGTGCCGTCGGAGGTGATGCTGCTCATTTCCTTGGTGAAGGAAGTGTAGCTCAGGCCATAGCCGAAGGGGAACACGACTTCATCGTCGTAGTTGATCAGGCCTTCGTCCGCAGCAGTCTCATAGAACTGTAGCCGACGTAGATGCCTTCCACGTAGTTGACGAAGGAAGGAGTGGTGCCTTCCGGGTCAAAGAAGCTTGCATCCGAGTTCAGATCCTCGGTGTTGGTGTACTTGAAGTCGCCGAAGTTGTTCCACCAAGGAGCAGCGGTCAGATCCGAAACATAGGTATCCGCGGTACGGCCAGAGGGGTTGACCTCGCCGGAAACGACCTTGCCGAAGCCCTCAAAGCCGGACTGACCGGTGCCGGGGCAGAGCAGAACGCCCTTGATCTGAGGATAATCCTTCAGGAAGTCCATCTGGAAAGCGTTTGCGCCGTTGTAGACCAGAATGACGTTGTCGAAGTTGGAAGTGACCAGATCGAGCAGATCCTCTTCGCGGTTGGACAGCTGCAGGAAGTGGTCGCCCTTATCCCAGTCGTTGCCCTCGTTCAGGGAATCGTCGTAAGTACCATTGTAGTAAGCGGTGCCGCGCTCAGAGCCGTAAGCCTGTGCCACGCGGCGGATCCAGCTGCCGTCCACGACGGAAGCCATATCGGTGGGCAGGTCAGCGCCCTCGCCGCCGACGCGGGTGATGACGACCATGGCGGTGTCAGAGAATGCCTTGGCGTTCTCCATCATCTCATCGGTGTACAGATTGACATTGGGTTCGGGCAGGGTCCAGTCCTGCTCCACCATGCCAACGCTGGGGCGGTCCGCCTTGTAATCGGTGTAGAACTTGCTCAGTTCCTCGTTGGTCTCGATGCCCGCATCGTGCAGGCCGGTCAGCAGATCGGTGACGGGATAGGCGTCGTTCAGTGCGCCGGAGCCGGTGCCGCCATAGCAGGGGTTGGTGGAAGACCAGCCGAAGACGTTCAGCTTGGAGCCAGAAGCCACCGGCAGAACATTGTCCTCGTCCTTTGCCAGAACGACGCCCTCTGCGGTGATCTCATTGACCAGCTGAGTCGCCTTTGCAGAGGTCTCCTCGCTGATGGTGCCGCTGCCGGAAACGAGGTCCAGCATGGTGGACATGGGGCCGGTGCAGATCAGGTTGATAACGATGGTCAGCGCCAGCAGAATGGCAAGGCCAGACTGTGCACGGATCATCTTCTTTTTTGCTTTGGGCAGCTTCCGCACCGCAACCATCACAATGATCGCCAGAGCGAGAACTACGCCAAACGCGATGAGGTAGCTGCGAACGTTCGTCAGAACCTGCATCACGTCATCCAAATTGATGGACAGCATAATGTTTCTCCTCCTTCTTTTCGGGTTGATAAACGGATGGCGGAGCGCACAACTCCGCCGAACTGATCTATAGGATAACAAATCCACACAGAAATTTTTCAATTTCTTCATAATCTGTCGTTTTGGAAGCATAATCTGTCAAAAGTTTCAAATCGGTTTCAATTTCTATTGTGCTAATATACAAAAGAAAAGGAGGGGGAGCATTTGTGCAATTTGCAAAATGCTCCCTCTCGTTTATGCTTTTTTCGGCAGCGGCAGCAGTATCCGCACCGTGAACCACCGGTTCTCCCAGTGGACGGTCATGCTGCCGCCGTGCTGCTGGGCCAGCGCACGGAGGCTTTTCAGGTCGTAGCCGCCGTGGGCGTTGTGGACGGGCAGACCGTCCGGGCCCAGTTCTACGGGTTCAGCGCAGTAATTTTCAAACCGGAACATGACAAAGCCGTTCTGGACATAGACCGCCGTTCGGATGAGCCGCTTTTCGGGGTCCGGCTCAGCGGCGCAGCTCTCAATGGCGTTGTCCAGCGCGGTGCCCACGATGGTGCAGATCTCCCGCGTGGTCAGGAAATTCAGCGCCCGGCCGTCGGCTACGCTGGTCATCTGGATGTGTTTTTCCTGACAGTCCATGCTCTTGGCCGTCAGCAGGGTGTCCAATACCGGGTTGCCAGTCTTGTTCTCGGCCTCATATTGCAGGATGCCCGACTCCATCCGAGCCAAGGCCGCGTCCTGCTTGGCGCGGTCCCGCTCGGCGCGGATGTCCGCGATCTGGATCTTCAGCTCGTGATAGCGGCTGTTGATGAGCCGGATGCCCTCCTTGCTCCGCTTGTACTGCTCGTACTGGCGGTGGAGCACGCTGTCCAGCGCGGTCAGCTCCTTGTGCAGGGCCGCTTCCCGCAGCTGGTCCTGCTGGACCGTCAAGATCAGCACGCCGCAGATATCCACCAGCGTGCGAATATAGTACAGCATCATCGTGACCTTGCCGTTGCCCAAAAACAGCAGGTTGCTCACCGCAAAGACGGTCCCGGCCATGACCACCGCCACCAGCGCCGCTTTGTTGCTGATGTCCAGATGTCCGCTGGGCTGGGGGCGGCTGGTCTCCAGCCAGTACATCTCCCCATACACCGCACCGTACACGACCACCAACAGCAGCAGTGCCAGCGGGTCACCGCCCCTGCGGTGCGGGAAGACCCAGCAGTGGAGCTGCCACTCCACGCTGGCGGCCAGCTCGGCCAGCATAAAGGCCCGCGCCGTAATATACAGCGCTTCCAGCCAGTTCACGCACCGGGTGCCCCAAAGGTAGATGTAGAGCAGACTCACCGCACAGAGCATACAGGGGATCCACCACATCAGCGGCACAAAGCCGGTGCATTCCAGAAAAGCCCCCAGCACGATCACCCAGACCACGGTGATCGCCCCTGTGGCAGTCTTTCCGCACCGCAGCGGCAGACGGTCGGCGTACAGGCAGACGGCCAGCACCTCCGCCAGCGCCGTATAAAGGCGCGGGATATTGGGCAGCTCGATCATAAGCCGTCACCCCCGATGTAGTCGGTCAGCGCCGCAAGGAAGCTCTTCCGCTTGGGGCGGCTGACCTGCAGCTCATAGGGCCCAACCTGCACCGTGTTCTGCTGCACGGCCTGTACCTGCGCCAGATTGACAAGGTAGCCGCTGTTGCAGCGGGCAAAGGGGCGGTCGGCCAGCTTTTCTTCCAGTGCCTTCAGCGCGCCGGGGGCCGCAAAATCGCCCTCTTCGGTGTAAAAACGCACCCGGTGGCCCTCGCTTTCTATATAGTAAATGCGGGAGGTGTCCAGCCGCCGCAGACCCCCATCCACCGGCACAGCCAGATAGTGCCGGGTACGGCGGCGCAGCTGCTCCTCCGCCTTTTGAAGCTGCTGGGAAAACGCAAAATAGGGCACCGGCTTCAGCACGTAGTCCAGTGCCCCCACCGCATAGCCCTTGATGGCATACTGCGCCATGTTGGTGATGAAAACGATCATCACGTCTGAATCCAGCGCCCGGATGCGCTGGGCCGTTTCCATGCCGTCCAGATGCTTCATCTCCACATCCAGCAGGATGAGATCGAAAACCGGGCGGTACCCTCCAAGATCTCCACCCCGTCCGAAAATGTTCTTACTTCAAAGGTCGTGCCGTATTGCCGGGTGTAGCGCTGCACATAGCCCAGCAGCTGCTCCCGCACCGCCTCTTCGTCCTCCACGATGGCCACTCGGATCACGCCCCGCACCTCCCCTGTTTTCCATGTTCGGCAGAAATCCAGTTTTATTATACAAAATCGCAAGGCTTTTCAATCACTCCGTTTTTTCTTGACACTGCGTGCAAAATCTGCTACGCTTGACCTCCAAGAAAATGAAAGGGAATCTGCCATGATGTACACGCTGCACTACGATTCCCCGCTGGGCGGCATCCTGCTGGCCGCTGACGAGATCGGCCTGACCGGCCTCTGGTTCGATGGCGAAAAATATTTCGCCGATACGCTGGACCCGGAGCATAAGGCGCAGGAAACGCCCATCCTCCGCGAAGCAAAGCGCTGGCTGGATGTTTATTTCGGCGGGCAGGAGCCGGACTTCACCCCGCCCCTCCACCCCATTGGTTCCCCCTTCCGACAGGAAGTCTGGGCGCTGCTGCTCCAGATTCCCTACGGCCAGACCACGACCTACGGCGCGCTGGCAAAGCAGCTGGCGGCGATGCACGGTCTTCCCGGATGTCGGCACAGGCCGTGGGTGGGGCGGTCGGGCACAACGAGGTCTCCATCATCATCCCCTGCCACCGGGTGGTAGGCGCCGGCGGCAGTCTCACCGGCTACGCCGGGGGAATCGGCAAAAAGGTGAAGCTGCTGACGCTGGAAAAAATCCGCATGGAGCACCTCTTTCCGCCAATCAATTACTCTCTTACTCCATCCACCAGATGAAAGTAATCATAGTACGGTGTTGTATAGGTTTCATACCGCCCCACCACGGTAATGGGTGTGCCTTCTTCCGGGTAATCGCCATCGGTCAGCACGAACTCCACTCCCTGCTGGCAGCAGGCAAGCGCATCGTAGATGACACAGGAGTGATACAGCTCACCTGTCTGCTCATCTATGTACTCCTGATATTCGCCCGTCATACGAACAATTTTATTGGTGTAGTTCTCCGGGGTAACGAGCATATTGTAAACTTCTGCGTTCACAACCGTATCACTGAGTAAGGTCAGGTCAATCTCTGCATTCATCCCGGCGTGAATATCGCTTGCATCAGCAGTGCTGCTTTCCGGGAGCTGCATAGAATGTTCCGGGCGGGCGCAGTAGCAGCATTGGAGGATGCGGGCTCCGGCAGGACCGTCACCACAGAAGATGCTGTTTCAGATTTTGCACCGCAGGCGGTCAACGCAGCGGCGAACCCCAACAGCAGAAGCCCTTTCAAGAATCGTTTCATGATGCCCTCCCCAGCAGTTTTCCGGCCAGACAGCACAAACCAAACGCCGCCATGTCAACCGCAACAATGGTCGAGCCAACCGGCGTTCCGGCTAGGATGGAAGCCACGATGCCCACAAAGGCACAGCTCACGGACAGTACCGCCGAGCAGATGGTGACGGCGCAGAAATTCTTGCACAGGCGCATGGCCGAAAGAGCCGGAAAAATCACCAGTGCAGAAATCAGCAGCGAGCCGACAAGGTTCATGGCCAGCACAATGATGACGGCAATGACAATGGCGATCAGCAGATTGTATCCGTTCGCATTGGTTCCGACCGCCTTTGCAAAGGTTTCGTCAAAGGTGACAGCGAATATCTTATTATAGAACAACACAAACACCAGAACCACAACGATGGACAGCCCGATGCAGAGCCAGACCTCTGATTTTGTCAGGGTCAGAATCGAGGTAGAGCCGAACAAGGTGCTGCACACATCGCCGGACAGGTTTGCCGAGGTCGAGAACAGATTCATCAGCAGATAGCCCATTGCAAGCGCGCCAACGGACACCATCGCAATGGCAGCATCGCCTTTGATCTGGGTGTTCTGCCCGGTGTGCAGCAGCAGGACTGCACAGGCCACAGTCACGGCCAGCGTCAGCGGCATCTGGTCGGACATTCCCAATACGGTCGCAACGGCCATGCCGCCGAACGCCACATGAGAAAGGCCATCTCCGATAAAGGAGAACCGCTTCAGCACCAGCGTCACGCCCAGCAGCGAAGAACACAGGGCAATCAGAACGCCCACGATGAGCGCATAGCGGACAAAAGGATAGTTCCAGTAAAAGGCCAGCTTTTCCAACACGTTCATACGGCACCGCCTTTCCCAGCCGCAAACAGCCGCCCCTGCGGGCTTTGCAGATACTCTTCCCGTGTGCCGAAAAAGACGCTTTCGCCGATATGGAGAATGTGGCTGGCGTAGCAAACCGCAGCCCGAATGTCATGGGAGATCATCAGGACAGTAATGCCCTCCTGTCGGTTCAGCGTTTCGATCAGATGGTACATCTCCGCAGTCACCTTTGGGTCAAGTCCGGAAACAGGCTCGTCCAGAAGCAGCATTTTCCGGGTAGCACAGAGGGCGCGCGCCAGAAGGACGCGCTGCTGTTGACCGCCGGAAAGCTCCCGGTAGCAGCGTTTTGCCAGCGGTTCGATCTGCATTTTGCCCATGGCATTCTGCGCAAGCTGCTTTTCTTCACGACTGTAAAACGGACGCAGACCGCAGCGGCTCTGGCAGCCAGACAGCACGATCTCCTGCACCGACGCCGGAAAATCTCTCTGCACGATGGTCTGCTGGGGCAGATAGCCGATCTCGTTCTGGCGCAGACCATCGCCCATCTCGATCTGCCCGGAAATGGGCTGCTGCAAACCGAGCAGCGTTTTCATCAAGGTGCTTTTGCCCGCACCGTTTTCTCCGACCACGCAAAGATAGTCACCTGCGTGGATCTCAAAATTCAGAGGCTCCAGAATAGCCTTTCCCTCATAGCCAACGAGAAGGTTCTTACAAATGAGCTGAGACATAACGGTTCCTTCCTTTAGTTCAGAGCCTGTTTCAGCACGTCAAGGTTGCTTTCCATCACGGAAAGATAGGTCGTGCCGTTTGCCGCATCGGCGGATGTGGTGGACTGCATGGAATTCAGCGTCAGAATGGACTGGTTCTTGGCGGCAGAATTCTGCACGATGGTTTCAGCGATTTTATGCTGTGCGCCCTCAATGGTCAGCACACAGGGCAGCCCCAGTTCATCCACCTTGCCAGCAAGGAAAGAAATGGTCTCAAAGCTGGCTTCCGTTTCCGCAGAGCAGCCTGCAAACGCGGCATAATAGCGCAGACCATAATCGTCCACCAGATAGCGGAACGGGAAACGGTCGCCGAACAGCACGGTTTTCCGGGCGGCATTGTCCACCAACGTCTGATATTCGCCATCCAGAGCGGCCAGCTTTTCCAGATAGGATGCAGCGTTGGCAGCATAGGCATCTTTGTTAGCCGGGTCGATTTCTTCCAGTGCATCGGTGATGGCGTTGCAGAGGGTCTCGGCGTTCTTCAGGGACAGCCAGACGTGTTCATCGTACTCCGGCTCGTCTTCATCCTCGGATTCTTCTTCCTCGGCCTCCATGCCTTCTACGACTTCCTCCTCTTTTACCTGCTCACCCAGCACATCCAGCAGGTTGATGACCTGCATATCCTTATTGGCGGCTTCTTTCAAGGCATCCTCCACCCAGCCATCCGATTCGCCGCCAACATAGATGAACAAATCACAGTCCGAGATCTTAATGATATCATCTGCGGTGGGCTGATAGCTGTGCAAATCCACGCCGTTGTCCAGAAGCATGGTAACCTCGGCATGATCGGCCTTGTCGCCGAGGATTTCGCGCACCCAGTCATACTCCGGGAAAATAGTCGTGACGATTTTCAGCGGCTTGCTGCCACTCTGCGATGCAGACAGTGCAGGAGCGGACGAAGATGCGGCCTTCCCACAGCTGCCCAAAATGCCAGAAGCCAGTAAAAGGCAAAAAAATACAGCGAATATACGTTTGAGTTTTTTCATAGAAATGCTCTCCATTGTTTGATATCAAGAATCATACGGACAGGCATTTCTTAATCCGACAGCTTTACCTTTAGTCGAATCGGTGTTTTTATCAGCAAAAGCGGAGAGCAAAGCGACAGCAAAGCCGCCAGCACAAAATGCGGCGCGGATGTCCGAATGAACTGCTCGGAACCATCTTTTCCGGCGTGCAGGATATTCTTGCAAAGTTTCAGCTGTGCGCAGACGGCGCAGTCTGCCCCGGTACAGTCGTGGTTGACTTCTTCCGCGCAGAACGTCAATGAAACCAAAATGGCCAGCAAAAAAACAACCAGCAGAATCCACGCAGCGCGGCGTTGTTTTACAGTGCAGTTCATTCCATTGCCCTCCCTCTCTAATTTGAATTTGCAACTTAGTTGCAAATTGGATTATAGCAAGGCAATATTGGATTGTCAAGTGGAAATTTTTGGGGTTACATAACAAAAAAACGCCAAATCTTACGATTTGACGTTCAATATCTGGTGCACCTCCAGGGACTCGAACCCTGGGCCCACTGATTAAGAGAGCAAGCCGCCGGTTCGTCTCAATTTATGGAAGTTTCGAGTCATCGTTATTTTTAATCAAAGCAATGTGATTTTTTACCCGGTAATTTCTGCACCCTTTGTCCGATTTTGCAACGATTTGCACCCTTTGCACGTTTTGAAACCGTGCAAAAACCGTGCAGAAACCGTGCACTTACTCCCAGACAAACTAAAATCCACTTCATCCGACAACGACTTGACGGCATTGGTTTGGGTGGCCATTCTCTTATTTTTAGTACTTGCTGCATCACAAGCCGATTGGAAAGCATCTGACCTCATTCTCAGTATAACCCGTCGTTTTGTGTTAGAAAAAAGCAACACAGCACGATATGGTCTGTATGGCCTTGTAGTGGTATCCTTTTGCCAACAAGAAAACAACATAAAACGAAAGGAAAAACAAATGATGAAACGTATCTTTACCCTGATTACCTCTATTGTTCTGGCCACCAGTCTACTGGCTGTCCCCTGCTTTGCCGCTGAGCCTGAAGACTTGCCCACGCCGCAGCCTGGTGTGACCGAAACGGAACAGCCTGACGGTTCTGATCAGCCTGAGAATCCGGACAGACCTTCTATCCAGCCATGTGATGCTATGCCAGGAGATGGCAACTTAGCTTAAAGTAAGATCCAGATATTCTTTAGCTTCTTTTTTAACTATTTCCAATCCAACCTGATATTCAATAACTTTGCAGAGATAATACGATTGATAGTACAATTCTTTGCTGATTTCGTCATCGCCCATAAAATGTCGGCATTCCGCTTCAATTTCCAGACATCGGGGCAATTCTTGGTAATGTCCATATTGAATACAGGCTTCTCGTCCTTCTTTAGCGAGTGCAGCTCCTTCCTCATAGCGACCGCACAAATCCAGTACCCGAGCATAATTATAAAGGACCAAAGGCAACACCCCAATAGATGTTATGGTTTCCTTAAAATGCTTACGCACATACTTAAGCAGCTGATAGTAGATTTCAGCTGCTTTTTTATTTTGGCCAGCATCAGAGTAAGCAAGCCCAATCTGATTGATAATTGTGATTTCATCTTTTGTATAAAGGAAACTTTCTATACTCTCCAGGTCAAAGCGTGGCACGGTCAGCCGGATTGCCTGCATTAGCAGATCGATTTGTTCCAGCGGCGTGTAGCGTCCATCTAAGCGTCCCAGAAGTACCCTTGAACGCAGGCCAAGTTGCTGCGAAATTTGATCATCCGGATCTGCCAGCTTTTCACATTGTGCGAGCTTCTCAAAGCCCTCCGGCACCTTTTCGGTCACATTGCAGGCAACAATTTCTTTCTGAAGAGCTTCCATCTCCAGTTCATTTTTACTCAGCAGAGCAAAATAGCGGTCATCCGGCAGGCCCAGACGCTGCAAAAGGGCATTGATCCGGTTGCGGCTGGGGGTCTGTTTCCCATTTTCCAGCCGGGAAAGAGTCACAGGCTCACAGATTCCATCGCAGAGCTGCTCCTGCGTCAAACCCAGATCCAGCCGTCGCTGTTTAATGTATTCTCCCAGAATGACATTTTTCATTGCTGAGTCCCTCCTCATTATAGCTGCCGCGCTCCTGTAGTTTAAAGCTGGCACTGTGTGTCAACCAATATCAATATTCTAAGGACATTATACCATATCCGGCAGCGGGATGGTAGCTTTGATTAAATCAGAGGTTCCCTAGTACGATGACACTACGCGTTCTAAAACATCTCGTTTTGTGTTATTTTTAATTAACATGATGCGATATGTTCCTTAACAACTATCTGTGCTACAATACAGTCACAGCAAGGGACTTGCACAATCAGAGGTTCCAAGCTGATAAATCTTAAAGAAAGGAGAAACAAATCATGGAAGTCCTCGCTGAGAAGAAGCCCATTGAAGAACAGGTTGATTGCAATATCGACATTAATATCTTCTGCTAACAGGGTTAATTACCACTTTAATAAGGGGTTCGGATTGTTCCGGGCCCCTTATTTCGAACAATTATCCTGTAATCAGGATTTTTATATAGATAAAGAGGAGCTAATATGTATACAGTACCCAGCTATGTGACCTATCGCACGGAAGAAGATGCTATTTATATTACATCAGAATTGTATCGCAATACCGTCCGGCTGACCGATCATGGCCTGCAGAAGGAGTTCATCAATCTCACCCGTTGCGGCGGCTGTGCGGAACTGAATACGCCGTTGACACGCTATCTGCATGAGCAAGAGCTTCTGGTAACCGAGGAAGAACTGGACCATGCGCTGCACCAGGTGAGATCTTTGCTGGATAATATCTTCATGGTAACATTGATGCCGACGGAAGGCTGCAATTTCCGCTGCCCATATTGCTATGAAGATCACCATGCGGTCAGTATGACTCGTGACACACTGGACCGAATTGAGGAGTATATAACTGCACAAGCGCCGCGCTATAAACAGGTCATACTTGCATGGTTTGGAGGTGAACCTACTCTTTGCAAAGACACTGTGCTGGAAGTGTCCAACATTGTACAAAATCTGCAGAAACAGTATGGCTTTCACTATGCTGCCAATATGACCACCAATGGTTATCTGCTGAATGACAAGCTATTTCGGCAGTTCTATCAGGCAGGGATCACCAGCTATCAAATTACAATTGATGGTTGGAATCACGACAAGACTCGGCCCCATGTATCCGGCAAAGGAACCCTGCAGACCATCATTAACAATCTGGCCTCTCTTTCCAAGTTGCCGCCGGCAGAGTATTCCTTTCATATCACGCTGCGCCACAATATTCTGGCCGACGATGAGGACTACAGTTGGTATGATTATCTGTACCGTCTGTTTGGGCATGACAAACGCTTCGCCGTACTTGTTCGTGCTGTTGGTGACTGGGGTGGTGAAGGCGTCCACAGTCTATCCATCCTTCATCAGGATACAAAAGATGTGTTGGTAGCAAAACATGTTGCATATCTGGATAAGATCGGGATGTCGTGTCATAACCACAGAAACGGAGCCCTTGCACAGGTGTGCTACGCTTCCTATCCACATAGCATGGTATTCCGGGCCAATGGAAATATTGGCAAATGCACTGTGGCGCTTGACCACCCGCAAAACCAGTTAGGTTGGGTTGATCCCGAAAAAGGTATTGTGATCGACCCGGAGGTTAACTGCCGGTGGAGCTTTTCTGATCTGAAGCCCGAGTGTCGTAGCTGCCGGAATGTTTTGCGCTGCATGAATATGCAGTGCAAAAAGTCTGAAATTATTGATGGAAAGACAGTTTGCCTCTATAGAAAATCAGAATGTGTGTAATCAGTTAACTAACGCAAAACGATATGTTTATTCCTCATCCTGTGTGCTACAATTTGAATCAGAAAGAGCAAAGCACACAATCCACTGTTCATAGAGACAGATGGAACGATCACAGAAGAGGTGGAAATCATGAAGTATTATCTCAAAAAGTGCTGGCCCACTGTTACAGCGGCCTCCATCTGTATGGTTGTTGCCTATGGTTTGCAGGTCTGCACCAGTCTGGTACAGATTCAGATCACCCAGGGACTGCTGGACGGTGATCTGCGGGCTTTCACCATTCGGATCATTCTTCTTCTGCTGACCTGGCTGGCCGTGGTCCTTTGCCTGATTGCAGAGACCTTCTTCCAGGGCCGGGCCGTGCGCCGGATGAACAACGCTCTGCGCCGGGATATGGCAGCGGGCCTGTTGCACAAGACCCATCAGGAGTATCATAAGCAGGAGAGCGGCGAGTACCTCTCCCAGTTTACCAACGACGTGAACCAGATTGAGCAGATGGCCTGGACTCCGTTTTTCACCATCATGGGTTCTGCGGCACAGGTGGTGTTCGGCATCGTTGCACTGGCATCCATTCATTGGCTGCTTCTGGTGATTTCTCTGGTCATCGCATTGGTTATGATCTTCGTTCCTCGTCTGTTCAGCAAACGGTTGGGAACCGTTGGCACAGCCTGTGCCGCCAGCCAGGCTGACAGCGTCAGTAAAATCAAGGATCTGCTGGCAGGTTACGATGTGCTTCGCTTCTTTGGCAAGGATGAACGGTTTACCAGCGGAGTCGATGCAGCCAGCGACAGCATGGAGCAGGCCAAGTACAAACTGACCATCAACAAGGACGGCATCGGCTGTGGTCTGGCCTATGTCAGCGCCGTCTGCCAAGTGGCCGTTGTCATCCTGCTGGGTGTCCTGATCCTCAATGATATGATTCCTCTGGCCACCTTTATGGGCACCGGTACCATCTGCGCCGGCGTGTATAATGGACTGAACCAGGTGTCCAAACTTGCAGTGTCCTTCTCGGCCAGCAAGCCCTATTTCGATAAGATTACCATCCATGCCGGCGAGGCGCAGCTTCCTGATTTCGGTCTGCCTACCCTGCAGGAAGGCATTACGGTCAAGGATGTCTCTTTCGGCTACGATGAAAAGAAGCCGATCCTGGTCCACATGAACGCGGAATTCAAGAAAGGCGGCAAATACGCCCTCACCGGTCCCTCCGGCTGCGGCAAGAGCACCCTGCTGAAGATTCTTCTGGGCTGGCTGCCCGGCTACCAGGGCAAGGTCCTTTATGACGAGAGAGACGTGCGGGATTACACGCCCGAGCAGCTCCAGCAGAAAATGAGCTACATCGAACAGAATGTGTTCCTGTTCAATACCACCATCCGTGAGAACATTACCCTGGGTGAGCACTTTACCGACGAGCAGATGGAAAAGGCACTGCGTGACAGCGCCCTGGCAGGCGACCTTGCCAATATGCCCAAGGGTCTGGATACGCCGGTGGGCGAGGAAGGCAACGCCCTCTCGGGCGGCCAGAAGCAGCGCGTGGCCATCGCCCGTGCTCTGATCCATAACCGCAGCATCCTGCTGGTGGATGAGGGCACCAGCGCCCTGGACCAGAAGAACGCCGACATCGTGGAGAAGAGCCTGCTGTCCAACCCTGACCTGACCCTGATCCTGATTAGCCATCACCTGAGCGACGAACGTAAAGCCCAGTTCGATCATGTGTACGAGTTGACGCCCGCATCTTCTATTGTCTGAAACCGGGAAGCAACGCAATAGCCGGAAGAATCCAAAGAAACCGTGCCGGGGTTTCGTGACACACGACTTTGTTTGCAAAGTCTAGTGTGTTACACCTTGGTTCCGGCTGATGCGGAAAAGGGACTGCGAGCAGCTCCGGCAAGCACCTATTCTGCGGCAGAAGGATGCGCGGATGGGGATGGCAGCTAATGGTTTCTGCCCACCCAGCGCAGGCTTGCAGAGGAACCAATGGTGTACGTTCTCCTTCCTGCCGCAGCAGCGTTTTTCCCTATAAGCCGCAAGGTAAATAATCAGCGTCTGTATTTGCCCCGCATCCCGGCCTTTGTGCGGTGCTTTAACATAGAGGATTTATTGAACACTCGCAGCAAGGTCATCTGTTCTTCTTTCGTCAGCTTGGAATAGTCGATGCCGATCTGTCCCATCAGGACATTCATCTTCTTTTCCAACGGAGAACCTTCAAACTTCTGTGCATTTTCAAGCTGCTTCCTCGCTTGCTCGACCGCTGCGCCGTCCGACGTGGTCTTATCGGTCCCATGTGCCGCTTTGATCTGCTTCAGGATCGCCGCCAGCTCATCATAGAGGATCTGCCCGAAATATTCGTCCTCGTTGATCTGCGCCGCCTTCAGCGTCCGCATGGTCAGGTCCTCTGCATCGGCATGGTATCGCTTTTCCAGTTCCTGCCGGGTGGCTTCCACCATGGCATTCATATCCCGGATGCGTCACTGACCAGACCGTCCACACAGATCTCAAGGTCGGTCATCCACCGGGAAAAAATCGGGATGTTCCAAAAGTTCACACAGCAGCCGATGATTGAAATTCCCATTCCTTAATACGTCCACTGCGCCATCGCTCAGATGCAAGTCCGAAAGGACTGCATCTGGGCGTTTTTTTTTTCCGTCACGCCCAACAGGTAGTCCGTGGTCACGCCATAGAACTCAGCCAGCGTTGTCACCGCATAAATGCTGAGGTCGGTCACATCGTCACTCTCGTATTTCGACAATGCCGATTTGGACAGACCCGTCTGCTCTGCCAGCGTTTCCAGCTTCAGACTCCGCTCCACACACGCAGGTCTTTGAGCCGTTCTCCCAGTGTCAGCTTGATGTTCATGGTCGCACCTCCGATGTTTTTTGCACAGTATACCACTTCCGGCGGTTCCTGTCCATAAGCGTGGAATTTTGCAGTTTCTGCACCTGTTTTCCGACATTAGCAGCCATGGAGGTGCTATCCTATAGACAGAAGGAAAACATATCACTCCCCAGCAGCGAACATATTAAGGGCTTCCCGTAAAAAGCCCTCCCGAATCATATAACCGAACCTTGACAACAGAATGACCGTCCGAACTGCCCAGACCGCCAAGACCTCCCATCGGGGGGAGCGAGCGCCCTGCATAGGGCCGACACAGAGTCCAAAAAGATTTCCTGTCGGGAGGCAGCAAGGAGACCGGCTTCACCGAAGTTCCCATTTGGGGACCCCGGTGACTTTGAACGTGGCAGGGATCAAAACGATCCGTGCCAAAACCTTTGACCAAAGGAGAAATTTTGAGTTTATATCAAAAGATCAAGTCCGCCATCACCGTTCGGCAGGTGGGAGAGATGTACGGCATGGAGCCCGACCGCCATGGCATGGTGTGCTGTCCGTTCCATTCTGACAGCGACCCCAGCATGAAGCTGAACGACACCTATTATTACTGTTTTGGCTGTGGGGCCAACGGAGATGCCATCGACCTCACCGCCAAACTGTTCGACCTGAACCCCCGGCAAGCCGCCGAGAAGCTGATACACGACTTCGGGCTTGACCCGGACAAGCCGCCCGCCAATGCCATCGCCCTGCTGCCGCCCAAGCGTGGCCTGACAGATGAGCAGTGGGCAGACATCGCCTACTGCCTGCGGGTGCTGACCGATTATCTTGACCTGCTGCACGACTGGCGAGGAGCGCTACAAGCCTGCCACCCCGGAGGAGCCGCATGACCCACGGTTTGAAGAAGCCCTCCACATGACCGAGACCATCGAGCACCTGACGGACTGCGTTGCATTTGGGACGCCCCAGCAGAAGGCCGATGCCGCTGCACGGCTGCTGTCCGGGTCGTTCCTGCTGATGCTGGAGGAGCGCACCGACCGCCTTGCTCTGGCAAAGTGCGCCTGATAATTTATTCACCTGAAGTGGCGGGTCTCACGGTGAGACCCGCCACTTCTCTTTTCTAAAGGAGAATTACCCTATGAAGAAAAACATTTCCCGCAACCCCTTATGGCCGGACTGGTACAACGGCAAGAAGATCGATGAAGTCCAGTTTGGCCGTGCCTTTCTGGAACAGTGGCCGCTGAAATGTGTCAACGGAACGCTGTACACGCTGGACGGCCCGGTGGAGGACGAGAGCGAGATCAAGCAGCACATCTTGGAGAACATCGAGGAATACGTCACCTCCGGCCTGTCCAAAAAGGTCACCAACATTCTGGAGACCATCAAACTGCTGGCCTTTTCCGACCCGTTCCCCATCGAACAGGACTGCATCCACCTCCAGAACGGCGTGTACCATCTGCCGGACGGCACCTTTCAGGAGAGCCGCCTGTTCTGCCAGAACCGCCTGCCTGTGAAGTATGCCCCAAAGCCCCCACCCCTGACCGCTGGCTGACCTTCCTGCACGAACTGCTGGACGATGCCGACATTCCTACCTTGCAGGAATATCTGGGCTACTGCCTGATCCCCAGCACCAAAGGTACAGAAGATGATGCTCATTGTTGGCAAGGGCGGCGAGGGCAAGTCCCGCATCGGACTGGTGCTGAAACAGCTCATGGGAGATGCCGCCAGCAACGGCAGCGTCCAGAAAGTGGAGAACAACCGCTTTGCCCGTGCCGATCTGGAACGCCGCCTGCTGATGATCGACGATGATATGGATATGAACGCCTTGCCCAAAACGAATTATATTAAGACCATAGTGACCGCCGAAGCCAAGCTGGACTTGGAGCGCAAAGGCGTCCAGAGTTACCAGCGGGACATTTACGCCCGGTTTCTCTGCTTCGGCAACGGTGCGCTGACCTCGCTGTACGACCATTCGGACGGCTTCTTCCGTCGCCAGCTCATCCTGACCACCAAGGACAAGCCTGCCGACCGCACGGATGACCCCTTCCTTGTGGAGAAGATGTGCGCCGAATTGGAGGGCATCCTGCTCTGGTGTCTGGAAGGACTGCACCGGTTGGTGCAGAACGATTTCCGTTTCACGGTCAGCGAACGAGCCGCTGCCAACGTGGACACCATCAAACGCAGCAGCAACAATGTCATCGACTTCATGGAGTCCGAGGGCTACTTCCGTTTCAAGGCGGACTACTCCATCAGTTCCAAGGAGTTCTACGACATTTACAAGCAGTGGTGCGAGGACAACGCCTGTCACAGCGTATCGGCGATCCGTTTCAGCGCCGAACTGCGCCAGAATGACCGCCGCTATAACCTTGAATCCACCAACAACATCTATCTGCCCGGTGGCCGCAGAGTGCGTGGCTTCGTGGGCATTGAACCGCTTGTCCACCCCTGTCCGTAAAAAGTGCATTTTTTTACGGAAGAAGTTCGCACAACCTGTACGGTCTGTACTTGTACGCACCCGTACGGCGAATTGAAGCAAATTAAAACGTGTTATCGTTTATATTTCACATTTCCGTACGCCGTACAGACCGTACAGGT
>VOFG01000906.1_pt1 | contig 22000 bp, 35 predicted proteins | sample 5384171 | NCBI WGS metagenome assembly VOFG01 (sample SAMN12384726, study PRJNA508395) | human gut metagenome | isolation source: healthy gut F | host: Homo sapiens | reverse complement strand
CTGCGCCGCCGCCGCACGGCGGTGGCTTTGGAGAGCCAGCTCGTCCATCTCCTGACGGGTGATGCCGTAGCGGGCGGCTACATTCTCCGCCGTCAGGCCCATGGGCATATACTCCTCCTCCCGCTGGCGCAGCAGGTCGGGATCGAAGGTATCGCTGATATCCAGATTCACCGGGCAGGCGGTCATGGACTCCACGCCGCCGGCCACCATTACATCCGCCACGCCGCAGGCGATCTGGCCCGCCGCCAGCGCAATGGCCTGTAGCCCGGAGGAGCAGAAGCGGTTGATGGTCATGCCGCAGACGCTATCCGGCAGGCCCGCACGGGCGGCCACCAGCCGGGCCATGTTGAAGCCCTGCTTGCGCTCCGGGATGGCGCAGCCAACGATGAGGTCGTCGATCTGATCGACGGGCAGCTGGGGAACCTTCTCCAGCACGCCCTTAAGGGTGAGGCCGCCCATGGTCACCGGATGCATATTCCGCAGGGCGCCCTTTTTTCCTGATTTTTTGCAACGGCGGAGCAGTAGCCCACTACCACCACATGGTCAAACTGTCCCATTAGCAATCTTCCTCCATTTCTTTCAGCTCCGGAGAGACAATGAGCGGCGGCTCCACGGCGGAGCAGATCTCCTCCACGGAGTGGCCCCGGCGCAGCTCGGAGAGCACCAGACCCTCCGGCGTCACATCGATGACGCACCGCTCGGTGACGATATGATCCACGCACCGCCGCCCGGTATAGGGCAGGGTACATTCCTTGACGAGCTTGGGGGAGCCGTCCTGGCGCACAGCTCCATGGCCACGATGACCTGCTTGGCCCCGTTGACCAGATCCATGGCCCCGCCCATGCCGAAGGCACGGTCGGGGGTGGCCCAGTTGGCCAGATCTCCGTGCTGGGAGACCTGAAGCGCTCCCAGCACCGTGGCAGCCATGCGGCCGGAGCGGATGATGCCGAAGGACTTGGCCACGTCAAAGGCGCAGCCCCCCAGCGCCGGGAGATAGGGAATGCCGCCGGCGTTAAAGAGCCGGTCGCTGATCTCGATGCCCTGTGCCGTGGCCCCTACGCCGATGAAGCCGTTCTCCGTCTGGAACAGGACGCCGCTCTCGGCGTAGTTGCCGCAGAGGCTGGGGATGCCGATGCCCAGATTGACCACGTCGCCGCTGTGGAAATACCGGGCCGCACGACGGGCGATAAAATGTCTGTTATCCATAGTCGTGCCTCCTTACACCAGGATCATATCCACGAACATACCGGGAACCTCCACCTCGTCGGGTGTGATCTCTCCCCAGATCGCAGAAGTGGTCGCACTCCACAATGGACAGGTCCCCGCAGGTGGCCACGATGGGGTGAGGCCCGTAGCCGGTGCTGCCCCGGTAGGCCAGATTGCCGATGGGGTCGGCACGGCGGGCCCGTGTGATGGCGATATCCGCCCGGAGGGCGGTCTCCAGCAGGTACTGCTGTCCGTTGGCGGTGATGAGCTGCTTGCCCTCCTCCACCACGGTACCAAGTCCCGTTTTGGTGAGAACGCCGCCCAGTCCCATACCGCCGCAGCGGATGCGCTCGATCCAGCTGCCGATGGGGCTGAACTCCGCCTGAAGGGTACCAGCCTGGATCTGTGCGTTGGTATCCGGGTTGGTACCCACATGGGTGGTGATGATGCGGTCGATGACCTTCGCCCGGATCAGGCGGCCAATGCCCACACCGGGGTCGCTGGTATCGATGGAATAGACGGTCAGATGCCGGGCGCCGCTCTCCAGAATGCAGTCGATGAGCCGCTCCGGCATCCAGTGGCCGGTCTGGCCGCCGATGGCGATGGTCTGGCCATCCTTGAAGCAGGAGATGATCTTCTCCCGTGTAGTGACTTTACTTTCCATGTGGGGCCTCCTTTCCGGCGGTAAGCGGGACGATACAGTTGAGAATGAGCCCCACGGCAGCCAGCACGGCCGCAGCGGCAAAGGCCCACGTATAGGCCCCCGTCCGGGGTTGCGCAGACGCACCGCCAGCACCGGGCCGATGAGGCTGGCCAAGCCGAACACGATGTACATGACGCCGTAGTTCTCGGTGATATATTTGCTGCCGAACACCTGCGCCGTCAGCGGCGTCAGGACGGAGGCAAAGCCGCCGTAGCAGCTGGCCGCCACACCCATGGCAATCACGGCGGGAACGGTGGCGTGGCAAAGGGTCAGCAGCAGCATGGCGAGGATGCACACCGCCGACACGGCCGTGATCACACGGCGCAGGCCCAGTCGGTCAGACAGGCTGCCCCACAGGAAGCGGCCCGCCATGTTGCAGGCGGCGAATACGCTGACAAACACCGCCGCCGTAGCGCTGGTGAAGCCGTAGGCGTTCTGAAGGATGGGGAAGCCTGGCTGATGACGATGACGCCGGCCACCAGACCGCAGGTAAAGATGACCACCATCCCATAGAAGGCCGCCGTTTTGACCATCTGGCCCCGGCGCAGGCCCTCCGTCTGGACAGGGGGCATTACCGGAGACAGGACACAGGGCCTCCCGCAGGTCCTGCGGGGGCTCCACCAGCAGGGGTACTGACCAGCAGGATCAGCACCAGAAAGGCACCGCCCAGAATACAGAACGTCCCCCGCAGATTCACGCTGCGGATCAGGGCCGTGCCACCGGCGCCCAGAGAATGGCTCCGGAACCGTAGGCCGCTGTGCCGAGGCCGGAGGCCATACCGGACTTTCCGGGAACAGGCGCACCACATAGGCCATCATGGCTGGGTAGACGAAGCCGGTCCCCAGACCGGAGAGAACGCCGTAGAACAGATAGAGCTGCCACACACCGCCGCTGATCCAGCCGGTGGTCATCAGGCCCGCCCCGAACAGAACGGCGCCCACCACCACGCAGCGCCGGGTACCCAGACGGCGGATCAGGCCGCCGAAGAACAGCGGCGCCATGGTGGAGCACAGCACCGTCACCGTATACGTCAGGGAGACCTGCTGATCCGGCCAGCCGTGGGCGGCGATGATGGGGGTCTGAAGCACGCTCCATGCGTAGCCGAAGCCGGCGCAGATGCAGATCAGGAGACTGGCGATCATGGCCGGCCAGCGGCGCTTGAGGAATCCGTTGATGTCGTTCATGGGGAGCCTCACAGCTTCTTATGGAGCTTCAGGATGTCGATGAGCATCTGATCCCGGTAGGCGATACACTCGGCATTGGTGTGGCCGATGTAGTCGGGGAAGTTGGCCATCTCCTGATCCACGCCGGGCTGGGCTACCTGCGCCCAGTTGTCCGGCTGGTGGGTCCAGCTGGCCATATCCTCCAGCCAGCGGTCGCCGGAATTGCCCAGCATCTCCACCATGCCGGTGAGGCCGCCGGGGTTGCCCATCTGCATGATCATGTTGTGGCCGAAGATGGCCCAGCGCATGCCGGGGCCGTACACCAGCGCCTTGTCCGCGTCCTCCACGGAGCACACCCCCCGCATCACCAGATCCTGTACCTCCCGGTAGAGGGCCAACTGGAGACGGTTGGCAATGAAGCCGGGGCACTCCTTACGCAGCAGAACGGCCTCCTTGCCGATGGACTGATAGAAATCATAGGCCAATTGGACGCAGTCATCGTCCGTCTTGTCGCAGCGGGTGAGCTCCACCAGAGGAATCAGGTGCGGAGGATTGTAGGGGTGAGCTCCGATGCAGCGCTCCGGGTGAAGCGCCTCGGCCACGATATCGGAGATCAGCAGGCCGGAGGTGGAGCTGGCGTAGAGGGCGTCCGCCGCGGCATACTGCTCCACCTGCGCCAGAATGGAGCGCTTGATCTCGATGCGCTCCGGGCCGCTCTCCTGAATGAACTGGGCGTCCTGCACCGCCTCCTCCATGGAGGTGGTGGGGCGCACGCAGGCGATGATCTCGTCCTTGCGGGCGGCGGTGATGGCGTTGTGGGCCACCAGTGCGTCCAGACTGCGGAGCATCTGGTCGTGGCTCTTGGCCAGCTGCTGGTCGTTGATGTCGTAGAGGGTGACGTGCAGGCCCTTCAGGGCATACTGGATGGCCCAGCTGGAGCCGATGACACCGCCGCCGACACAGGCGACATTCTTGATATCAGAAACGTTCATACCGTCCTCCTTCAGCGAACCAGCGGCGGGATGCCCAGAATTTCACGGGCCTCGGCGGGGTGGCAGGCTGATTGCCGAAGAGCTTGATGGCCTCCACGGCCCGCTGCACCAGCATCTGGTTGGTGGCCATGATCTTCTTGCCGTTTTCGTCCTTGCCGAAGATGACGTTATCCTCCATCCCCACGCGGATGTGTCCGCCCAGCGCCAGAGCGGCGTACAGGATAGGCAGGTGGGCGGCGCCGATGCCAAAAAGCGGACCATGGGACCCGGTAGGAATACGATCCTTCAGATAAATCAGATTCTCCACCGTAGCGGGCATACCGCCCAGCACCCCCAGACAGAACTGGTAGTGACAGGGGGGTGGACAGGTGGCCCTTCTTGACGAAGTAATCGGCGATGCCCAGCATACCGGCATCAAAGATCTCGATCTCCGGCTTGATGCCCTTTTCCAGATAGGCATCGCCCAGCTTCTGCAGGAACTGGGGGCTGTTGACGAACACGCCGCCGGGCATCCAGTTGAAGCTGCCTTCATCGTAGGAGCCCAGTTCAATGCCGGGAACGGTCATGTGGTGCAGAAAGCGCTCCTCGTCGGTGGCGGGATGCTCCGGGAGGCCCCGGAGGAGGTGCAGTTGATGATAACGTCGCAGTCCTTGTGGGCACGGATGCCCTCCACGATCTCACGGAAGGCCTGCGTGTTCATAGCACCCTTACCGTCGGCGGCACGGGTGTGGATATGCACCACGGCAGCGCCCAGCTGCCAGCACTCATAGGCGGCCTGCACGATCTGCTCCGGCGTTTCGGGAATATGATAGCCCGCAGGGGTGACAGCACCGGTGAGGGCAGCGGTAATGATGGTTTTTGCCATAGGAAACAACTCCTTGAAATAGGTTTGACCGGGGCCGGAGGCAGCGCACTGCCTCCGGTCTGCGGTACAGAGAAAAGGAAAATCAGTCCTTCTTCTCCGGGCGATAGGGGAGACCTTCTTGTTGGGGTCGAAGGGGTTGACCTCCTTACCGGCCTCCACCTCCTTGAACCACTCGAAGGGCTTGGTGCGGAAGCCTGCCCAGCTCTCACGGGTGGGAGGCTGCTGCATCCAGTCGTGGCAGTAGCGCCAGTCGTTGGTCTGGCTGATGTACTTCTCGTCCTGCTGGCCGGCATGGGTGTCGCCCATCTCACCGGCGGCAATCCGCAGCAGGGAGCCGTACTGCTCGGAGACAGTGTGCAGCTTCAGGTCGTCCACCAGCAGCTTCTTCAGAGGACGCTTGGCGAGGTTGGACATGATGGTGCGGTTCTCATAGGGCATGGTCTTCCACAGACGGGCGATCTCCCACGCACGCTCCATGACCTTGTCCTTGGGTACGACCTCGCTGACCATGCCCCAATCCAGCATCTGCTGAGCAGTGAACTGACGGGTGGTCATCATGTAGTAGTTACCGCGCTTGGTGCCCAGGAAGTGCTGAGCCATCAGGCCCATGCCGTCGCCGGGAACCAGACCGCCGTGGGCGTGGGGAACCTCCATCCATGTGTCGTCGGAGCAGATGGTCACATCGCTGAGCATGGCGGAATCCCAGTGGAAGCCGGGGCCGGGAATGGCACCGATGGTGGGTACGTCCAGATCGAAGATCATGTTCTTGATGAGGTTGGTGTCATCGAAATACTGGTGCTGGAAGCGCTGGGTGGGCAGCTCGGAGTAGGTCTCCCAGCCGTTGGGATCGGACTCGGTCATCCAACTGTCGCCGATGTGGGTGAAGATGATGATCTCGTTCTTGAAGTCCAGAGACAGGACACGCACCAGCTGGCCGATGGCCCGGTGGGACATACCGCTGTGCTGCATGGGGCCGTCCAGCGTCTTCCAGGTGACCTGCAGGATGCCGTCCTCACGGTACAGATCAGCAAAATCCTTGAACCACTCCTTGTACTCTTCCAGCTGGGGAGCTTCACATAATCTGCCAGGGGCTTACTCATAATCATTTACCTCCAAAAAAATTATTTTGTTCGTTGGTTTCGGATAGATGGGACTATATCAGGCAGGCGGCACTCAATAGAGCAGCATTGCCATGACCACTGCGATGATACCGGCCAGCAGGTTCACCACCACGGACATCATGAACTGCTGGAAATAGCCCTCCTTATAGGACAGCTTGAACACAGACAGCTGGAAGGCGATGGCGCCGTTGTGGGGCAGGGAGTCGAAGCCTGCGCCGGAAATGGCGGCAATGCGGTGCAGAGCGCCCAGATTGATGGAGGGGTTGGCAAGGATGGAATCACCAAAGTTCTTCATGAACAGGGTGACGCCGCCGGTGCCGTTGGCGCACAGGCCGGACAGCAGGTTCACCGCCACGAAGGTCAGCAGGTAGGGGTGCATATTCATGGACAGCACCTTCTCCACCAGCAGGGTGAACACAGGGGTAGCCTGTACCACGGTGCCGTAGCCCACCACGATGGAAATGAACACCACGGGGATCAGGGGCCCTGAATACCACGGACGCAGGTCTGGAACACATGGGGCAGGTACTTGGGGCCTACCAGCACGAACACCAGCACGATGGACAGCACCTGTGCATAGGTGGTGGCCTGCAGGGCGGTGATGCCCAGCTTCTGGAACAGCAGGCTCAGGCCGATGATGGCAGCCACACAGAGATAGCCCTTCCATGCCGGAGGCAGCTTGGATTCGTCCTCGTCGTTCTGGGGGTCATCGGTATAGGAGACGAAGCCCTCGCCCTTCTTCTTCAGGCGGTTGGTGAGCATGATGAGGTAGACCACGATGAACACCACAGAGAAGGCGCTGCAGACCAGGCTGATGCCCACACCGGCCATGGTGGTGGTGCCCAGATAGGTGGGGGGTGCGATGTTCAGGGCGTTGGGCATACCCACCAGTGTGCCGTAGGCCACGGAGCCTGCACCGGCGGACATGGCGGCCAGCGCCACCTTACGGGACATATTCAGCTTTTTCAGCACCGGCAGGGCAATGGCCAGAATGGCGTACTGATAGGAGGCCACACCGGACCGCCATCATCAGGCAGGTGATGACAAACAGGGCCACGGCGATCCATTTCTCGCCGAACACTTTAATCAGGTGCGTCGCCATGGCGGAGCCGAGGCCGCTCTCCATCAGGCAGAAGCCGAAGGCGCCGCCGATGGTATACAGCAGCAGGAACTGCTGGAACATGGTGCCTACGGAGGGGAGGAAGGCTGTAAAAATCGAGGTGATGCCATCCGGCGTGCAGAAAGACACCAACAGGGTGCAGGCAAAGACCGTCAGAAACAGGTTGACGCCCTTGAAGCTCAGATAGAAGAACAAGGCAAAGGCAACCACGACGACGATCAGGGAAATAAGGGTGGTAGTGGACACAGATCTCTGATCTCCTTTCTTTTTAAGAAGCAGGAATGTAGGTTACTTCTCAAACACATGGGGAAAACGACGGGGCCGGGGAGGCGGGTTGCAGGGCCGCCCTCCGTAGAACCCACCCGGCGCTGCCGGAACAGCACCGGCTCACGGCATAGCTTTTAGCAAAGGGCGTGCCAATTTATTTGGCGATGTCGAAAAATGTCGGCATTACGGGGAAAATTTTTTGTTGACTTCTCCACCATCCGGCTTCCAAAAACAGATGATGCGAAAACGCATCATCTCCCCAGTGATTCGGATAATGCAAAAACGCAGCCGATGCAACATTGCATTGACTGCGCTTCTGCGCTAAAAACGGGCCATTTGACAGATCAAAGCCCGTATTTTTTTTACGCTTGCGGACAATGGTGGATTGATCTGTTTTCAGCAGAGCCGCTGCTTTATAGCTGCTGGGGCAGCGCTTCAGGGGCGTCGGCCAGCACGTGCTTTTCGCAGAACTCCATGTAGGCCTTCAGGGAGAAATGCTCCGGGTCAAACTGATAGAATGCCTCCCAGTCGGCGGGATAGATCTCCGGTGAGGTGGAGCGGACGGCATCCTCCCCCAGCAGCGGGGCCAGATCCTGATAGATCTCCAGCGTCCCGGCGGCGCTGGTGACCAGCAGCCGCTCCACCACGTTTTTCAGCTCCCGGATGTTGCCGGGCCAGTCGTAGGCCTTCAGCTGTTCGATGACTCGGCGGGAGAGGACCTTGGTGCGGCTGTAGCGCTTGCAGTAGTAGTCCAGGAAAAAGGTGGCCAGTGGGGCGATATCCTCCCGGCGCTCCCGCAGCGGGGGCAGCTCCAGCGGAATGACGTTGAGGCGGTAGTAAAGGGCCGCCCGGAAGGTCCCGGCCAGCACGCCCTCCTTGAGGTTCTGATTGGTGGCGGCCAGCAAGCGGAAGTCGATCTCCTGTTCCTCCACGGCTCCCAGGCGCTTGCTCTTGTGGCTCTCCAGCACCCGGAGGAACTTGCCCTGCAGCGCCAGCGGCAGGGAGTTGATCTCGTCGAGGAACAGCGTGCCGCCGTGGGCCGCCTCAATAAGGCCGGGCTTGCCGGTATTCAGGGCTCCGGTGAAAGCGCCCTTGGTATAGCCGAACAGCTCCGCCTCCAGCAGGTTCTCCGGCAGGGCGGCGCAGTTGATCTCGATGATGGGGGCATCGGCTCGGCTGCTGTTGCGGTGGATGTACTTGGCCAGCACCTCCTTGCCGGTGCCGGTCTCGCCGGAGATGAGGACGGTGGAGTCCGTCTGGGCCACCTGAGCGGCAGTCTGGAGGATGGCCTGCATGGCGGGACTGTCTGCGATGATGGTCTCCTTAGCCCGTGCGCGTTCCGGGAGAGGGCCGGCACCTCGATGGTGCTGTCGTCCTCGTAGAGGATAGCCTGCTGATACCGCTTGGCCAGCAAATCCAGCCGGACGGTCTCTACCAACATATACTCCACCTCGCCGCCGCTGCCGAAGATAGGGGTGGCCGTGGCCAGCTGGCGGTAGTGATACCCCTTGGGGGTGAGGACGTTGTTCACCACGGAGACCTTTTTCTTCTCGGTAAAGGCTGTGACGGCCACGCTCACCGACACCTGTCCCTCCGGAATCAGCTGGAAAGCGTTGAGGCTCAGCGCCTCCTCCCGTGTGGCGCCCACCATCTTCAAAAAGGCATTGTTGCAGTAGATGTAATCTCCCTTGCGGTTGAGGATGTAGATCCCCTCGTTGATGTTGTCGAAAATTTCGGCCATGAGCAGTGGATTGGCCACAGAGATCCCTCCGTTTCTGTCAGAAAGGTGTCCTGAGTGGACGCCGGTTTTTATGGGGCTACTTTTTACGGGGCTATTGTAATATAAATCCCGGCGGCTGTCTACCGGGATTTTCGTCGGAGGGTCTCCCCATCTGTTCATAAAATTTTCATATTATTCCTGTTGCCATTTTGTAACTTTTTTTATATAATACCTTATGGTGACATAATACGGCGCAGCCCGACAGGGTTCGTCGTTTCAAATGCAGCGGGCCGGGTCTCCGGCAACGAGGGATATGATATGATTCGATTGAAGGACGTTGAAAAAACATACGAAAACGGGACGGAGGCCCTGCAGGGCATCTCCTTTACCATTGAGGACGGGGAATTCGTGTTCCTCGTCGGCCCGTCCGGGTCCGGCAAGTCCACCATCATCAAGCTCCTGACCGGCGAGATCGTTCCCACGGAGGGCCGCGTCATGATCAACGGCTTCTCCATGAGCCGCATCCACGACCGGCAGATACCCTATATGCGCCGCACCATCGGCGTGATCTTTCAGGATTTCCGCCTCATCGCCAACAAGACGGTGTACGACAACCTGGCCCTGGCCATGCGGGCGGTGGGGCCACGCCCCGTGATATCCGCACCCGCATCCCCTATGTGCTGGAGCTGGTGGGGTTGAAGGGGATGGAGGACCGGTACCCTGACGAGCTGTCCGGCGGAGAGCAGCAGCGTGTGGCCATTGCACGGGCGCTGGTGAACAATCCCAGCACCATCGTGGCCGACGAGCCCACCGGCAATCTGGATCCCAACCGCTCGCTGGAGATCATGACCCTGCTGGAGCGCATCAACGCCCTTGGCACCACCGTGGTGGTGGTGACCCACGAGCGGGATCTGGTGAACCACTTCGACAAGCGGGTCATCATGATCGATCACGGGCAGGTCAACGGCGACGGCGTGGGAACGTATGAGGTATAACAGATGAAGCACGATTTTCGATATTTTTTCCGGGAGGGCATCCGCAATATGTTCTCCCACGGATTCATGTCCTTCGCCGCCATCGGCGTGACGGTGGCGTGTCTGGTGATCATGGGGACCTTTTCGCTGGTGGCCTATAACGCCAACGAGAACCTGAAGGATCTGCAGAAGGAGAACGCCGTGCTGGCCTTCGTGGATGAGAACCTCTCTGACAACGAGGCCAAGGCCCTGCAATCCACGCTGGAGAAGATTCCCGGTGCGGCGGACTGCACCTTCGTCTCCCGGCAGGAGGCACGGGACAGCTACGTGGAGCAGTACGATGAGGACGACCTGTACAGCGACCTGGATCCCTCCATTTTTCGCCATCGGTACGTTATCCATCTGACGGACGCCGCACAGATGCAGCAGGTGGTATCCGATCTGGAGGCCACCCCGGCATCGTAAAGGTCCGGGCGGACGAGGCCATCTCCAACGGGTTTTTGACGGTGCGGAATGTGGCAAGCCTCATCAGCATCGCCCTCATTGCGGTGCTGCTGGTGATCTCGGTATTCATTATCTCCAACACCATCAAGCTCACCACCTTTGACCGGCGGGATGAGATCGCCATCATGAAGATGGTGGGTGCCACCGACGGCTTCATTCGATGGCCCTTCGTCTACGAGGGTCTGCTCATCGGTCTGATGGGCGCCGTCATCGCCTTTGGGCTGCAGTGGCTGCTGTATGAGGCCATTTCCAAAGGCATCGCCGGGTCCGATACCCTGCAGCTGCTGCGGGTGGTGTCCTTCCGGAAAATTTGGGGGCCGGTGGCCGGTGTGTTCGGTCTGGTAGGGATTCTGGTGGGCGTGGGCGGCAGCCTGACCGCCATCCGGAAGTTCCTGAGAGTATAAGGAGGAGTGCAGCATGAGTAAGAAAAAATGGTGCGGCCTGCTGGCCGTTCTCACGGCGGTGAGCATCGTGTTCACCAGCGGCGCTCTGCGCCCGGTGAACGTCTATGCCGAGACCATCGCAGACCTGCAGGAGCAGTCGGAGGAGCACCAGAAGAAGCTGGAGGAGATCAACCAGCAGATCGAGGAGGCCGAGGCCAACAAGGCCGATGCGCTGGAGCAGAAGAACCTGCTGGATCAGCAGGCGGACGTCCTCCGCAGCCAGATCTCCAACGCCCAGCAGCAGATCGATGCGCTGGAGGCGGAGCTGGCGGACAACCAGCAGAAGGAGGAAGCTCAGTACGACCTGTTCTGCCGTCAGGTGCGGGATGAAGAGGAGCGGGGTACCGCCTCCTTCTGGTCGGTGATCTTCAAGGCCACCAGCTTCAGCGATCTTTTGGGCCGCATCGACTTCATCAACGAGGTGGCCGAGCACGACCAGAGCGTCATCAGCGACCTGCGGCAGCTGCGCCAGCAGATGCAGGCTGACCGGCAGGCGCTGGAGGAGCAGCGCTCCCAGCTGGAGAGCCGCCAGACGGAGCTGGACAGCCAGCTGGAGGCAGCCACCCAGCTCATTGCCAAGTACAACGAAACGGCGGACGGCCTGAACGATCTGGCCGCTCAGGAGAAGGCAGCCGCCGATGAACTGGACGCTCAGATCCAGGCCCGGAGGGAGGAAGAAAACCGGAACAACGGCGGCGATAACAGTGGAGGCAGCGGCGGCGGAAGCAGCAGCGGCTCCGGCGAGACGCCCTCCTCCGACGGGTACATCTGGCCCTCGGACTGCCGGCTCATTACCTCCGGCTACGGCGGGCGTGACCAGCCCACCCCGGCGCCAGCACCAACCACATGGGCGTGGACATCGGCGCCTCCTACGGCAGCTACATCTATGCCGTGAAGTCCGGCACCGTAGTGGGTTCTAAGTACAGCTGGGGCGGCTACGGCAACTATGTGGAGATCGACCACGGAAACGGCAACTTCACCCTGTACGCCCACATGAGTGAGCGTCTGGTGGAGGTGGGCGAGCATGTGGAGCAGGGCGAGGTCATCGGCCTGTGCGGCTCCACGGGCATCTCTACCGGCCCCCACGTCCACTACGAGATCTGGGAGAACTACAGCCGCATCAATCCGCTGAACCGTCTGCCGGGGTACATCCCCTATTGGTGGTAAGCGGCCTTTTTCCCCACCTGCACCGCTTGGTGCAGGTGGGGAATTTTTTATGCCGTCTTTCTCCCGCCGCCGGGCCATAGACTGGTGGAAAGGGGGCGCTGTGTTATGGTGGGATATGTGCGATGGGAGGAGAAGCGGAAAAAGCTCACCCTGCGGCGCTGTCCGCTGGGAGACGGGGAGGTGTGCCTGTTGGAGGGCGGCGGACGGCTGAATCGGCGGGTACAGCGCCGGGTGCGGCAGGCGGCACAGGCCATGGCCGACGCCGGGGTGCGGTATGCGGCGGCACCGCCGGAGTGGGCGGCGCTGCTGCTTCCCCTTCGGCTCCCGGCCCCGGTGGCGCTGCGGCGGGCCATGCTGGGGCAGCTGGTGGACTGCGCCTGCAGGCAGCTGGGACTTTGCCGGTCACAGGCCAGTGTGGTGCTGCGGGCCTCCCGGCCCGATGGGGCGGTTACGGAGGCGGCGGACCTGCTGGCCCGGCGGGTAAGGTATCTGTCGCCGCAGCTGGACCGGGGGCAGGAGGAGCTGCAACGATCCCTGCGGCACCGGTACGGGCTGGGAGAGGGCGGTCCGGTGGCGCAGCTGGCGGTATGCTTCGGCGCAGCGGCGGAGGGGCTTCCCTCCCTGCTGATCGGGGAGAGCCATCAGGAGGTCCGGTATGTATGGGCCGAGCCGTGGTGGGAAAAATGAAGCCGTGGGCAGCGGAGGAGCCGCTGCTGGCGGCGCTGCTGGCGGAGGAAGCCTTCCGCCGGGTGCGGCTGTCCCGGTGTGGGTAGGACTTGACACCGGCGGGGAAAGAACTTATAATGCAGAGTGATATAGTGTCTGTACTATTTTTGTTATAGTGTTTATACTAATCTGGTGCGGCCATGCCGTATTTGTCAACAGAGAGGAATGGATTCCATGGTAAAAAGAATTCAAAATGAGTCAGGAGCGGTACGACGAGCTGAAAAAGGAGCTGGATTACAGCAAGACCACCCGTGCCGACGAGATCGCAGAGCTCATCATCAAGGAGGCCAGAGGCTTCGGTGACCTGTCGGAGAACAGCGAGTACGACGAGGCCAAAAATGAGCAGGGCAAGCTCTACTCCCGAATTGCCGAGCTGGAGAACATCCTGCTCCACGCCGTCATCGTGGACGAGACGGACATGGATTCCGACAAGGTATCCATCGGCTGCCGTGTCACCGTGACCAACCTGGATAACGGCAAGACCCTGCCGGAGTATACCATCGTGGGCTCTCAGGAGGCCAACGTCATGGAGCGGAAGGTGTCGGAGGATTCCCCCTTCGGCAAGGCCCTGATGGGCAGCAAGGCCGGCAGCGAGATCACCGTGGAGGCCCCCAAGGGCGTTATCCGCTACCGGGTGGACAAGATCGAACGATAAGGAGACCATATCTATGGCACAGCAGAATCAGAATCAACAGGACCTGCGGGAAATTCTCCAGATCCGCCGGGATAAGCTGGCAGCCCTGCAGGAGGCGGGTATGAACCCCTTCGAGATCACCCGCTATGACGTGACCCATCACGCACAGGAGGTCAAGGACCAGTTCGACCAGCTGGAGGGGCAGACCGTCTCTCTGGCGGGCCGTCTTATGAGCAAGCGGGGCATGGGCAAGGTGTCCTTCTGCGATCTGAAGGATAAGTCCGGCCGCATCCAGATCTACGCCCGGAAGGACGAGATGGACGAGGAGGCCTATGACCGCTTCAAAAATACGACATCGGTGATATCGTAGGCGTCAAGGGCGACGTGTTCCGCACCCAGAAGGGCGAGATGAGCATCCGGGCCCATGAGATCACCCTGCTGTCAAAGTCCCTCCAGCCCCTGCCGGAGAAGTTCCACGGCCTGACGGACAAGGAGCTGCGCTACCGCCAGCGGTATGTGGACCTCATTATGAACCCCGAATCCCAGCGGAACTTTGAGATCCGCAGCAAGTTCGTGGCGTATCTGCGCCGGTATCTGGACAATATGGGCTTCATGGAGGTGGAGACCCCCGTGCTCAGCCCCATCGCCGGCGGCGCTAACGCCCGGCCCTTTATCACCCACCACAACGCGCAGGATATCGATATGTATATGCGTATCGCCACCGAGCTGCACCTGAAGCGGCTTATCGTGGGCGGTCTGGAGCGGGTATACGAGGTGGGCCGCATCTTCCGCAACGAGGGCATGGACACCAAGCACAACCCGGAGTTCACTACCTGTGAGCTGTACCAGGCGTACACGAACCTGGACGGCATGATGGATATCCTGGAGGGCATCCTCACCGGTGCCGCCAAGGAGATCCTGGGTACCTACCATGTGCAGTGGCTGGGTCACGACGTGGATCCTGACCCCCAGCTGGAAGCGCATCACCATGGCCGATGCCGTGCAGAATGTCACCGGCGCCGACTTCATGGCCATTGAGGGCGATGATGACGCCGCCGTGGAGCTGGCCAAGAGCGTAGGCGTGGACATGGAGGGCGTGGCCCGGAAGTGGGGCAACGCCCTGTACGAGACCTTCGACCAGAAGGTGGAGGAGACGCTCATTCAGCCCACCTTCATCACCATGTACCCGGTGGAGGTGAGTCCGCTGGCCAAGCGCAGCCCGGAGGACCCCATCTGACGGAGCGGTACGAGATGTTTGTCTGCGGCTGCGAGATGGGCAATGCCTTCTCCGAGCTCAACGACCCCATCGACCAGTACCAGCGCTTCAAGGCGCAGGCCGAAAAGCGCGCCAACGGCGACGAGGAAGCCGACATGATGGACGAGGACTTCGTCATGGCGCTGGAGTACGGTATGCCCCCACCGGCGGTCTGGGCTTCGGCATCGATCGCTGCGCCATGATGCTCTGCGGCACCGATTCCATCCGCGATGTCATCCTGTTCCCCACAATGAAGCCGTTGGACTCTGACAAGAAGGTTTCCAAGGAAGTTTCGGCTCCTGCGGCGGCTGCTCAGACTGCTCCCGTTGTGGAGGAAAAAATCGATTTTTCCAATGTTCAGATCGAGCCACTGTTCCAGGATCAGGTGGATTTTGACACCTTCTCCAAGAGCGATTTCCGTGCCGTAAAGATCAAGGAATGCGAAGCCGTGAAGAAGTCCAAAAAGCTCTTAAAGTTCGTTTTGGATGACGGAACCGGCACAGATCGGGTCATTTTTGAGCGGTATTCACGAGTATTATGAGCCGGAAGAACTGGTTGGTAAGACCTGCATCGCCATCACCAATCTCCCGCCCCGCCCGATGATGGGCATTGATTCCTGCGGTATGCTCATCTCCGCCGTGCATCACGAAAACGGTGAGGAAAGACTGCATTTGCTGATGGTGGATCCTCACATTCCGGCAGGCGCAAAGCTGTATTGATACCCCTAAAGTTGGGGCGCTTACGCCACAGCTTACGCCAATTTACGCCTCACTTACGCCAAAAATGCGATTGAAATTTTGCGATTGCAGGCAAGTTCCGATAGCACACGATAAGTTCATATGATTTAAGCCCGCTGATTGAAATCAGCGGGCTTTTTTCTTTTCTGCCCCTATTACATCTCTGTGATGTGATAGGGGCTTTTTGTTCTTGTGAGGAGGCGAGAAAAATTTTGAAAATTCTCTTTGTTATTTCCGAAAAAAGTACATTGAAACGATTCAGGGACAATGATACTTCCCTATGGGGCTGGCGGAGTACCCGGCAGAGGTAAGATTCCTATGAGTTCGGTCAGCAACCGAACGCCTGTTGATTTCCTTTTACGCATTTGGGGATGAGATCGAGTTAAATGCGACCACCAAAGCGCAGGACTCGCTTCCTGTGTTTTTTGGTGGATCAGCCGATCCAAATCTAATAAGAAGGCAAATCACAGCGGCAATGCAGGACATCTGCGTTGCCGCTGTGATTTGCAAGCTGGAAAATGCGCCGAGCGCGTGATATAATGAGGCTGACAAATCGGGATTTGTGAAATCCACATATTTTAAGAAGGAGCCTTCGCTTATGCGAAAGCTCCTTCTCTGCACACCTTACTTTTTCAGCTTCAAGCCGTCGTGGAACGCTTCGCCCACGCGCTCGGTGACTTTATAATAGCCGTGGGTGTAGGGGTCAAATGCGATGGCGTTGACCTTAGACATATCAATTTTTCCATCCACCATAACGCTCTCATCGGCAGTGACATTGACCACCTTGCCGATGACGCCGCATCCGTATTCATTGTTCTGATACTCGATGAACCTGCACTCCAGACAAATCGGGAACTCGTTGATGACCGGCGCATCGACGGCTTCGGCTATGCTTGCGGTCAGACCGCTGCGGGCAAATTTGTCGGCAACCTTATTGCCGGACTCTACGCCGAAATAGTCCGCTTCTACCATGTGGGCGGCATCGGCAATGCTGACGGTAAACGCGCCCCGCGCTTTGATGTTCTGCACGGTTTTATGAGTCTCGGTGAGGTTCAGGGCGACGGTGTCTCGCTCCTGCATGGTACCCCATGCGGCGTTCATGACATTCACACTGCCGTCCTCGTTGTAAGTTGCAACCATCAGAACCGGCATGGGGAAAATGCCTTCGGTGATTTTCAACTTTGTTCTCATGATAACTCCTCCTTGTGATCATATTGACAGGACTGTTCATCCTGCTTATAATTATACTCAAGCAAATCAAAAATTCAAGTACTGGCTAAAAGACAGGTACTATCTTTGGAGAAAGCAAATGATTAAGAACTATATTGAGAACGCCAATTTTGAAGATACCGGCTTTGCCTACACGCTGTCGCTGATCTCCGGCAAGCACAAAATGGTCATTCTTTACTGCCTGATGGAGTTTGAGACGGTGCGGTTCAATGAGCTGAAACGGTATCTGAAAACCATTTCCGACAAGACCCTCAGCACGAACCTCAAGGAGCTGGAAACCGACAAATTGATCGTCCGCACCGAGTATCCGCAGATCCCGCCGAAGGTGGAATATGCGCTTTCGGAACGTGGAAAATCGCTGATGACTGTGCTGGACCAGCTCTGTGTCTGGGGTGAGGAGAATCGACTGACAGAGTGACAACTTCCAATTTGCAGAGATGATAGGAGTATTTATGAATAAAAAATTAGTGAAAGAATTTTTAATAATAACATTTGTTATAATGCTAATATTTTGGGGTGGTTGTGCTTTAATTAGTCAAACATTTAACTTGACAATAAATAATATATTTTTAAGGATTATGCACATTATTGGGGGATTCTCTCCAACTATTGCCTCTTATATATCACTAAAGAGAAATAACAAAGTTAAGAATTTAAAAGAATGGTTAAAAAAGATATTTGATATAAAACATAATATTTGGACTTATGTTTTAGTAATTTTATTTGTATTGATTTATTATGTTTTTGGGGTGTGCAATAAGTGGATTTGAATTTGGTGCTCCTATATTTATGCTTATAGTAATTTTACCAATGATGTTATTTGGTGGTGGAAATGAAGAAGTTGGATGGAGAATGATTTTACAACCTGAATTGGAAAAGAAATTTGGATTTCATATAGCAACAATCTTTACTTCTATTATTTGGTGGTTATGGCATTTACCAATATTTTTCATAATAGGAACAGCAAATGCAAATATGAACTATTTTCTTTTTTGGAATAATGTGTTTAACCTTATGCTATGCTTTGGCAACAATAAGAAAGGTATCGAAAGGTGTATTTCCTTGTATATTAACTCACTGTTTAATAAATGGCTTATCTGCAATATTTGTATTTAATTATAGTTTGTTAAGTTGTTGTATAACTTTAATTGTAACAATAATAGTATCAATACTAATTTTAAATGTAAATAAAAGATATATAAGATAATAACAAATTCCAATTTGACGGAGTAATGGATATGAAAATCCGAGAAGTGAACGAAAATAAAAAGCAATTTATATCATTATTGTTATTAGCTGATGAACAAGAGAATATGATTGACCGTTATCTTGAAAAAGGTACTATGTATGTACTTGAAGATAATGATGTAAAAGCAGAATGTGTTGTCACCGATGAAGGTAATGGAATACTTGAAATCAAGAATATCGCAGTCGATCCGGAAAATCAGGGAAAGGGCTATGGCAAAGCACTAATTGATTTTCTTGCCGGTAAATATGCAGATGAATATTCTGTTTTGCAAGTTGGAACAGGTGACAGCCCGTTGACCGTACCGTTTTATGAAAAATGCGGATTTGTCCGCTCTCACAATATTCCGAATTTCTTTACTGACAATTATGACCACCCAATTTATGAGGGCGGCGTACAGCTGATAGATATGATATATTTGCAAAGATGTTTATAACTTCCAGTTTGTAGAAAAGAAAAAACGGGATCGTGCGGAGGAAATTATGAATGAAGAATGCTTGATCTGCAAAGCCCCACTTACCTATCTCGAAGCCGATATTCTGATGGAATGTGAGATTTGCCATAAGAAAGAAAACAGCAAGACGTGCTGCGTGAACGGACACTATGTATGCAACGAATGCCATACCCGAGGGCTTGATCGCATAATTGCGTTGTGCATGACAAGCGCATCGAGAGATCCTATCGCCATCATTGAACAGATGATGGCGCTGCCCACCTGTCATATGCGGTCCGGAGCATCATGTGATGGCAGCGCATTGACGGAGATGATGAATCGAGGACGGAGCGTTCCCGGCGGCGCTTGCGGCTTTTGGGGTGCTTGCGGTGCGGGGATCAGCACGGGGATGTTTGTGTCCATCATTTCGCAGTCTACGCCGCTAACCAATGAGCCGTTTGCACTGTCCCACAAAATGACGGCAAAATCGCTTCAAGCGATCAGTGAGATCGGAGGTCCACGCTGCTGCAAGCGGGATTCCTTCCTCTCCATCCTTGCTGCCATTGACTTTGTAAGGGAGCAGTTCGGCGTTGAGATGGAAAAAGCCGGAGATCGTATGCCATTACTCCGCGCAAAACAACCAGTGCATCGGCAAACGCTGTCCGTTTTCCAAGGTGAATCATTGAGAAATATCAAAACAGTTAGTTAGAGATGATCGTATGAGAATCCTATCTGAATTATCTTGGTTGTGGGAAACGCTGGGCATTGCGCTTGCGGCTGCGGCTGTCTGCATAGCTTGCGCCGCACTGATCTGCAAGGCAGCGAAGAAGAAACTCAGCAAAAAGGTGTTGGCAGCCATAGGAGCAGCGGCATTTGTGGGCGCTATTCTGGCGGTCATTCTGATCGCCCGGACGCCAATGCCGCTTTGACAGGACGGAATACACAGAGCGATGAGATCAACTCAGTACAGAGACATGGGACGCCATGATGACCGAGAAAGACAAGATGCAGACGCAGATGCTCTATGATATGGACTATACGCCGAGAACACTGGATGAGATGATAGGTGTGCTTTTCCGCAAGTAAACAGAAGGCCGGAGCGTATGCTCCGGCCTTCAGCGTGGCGAAAAAGTCTTTTCGCCATGCTGAGGCATTTTTCAGAGCTTCAAAAAGCTCTGAAAAATGAGGATCATCCTCGTGCAGGACACCCTTTCCGGGTTTCCCGCACACACCCTTCCGCCCTGTTGACGAAAGGCTCCCCCGCTTTGGGGGCAGTCTCAGGAAAGGCCGGAGCGTATGCTCCGGCCTTCCTTCAGCGTGGCGAAAAAGTCTTTTCGCCACGCTGCGGCATTTTCAGAGCTTCAAAAAGCTCTGAAAAATGGGGATCATCCTCGTGCAGGACACCCTTCCCGGGTTTCCCGCACACACCCTTCCGCCCCGTTGGCGAAAGTGTCTCGCTCTTTTTTGACAGATTCAGAGAAGGCCGGAGCATACGCTCCGGCCCTCCCTGTTTTCGGTTATTTTTCCACAGGCGGCGTTCCCTGTCGGCTCACTCCACCACGGGGAGACTCTTCACCACGGCGGCGCAACGGGGGCAGAGGTCCTCGTGACCGGCCACAGTACCAACGCTGGTGAGCATCTTCCAGCAGCGCTGGCACTTGGTTCCAGCGGCGGGACGAACGGTAACGGACAGGCTGTCGCCGGTCTCCACACGGACCTGAGACACGATCAGCAGGTCCGCCAGAGCACCCTCCTCCATCTGGCTCAGGAAGGCATCCTCGGCGGTAACGGTGAGGTCCACCTCAGCCTCCAGGCTCTTGCCGATGGTCTTGTCGGCACGGGCGGTCTCCAGCGCGCCGTTGACGGCGGTGCGGAGGGCAGCGATACGGGCCCAGCGGGCCATCTCGTCCGGGGAGAGGGCATACTGGGTGTAGGGCAGCACCATCTCGTTGAACAGCACGTTGCGGGCATCGTCGCTGCGGCGGTGGGGCATGGCCAGCCACACCTCGTCGCAGGTGAAGGCCAGGATCGGCGCGAACATACGGGTCATGGCGTCCAGGATCATCCACAGGGCGGTCTGGGCGCTGCGGCGGCTGAGGCTCTCGGCCCCGTCGCAGTACAGGCGGTCCTTGATGATGTCGAAGTAGAAGGAACTGAGCTCCACCACGCAGAAGTCGTTGACGGCGTGGGACACCACATGGAACTCGTAGTTGTCATAGGCGGTGAACACCTTGGCGATGAGGGCGTTAAGGCGGGTCAGGGCCCACCGATCCAGCGCCAGCATATCCTCCGGGGCCACCAGCGTGTTGGGGTCAAAGTCCGTCAGGTTATCCAGGCAGAACTTGGCAGTATTGCGGAACTTCAGGTAGTTCTGGGACAGCTGCTTGAAGATCTCGTCGGAGCAGCGGACATCCACGTGGTAGTCGGAGGAACCGGCCCACAGGCGCAGCAGATCGGCACCGTACTTGTTGAACACCTCCGCCGGATCCACGCCATTGCCGAGGGACTTGTGCATGGCACGGCCCCTGACCGTCCACGGTCCAGCCGTGGGTGACGCACTCCTTGAAGGGGAGCGCCACGACCCAAAGCGCCCACGGCGGTCAGCAGGGAGGACTGGAACCAGCCGCGGTACTGGTCAAGGCCCTCCAGATACATGGTGGCGGGCCAGAAGCCCTGCGTGCGCTCCATGGAGGCGAAGTGGGTGGAGCCGGAGTCGAACCAGCCGTCCAGCGTGTCGCTCTCCTGCTCAAAGCCGGCGGACTTGCCGCAGTGGGGCAGGTGAAGCCCTCCGGCAAAAATTTCCTCCGCCGTCATCTCGAACCATGCGTTGGAGCCCCGGTCGATACCCCAGCCGGGGACCCAGCCGACCTCGTCGCAGGCGGCGCAGGCCTCATCCTTGAACGCGTCCACGGAGCAGAACCACTGGGGGGTGGCGCGGAAGATGATGGGGTGCTTGCAGCGCCAGCAGTGGGGATAGCTATGGACGATCTCCTCGCTGGCCAGCAGAGCGCCGGACTCCTTCATATCCTTCAGGATGACGGGGTTGGACTCCTCCACCAGCATCCCGGCGTACTTGCCGGCATAGTCGGTGTGGCGGCCCTGATCGTCCACAGGCACCACCATGTCCATGCCGTAGCGCTTGCAGGTCTGGTAGTCATCCGCGCCGAAGCCGGGGGCGGTGTGGACGCAGCCGGTACCGGAATCCATGGTAACATAATCGGCCAGCACCAGACGGCTGGTCTTGGGCAGGAAGGGATGGTCCGCCAGCATATTCTCAAAGAAGGCGCCCTCGTGAGTCTCCACGATCTCGTAATCGGAGATGCCCGCCACGCCCATCACCTTGTCGGTGAGGGCCTCAGCCATGATATACATCTCGCCGTTGCCGTTGTTCTTCACCACGGCATAGCTCTCGGAGGGATGCAGCGCGATGGCCAGGTTGCCGGGCAGGGTCCAGATGGTGGTGGTCCAGATCACGAAGTTCAGCTTGGACTTGT